>Ga0302140_10002708_pt1 | contig 22917 bp, 35 predicted proteins | sample I_Bog_E1_1_FD_202095 | JGI IMG/M metagenome (GOLD analysis project Ga0302140, IMG submission 202095) | Peat permafrost microbial communities from Stordalen Mire near Abisko, Sweden - I_Bog_E1_1 | ecosystem: Environmental > Terrestrial > Soil > Wetlands > Peat | place: Sweden: Abisko, Stordalen... | reverse complement strand
AGGTCATCAAGACCTGGAGCCGTCGCTCGACGGTGATCCCCGACATGGTCGGGCACACCTTCGCCGTGCACGACGGACGTCGCCACGTCCCGGTCTTCGTGAACGAGTCGATGGTCGGGCACAAACTGGGGGAGTTCGCGCCGACGCGCACGTTCCGCTTCCACGCCGGCCAGGAAAAGACGGGTAAGCGCTAATGACCGGTCCCAAGTTGAACGAACGTCCCGGCACCCGCGCCACGTTGCGCGGCTACCACATGTCGGCGAGCAAGGCTCGCGTCGTGTTGAACCTCATCCGAGGTGAGGACATCACGACCGCGCGCGAGATCCTCGCCGGCACCAACCGCGAGGCCGCCGACGTGATCGGCAAGGTACTGGCGTCCGCCGTCGCCAACGCCGTCACGAACGACGCCATGCAGGCCGACGAGCTCTTCGTCTCGGCCGCCTTCGCCGACGAGGGCGTCACGATGAAGCGCTTCACGCCGCGTGCGCGTGGACGCGCCGGCAAGATCATGAAACGCTCGTGTCACATCACGGTCATCGTGTCGCGTCTGGATGACGAGCGTCTCGAGACGTTGCGCAACGCGCGCAGCGCCCAAGCCGCAGTGTCGCGCACCCGCCGTGTCGCCTCCTCGCGCCGTCGCGCCGACCAGCAGGCGAGTCTCAACAAGCGCGAGACCGCCGCCGTCGAAGCGGCCGAGAACGAAGCCCTCGAGGCCGAGGCGAACGCCAACGCCACTGCGTACGACGAGGCCTACGAGACCGACACCAGCGAGTTCGACACCGTCGACACGCCGGTCGAGGACCTCCAGACCGACGTGCTCGAGACGAACGAGACCGACGGGGCCGGCGTCGCTGAAGTATCGGTCGATGAGTCACCGGTCGAAGAGACCCCGGCCGAAGAGACCCCGGCCGAAGAGACACCGGCCGACGAAGTGCCCGAAGAGGTCGTCGCAGAAGCGCCGACCGACGATTCAGCAACAGACGACACCACTGAGGAGACGAAGTAATGGGTCAGAAGGTAAACCCCTACGGTTTCCGCCTTGGGATCACGACGGACTGGAAGTCGCGTTGGTTCAAGGAGCGCGGCTACAAGGACCTCGTCATCGAGGACTGGAAGATCCGCGACTACCTGACCAAGCAGCTCGAGAGTGCCGCCGTCAGTCGAATCGAGATCGAGCGTAACTCCGACCGCATCCGCGTCGACATCCACACCGCGCGTCCAGGTATCGTCATCGGTCGCCGTGGTGCCGAGGCCGAGCGTTTGAAGAAGGACCTCGAGAAGATCACCGGTCAGAAGAACAAGATTTCTTTGAACATCCAAGAGATCAAGCAGCCCGAGCTCGACGCGGCGTTGATCGCCCAGGGAATCTGTGACCAGCTGCTTCGTCGCGTGGCCTTTCGCCGTGCCATGAAGCGCGGCATCCAGACCGTGCAGAAGGCCGGCGCCATGGGCGTCAAGATCCAGGCCTCGGGACGTCTCGGTGGCGCCGAAATGTCGCGCCGCGAGTCCTACCGCGAGGGTCGCGTGCCGCTGCACACGCTGCGCGCCGACATCGACTACGGATTCCGCGAGGCCCGTACCTCGACCGGCCGCATCGGCGTGAAGGTGTGGATCTACAAGGGCGACATCCTGCCGTACCAGTTGACGAACGACGAGAAGATCGTGCGCGAGGCCGCCATGGCCGCCGGCGACGCGGTCCCGGTTGGTTCGACCAGCGCGTCCTCGGCCCCCAAGGGCGTCGTGCGCGCCGGTGGCGGACGCCGTCGTGTCGAGGCCGAGCCGGTCGTCGATGAGGTCGTCGAAGAGGTCGTCGTCGATGGTGACGACGTCGAAGCCGTCGAGCTGTTGGCCGTGACCCCCGAGGTCGAGGCGCAGTTGAGCGTCGAAGAAGAGATCGAGCGTCGCACCGCCCAAGAGCACAACGACACGCCGCACTTCAGGAAGGACGCCGAGTAACCATGTTGATGCCCCGCAAGGTAAAGCACCGCAAGCAACAGCGCGGACGTCGTGGCGGCAACGCCAAGGGCGGCGTCGAGCTGGCCTTTGGCGACTTCGGCATCCAGGCCCTCGAACGCGGCTGGATCACCGCTCGTCAGATCGAAGCGGCCCGAATCGCCATGACCCGTCACGTGAAGCGTGGTGGCAAGGTCTGGATCCGCATCTTCCCCGACAAGCCCGTCACGCAGAAGCCGGCCGAGACCCGCATGGGTTCCGGTAAGGGCAACCCCGAGTTCTGGGTCGCCGTCGTGAAGCCCGGTCGGATCATGTTCGAACTCGGTGGTGTCGACGAGGCCTTGGCCCGCGCCGCCATGGAGCGCGCCATCCAGAAGTTGCCGATCAAGGCCAAGTTCGTTATTCGTCCCGGCACGCACGGGACCCCGGAAGTGAGCATCTAATGGCGAAGACCCGTGAACGAATTGCCGAGATGCGCCTGTTGGGCGACCGCGAACTGCTCGAGCGACTGGCCGAGTCCCGTCGCGAGCTCTTCAACATGCGCTTCCAACTCGCGACCGGTCAGCTCGATAACTCAGCGCGACTCAATGAGGTCCGTCGCGACATCGCACGCCTGTCGACCTTCGCGCGCGAGCGCGAGATCGCGGCCGCTGAGGCACTAGGAGAAGGTGAGCAGTCATGAGTGACTCGAACGAAACCAACGACGTGACACGGACGAACCCCCGCAAGGTCCGCGAGGGCATCGTGATCTCGGACAAGATGAACTCGACGCTGGTCGTCGCGGTGAACGAGCGTGTCAGCCACCCCCGCTACGGCAAGACCGTCCAGCGCACCAAGAAGCTCTACGTGCACGACGAGAAGAACGAAGCGAAGATCGGCGACAAGGTCCGCGTCCAAGAGACGCGTCCGCTGTCGAAGCTGAAGCGCTGGCGCCTGACCGAAGTCGTGGAGCGTGCGCGATGATTCAGCAAGAGAGTCGACTCAAGGTCGCTGACAACAGCGGGGCGAAGGAAGTCCTTTGCATCCGCGTGCTCGGCGGATCGCGTCGTCGCTACGCCTCGATCGGTGACGTCTTCATCGCCACCGTGAAAGAAGCGATCCCCGGCGCCGCCGTGAAGAAGGGCGACGTGGTGCGCTGCGTCGTCGTTCGCACCGCGAAGGAGAAGCGTCGTCCCGACGGTTCCTACATCAAGTTTGACGAGAACGCCGCGGTGCTGATCAACGACCAGCTGCAGCCGCGCGGCACGCGCATCTTCGGACCCGTGGGTCGCGAACTGCGTGACAAGAAGTTCATGCGCATCATTTCCCTGGCACCGGAGGTGCTGTAATGAAAATTCGTAAAGGTGACGAAGTGTTCGTTCTCGCGGGTAAGTTCCGCGGCGAGCGCGCCCTCGTCGAAGAGGCGTTGCCGAGTGCCAACAAGGTGATCCTCGACGGCCTCAACATCTCCAAGCGCCACACCAAGCAGTCCGGCGCCACCATGCAGGCCGGCATCATCGACAAGTTGATGCCGCTCGACGCGAGCAACGTCGCGTTGTGGTGCGACAACCACAAGGGACCGGCCAAGGTCGGTTACAGGAACGATGACCAAGGCGCGAAGGTCCGCGTCTGTCGCAAATGTGGAGAGGTTCTATGACGACCGCTACTCGCCCCCGTCTCAAGGTGCGTTTCGACGAAGAGATTCGTCAATCGCTCAAAGAGGAACTCGGACTCGACAACATCATGCAGGTCCCGCGCCTCACGAAGATCGTGCTGAACTCTGGCGTCGGTCGCGCCACCCAACAGGCGTCGCTCCTCGAAGGCGCCCAGCGCGACCTCGAACTGATCACCGGACAAAAGCCGGTGGTGACGCGTGCGAAGAAGTCGATCGCGAGCTTCAAGCTCCGCGAGGAACAGCCCATCGGCGTGAAGGTGACCCTGCGCGGGGACCGCGCCTGGGAGTTCTTCGACCGACTGCTGAGCCTCGCGATCCCACGTATCCGCGACTTCCGCGGTCTGTCGCCGAAGTCCTTCGACGGACACGGCAACTACACGTTCGGCATCAATGACCAGTTGATCTTCCCCGAGGTCGACTACGACAAGATCGACGCGCCGCGTGGTTTCGACATCACGATCGTCACCACGGCCGCGAACGACGAGCAGGGCCGCGCGTTTTTGCGTGCGTACGGCTTCCCCTTCAAGCAGGAGAACAAGTAAATATGGCGAAGAAAGCTCTTCGAATCAAGCAGCAGAAGACCCCGAAGTTCTCGACGCGTGCCTACACGCGCTGCGAGCGATGTGGTCGGCCGCGCTCGGTGTACCGCAAGTTCGGCCTGTGCCGTATCTGCTTGCGTCAGATGGTGCACGCCGGCGAGATTCCCGGCGTGACTAAGGCGAGTTGGTAGGTAGATCATGACAATGACCGACCCCATCGCCGACATGCTCACGCGGATTCGCAACGCCAATTCCGCGATGTTCGACACCGTGAAGATGCCCAGTTCGAAGTTGAAGGAGAACCTGGCGAAGGTGCTCGAGCGCGAGGGCTTCATCGCCGGCTTCACCGTCTCCAAGGTCGACGGCAAGCCCGGCAACCAACTCGAGATCGCGCTCAAGTACTCCGAGGACCGCAAGAAGACGATCATCGGCATCAAGCGCGTCTCCAAGCCCGGACTTCGCATCTACAAGAAGTCCGACCAGATGCCCAAGGTCCTCGGCGGCGTCGGCGTGGCCGTCGTCTCGACGAGCCACGGCCTGATGACCGACCGCGAAGCCCGCAAGGCCAAGCTCGGTGGCGAGGTGCTCTGTTATGTCTGGTAATCCCCGCACTTCGGAGGTCCGCTGATGTCAAGAATCGGCACTAATCCCATCACCGTGCCCGCCTCGGTCTCGATCACCGTGGACGCCGGCGTAGCGACCGTGAAGGGACCGAACGGCACGATGAGCCGCGTCATCCCCGACGGCATCACGCTCGAGCAGTCCGGCGACGTGCTGACGGTCTCGCGCGTCAACGATGAGACGCAGTACCGCTCGCTGCACGGACTGACGCGCACGCTGATCGCCAACATGGTGGTCGGCGTGACCGACGGCTGGTCCAAGGAGCTCGAGATCATCGGCGTCGGCTACCGCGCCGCCAACGGGGGACCGGGCGTGCTCGACCTCGCGCTGGGCTTCTCGCACCCCGTCAAGTTCAACGCGCCCGACGGGATCACCTTCGAGGTGCCGGTGCCGACTCGCGTCATCGTGAAGGGCGCCGACAAGGAGGTCGTCGGTCAAGTGGCCGCGTCCATCCGCAAGATCCGTAAGCCCGAGCCCTACAAGGGCAAGGGCGTTCGCTACCTCGGAGAACGAGTAGTGCGCAAGGCTGGAAAGGCTGCGAAGTAATGGCACGAACCACACTGGAGTTACGCAAGCGCCGTCACGCGCGCATCCGCCGTCGCCTCTCGGGCACGGCTGAGCGCCCGCGCGTCGCCGTCTCGCGTACCAACAAGCACATCTCGGCCCAGATCATCGATGACGTGGCCGGGCGCACCCTGGCCTCAGCCTCGTCGGTCGAGGCCGATCTCAAGAAGAGCAGCGGTGGCAACGTCGCCGGTGCCAAGGCCGTCGCCGAACTGCTCGCCACGCGCGCCAAAGAGGCCCACATCACCGCCGTCGTCTTCGACCGTGGCGGATTCGATTATCACGGCCGGGTCGCGGCGTTCGCCGACACCCTTCGCGCCGCCGGACTGGAGTTTTAATGGCTGATCTCGAACAGTACGAAGAGCGCACCATCAAGGTGAATCGCGTCTCGAAGGTCGTGAAGGGCGGACGTCGGTTCTCCTTCACTGCCCTGATGGTGATCGGCGACGGCAACGGCCGCGTCGGTCTCGGTTACGGCAAGGCCAAAGAGGCTGGCCTCGCGGTGCAAAAGGGCATCGAAGAGGCTCGCAAGAACCTCTTCGACGTGCCCCTCGCGGGCACGACGATCGTCTACCCGGTCCTCGGCGCTTCGGGCGCCGGACGCGTGTTGATGAAGCCGGCCGCTCCCGGTACCGGCGTCATCGCCGGTGGCGCGGCGCGCGCGATCCTCGAGATGGCCGGCGTGAAGGACATCATCGCCAAGTCACTCGGATCCTCCAACGGCATCAACGTGGCCCACGCCACGATCGAGGGCCTCAAGCAACTGCGTCGCCCCGAGGAGATCGCCGCTTCGCGCGACAAGCCGGCCGACCACGTCATCCCCTCGGGGACGTTGCGCGCGTACCGCGAACGTCAGCGCGAAGGTGACCTGTTCAAGGTAACGGAGGGCTGAGATGCAGTTGAAAGTCACCCAAATTCGCTCCGGCATCGCCACCAAGCCCAAGCACCGCGGAACCCTGCGCGCGCTCGGACTTCGCGGCATCGGCCAAACCAACGTGCTGCCTGATCGTCCCGAGATCCACGGGATGATCGCTCGAGTGCCGCACCTCGTGAAAGTAGAAGAGGTCAACGAATGAAGTTGCACGATCTCAAATCACCCGAAGGCTCGATCAAGCGCAAGAAGATCGTCGGTCGTGGTATCGGTGGTCGCGGCGGCAAGACGGCCGGACGAGGCACCAAGGGCCAAAAGGCCCGTCGCCAGATCCCGGCCGGCTTCGAGGGCGGCCAGTTGCCGCTCCTCCAGCGCATCCCCAAGCTGAAGGGCTTCACCAACCCGTTCCGCGTCGAGTACACGCCGGTCAACCTCGACGCCCTCGCGGCGCTCGGGGTCACGGACATCACGCTCGACGTGCTCGTCGAGCGCGGACTCGCACGCAAGAAGGACTTCGTGAAGGTCCTCGGACGCGGCGGGCTCGAGACGAAACTGAACGTCACGGCGCACCGTTTCTCGGCGTCGGCCAAGGCGGCCATCGAGGCCGCCGGTGGCACGACCACGGAAGTGGCGCTGCCCTTCGCCGTTCGTCCTCCCGCCTCGGGCAACCAACACCAGAACCGCTAAGGTCCAAAAATGTTTCGGCGACTCGGGAATATCTTTCGCGTACCAGACCTTCGCAACAAGGTGCTGTTCACGATCGGCGTCATCTGCCTCTACCAGGCTGGCGCCAACATCCCGATCCCCGGCGTGAGTTGGAGCCAGGTCCAGGCACTGCAGTCCAAGGCCGGCGCCAGTGGCGTCCTCGGTTTCTTGAACCTGTTCTCCGGCGGGGCGCTCACCCGACTCGCCGTCTTCGGCCTCGGTGTCATGCCCTACATCACGAGCTCGATCGTGATCCAGCTCTTGACGACCGTCATCCCCAAGCTCACGCAGTGGCGCGACCAGGGCGCCGTCGGTCAAAAGAAGATCACGCAGACGACGCGCTATCTCACCATCGGACTGGCGCTGCTGCAGTCGACCGGTCTGATCTACGCCTTCCACGGCCACGACCAGGCCCTGCTCGGCTTCAACATCGACCTGATCCCCAAGTTCAACCTCGAGCTGGGACTGTTCATGGTCGCGATCATGACCGCCGGCACGGCCTTCGTCATGTGGCTCGCCGAACTCATCACCCAGCGTGGTATCGGCCAGGGCATGAGCTTGCTCATCTTCGCCAACGTCGTGGCCGGTATCCCTTCGGGTGGTCACGCGGTGCTCGACGAGGGCGGCCCGGTCAAGTTCGTGGTGCTGCTGCTCGTCTCGATCGCCTTGCTGGTCCTGATCGTCTTCATGGACAACGGACAGCGGCGCATCCCGGTCACCTTCGCACGACGGGTCGTCGGGCGTAAGGAGATGGGCGGGAACTCGACGTATATCCCGCTCAAGGTCAACCAGTCCGGGGTTATCCCGATCATCTTCGCCTCGTCGGTGCTCTACATTCCGATCCTGCTGAGCAACATCGTGCCGTGGGCGAGCTTCACGAACTTCGTCAACTCGTCACTGCACCCGACGAGCTTCTTCTACATCATCTCGGACTTCGTGCTGATCGTCGCCTTCACCTTCTTCTACGTCTACATCGCCTTCGAGCCCCACCAGCAGGCCGAGATGCTGCGCCAGCAGGGTGGCTTCGTGCCGGGCATCCGACCGGGTATGCCGACCGAGAAGTACTTCGCCAAGATGCTCTCGCGCATCACCGTCGTCGGGGCCTTCTTCCTCGCCTCGGTCGCCGTCGTGCCGAGCATCCTCATGGCCCTCTGGAACATCAACCGCTTCCCGTACTACGGCACCACGTTGCTGATCGCCGTGGGCGTCGCGTTGGAGACGATGCGCCAGATCGACAGTCAACTCATGATGCGTAACTACGAAGGCTTTCTGAAGCGGTAGCCATGACGGCACGTCTAAATCTGATCGTTCTCGGGAAACAGGGCGCGGGCAAGGGAACCCAGTCCACGGCACTGTCCGAGAAGTACGGCATCCCGCACGTCTCGACCGGGGACATCTTGCGCAACGCCGTCAAGGCCGGCAACGAACTGGGCAAGCAGGTCGCCTCGATCCTCGAGGCCGGGGACCTCGTCTCGGACGACATTGTCAATCAACTCGTCGAGGAGCGCTTCAAAGAGCCCGACGCCCAGCGCGGCGTCCTGCTCGACGGCTTCCCGCGCACGATCGGTCAGGCCGAAGCGCTCGAGGCGATGCTCGGCGCCGACGGCATCAAGCTCTGCATCAACCTCGACGTGCCGATCGACCTCGTGACCCAGCGGCTCTCGTCTCGCCGCGTCTGTCAAGAGTGCGGTACGACCTATCGCGACACCGACATCGAAGCGATCTCGGGCACGTGCTCGAACTGCGGCGGGGACGTCATCCAGCGCACCGACGATTACCCTGAAGCGATACGCACCCGACTGATGAACTACGAACGTGACACCGAACCGCTCCTCGCCTTCTACGGCGGCCGCGGATTGCTGGTCACGGTCGACGGCGACCAGAGTCCCGCGGACGTGACCGAAGAGATCATGAGGTTGGTCCGCGAACGGGGCCTGGCGTGAGACGCTCGGCCGACGAACTGAACAAGATGCGCAAGGCCGGCAAGGTCGTCGCCGAGATGCACGAAGCGACGCGCGCGGCGATCCGTCCGGGCGTGACGACCATGCAACTCAATGAGATCGCCGCCGAGGTCCTCGCCAAGCGCGGAGCGCGCTCGAACTTCTTGAACTACAACGGCTTCCCGGCCGTCATCTGCACCAGCCCGAACGACATGATCGTCCACGGCATTCCCGGCAACGTCACGCTGCACGAGGGTGACATCATCTCGGTCGACGCCGGTGCGATCGTCGAGGGCTACCACGGCGACGCCGCCTACACCGCGGGCGTCGGAGAGATCAGCGACGAGGCGAAGCGACTGATCGAGGTGACCGAGCGCTCCCTGTGGGCCGGCATCGATCAACTCAAGAAGGGAAACCGACTCAACGAGGTCGGCCGCGCCGTGCAGAAGGTCGCCGAAGCGGCCGGCTACTCCGTCGTTCGCGAGTACGTGGGACACGCCATCGGCACCGCGATGCACGAGACCCCCCAGGTACCGAACTACTGGCCGGGCACGCCGGGACCGACCCTGAAAGAGGGTATGGTCTTCGCCATCGAGCCGATGGTGAACATCGGCACCTACGAGACCTACCTGCTCGATGACGGTTGGAGCGTGATGACCGAGGACGGACAACTCTCGGCCCACTTCGAACACACGATCGCGGTCACCGACGACGGACCGGAAGTCTTCACCGCCGCTTAGTCCTTCGGGTGCGCGCGGTCCTGTTGTCGTTGTGCGAAGAGCGCGGCCTCGGTGCGGCGCTGGAACCCGAGTTTCGCGAGCAGGTTCGAGACGTAGTTCTTGACCGTCTTTTCGGCAAGGAACATCACGTCAGCGATCTCGCGGTTGCTGAGCCCTTCGCTGAGGAGATCGAGGATGCGTCGCTCCTGCGGGCTGAGGCTCTCGAGTCGGATGTCCTCTTTGATCTGACGCATGAGTCGTTCCTTGGCGCGACCGATTTGCTCCGGCGTCAACAGCATCTCGCCGTTGGCCACCCGTCGAATCGACGTGATCAGTTCATCACCGCGGACGTTCTTCAAGACGTAGCCGCGGGCGCCGGCGAGGAACGACGCGTTGAGCGCGTCGCTGTCCGCGAACGAGGTCAACATCAGACAGCCGAGTTCGGGACGGACCGCGCGCAACTGGCGACAGAGGTCGACGCCGCTCCCGTCGGGTAGACGGACATCGAGCACCGCGACGTCGATGTCGGTGATGTCGAGGACGAGCGCTTCGTCGAGCGAACCCGCTTGCGCGACGACCGTAAGGTCCTCTTCTGCTTCGAAGAGTTCGCGCAGACCGCGACGAACGATTTCGTGATCGTCAACGAGCAACAGTTTGATCATCTCATACCCTTCGCATAGCGGTCCAGCGTACCGTGGTGCCGCCACCGATGGTCGACTTGATCGTGCAGTTGCCGCCGAGCTCGCGGGCCCGTGAGGAGAGATTGCGAACGCCGCGTCCCGATCCGACGTTGGGAATGAACCCGATGCCGTTATCACGCACGACGACCTCGATGAGATCGTTGACGATGTCGACCTTGACGTCGACCGCGGTCGCCTCGGAGTGGCGCACGACGTTGGAGAGGATCTCGCGCAGTGCCTGGACCGTGTGTTGTGAGCACTGCGCTCCGACCTCGGTGCCGATGCCGGATGCGACTTTGACGTCGACGAGAACGCCGAGTCGACTCTCCACCTCGCCCGAGAGTGCGTAGACGCGCTCTTCGAGCGTCTGGTCGTCGGTCCGGTCTTGGTCGATCTCGAAGATCGTGGTGCGGATCTCGTGGATGGTGGTGTCGAGTTCGTCGAGCACGTTGTTGATTCGACCGCGCACCTTCTCGTCGACGATCGCGGGAAGCGATGACTGCAGCGCGAGCCCGACGCCGAAGAGACGCTGGATGACCGTGTCGTGGAGGTCACGCGCCAATCGTTCGCGCTCTTCGGCGAGCGTCAGCTCGCGCATGTTCGAGCGCAACATCTCTTGATCGATGACGAGACCGGCGGCCCGGCCGAAGGCCTCGGTGAGTTGTTCGTCCTCTTCGCTGAACGGTTCGTCGCTCAGGGGATCGGTGAGATAGAGATTCCCGAAGATGTGTCCATCGCCGATGGCGACCGGGACGCCGAGGAATCGATGCATCGGTGGATGGTTCAGGGGGAATCCGGATGAGTGCGGATGCTCGGCGAGTTCGTCGATCCGCAGCGTCTTGCGCTCTCGGATGATCTCGCCCAGGAGTCCGTGTCCGCGCGGTTCCGGGCCGATCGCCGCGCGTTCCTCGCTGTCGATGCCGTAGGTGATAAAGCGCGAGAGCGTGGTGCCGTCCGGGGCGATGACACCGAGGGCGCCGTAGCGTGCACCCACCAGTCGGCTCGCGGTTTCGATGATCAACGACAGGAGTGCGTCGAGGTCCGCGTCGGTCTCAATGAGGAGGATCGCGTCGATCAGCGCGTGGAGCCGCGCCGGATCGTTGATCTTATGGAACGCCACTTGTGGAATTCTTCCACAGTGCGCCAATCGGGTGGACGCCCTCAGTGCTCTCGTTGGCCGGTGACGACCGTCAAGGGCACGATCACCAAGGTGGCGCCGCACTCTGCGATTCGCTTAAATCTCGGGGTTTCGAAGTCCTCGAGGGAGACCGCGGCCGCGATACCCGTGCCCGTGACCGACCAGGTACGGGTGCGGCTGTCGATCCCGTCGATCTGGACCGAGATCACGTCGCCGCGTCGCGCAGCGAGCAAAACAGCGTTTTCCCGACTGGAAATGACAATGTGACCGGCCTCCACGAGTTCGATCCGGGCCGGTAGGGCGGCCGGCAGGCCCCGCAGTGAGAGCAGTACCCGAGCGACGGAGGCGACCTCGAGACGGCGCTGACATTCGTCGCGAGTGAGCGGCTCGCTCCAGAGGGAAGGACTAACTGCGGTCATGCGACCATCTTGGACCCATTTTCCGTATGGGGGCTAGGGTCTCGTGTCACATTGTGGGCAACTAGAATAGATGAACGAGTTCGTCGTGGCGCGACGGATTCGCGACAACTTTTGCGTTTTCGTGAAATTTTGGTAGAATTGTCAGCCGACCTCGTGGCGTGCCTCGAGGTCCATCCGTGAAGGAGTTTTCGCTCTTTCACGTCCCGCCGTGCCGTTACAAGGAGAAAGAACCTGAGCAAGCCAAAGGAAGACGCGTTCACCGTCGAAGGGACCGTCGTCGAGCCATTACCGAACGCCATGTTTCGCGTGGAATTAGAGAACGGGTACACCGTCCTCGCGCACAGCTCAGGAAAGATGCGCATGCACCGCATTCGCATCCTTCCCGGGGACAAGGTCCAGGTAGAGATCACTCCGTACGACATGACCCGCGGTCGCATCACCTACCGCTACAAATAGCTCCAGTTCTAGAAGATCGAGAAAGAGAAACATGAAGGTTCGCGCAAGCGTCAAGCCCATGTGTGAAAAGTGCAAGGTCATTCGCAGGGCCGGCGTCGTCCGGGTCATCTGCGAGCAGCCTCGCCACAAGCAGCGTCAGGGCTAGGAGAAGAACATGGCCCGTATTGCTGGAGTGGACATCCCGCGCGAGAAGCGCACGGTGATCGCCCTCACCTACATCTTCGGCGTTGGTCCCACCATCGCCCAACAGGTCTGCGCCGCGACCGGCGTCGATGAGTCGACGCGCGTCAAGGACCTCAGCGAAGCCGACGTCAACAAGCTTCGCGCCTACATCGACCAGAACGTCACCGTCGAGGGTGACCTCCGTCGTGACGTCGCCCAGGACATCAAGCGCAAGATGGAGATCAACTGCCTGCAGGGGATCCGTCACCGCAAGGGACTGCCCGTTCGCGGTCAGCGCACCCGCACGAATGCTCGTACGCGTAAGGGACCGAAGCGCACCGTCGCCGGTAAGAAGAAGGTAACGAAGTAATGGCTAAGCCGAATACGGTTCGCAAGGGTCGCAAGAAGGAACGCAAGAACGTCGCCTTTGGCGTCGCGCACATCAAGAGCTCGTTCAACAACACGATCGTGTCGATCTCGGACCCCGAGGGCAACGTGCTCTCGTGGGCCAGCTCGGGACAGGTCGGGTTCAAGGGATCGCGTAAGTCCACGCCGTACGCCGCGCAACTCGCCGCGGAGAAGTGCGCGCGCGCCGCGATGGAGCACGGCGTCAAGAAGGTCGACGTGCTCGTGCGCGGACCGGGCTCCGGTCGTGAGACCGCGATCCGTTCGATCGCCGCGGCCGGTATCGAGGTCGTCGCCATCAAGGACGTCACGCCACTGCCGCACAACGGGTGTCGCCCCAAGAAGCGTCGTAGGGGTTAGTCATGGCTCGTTATACCGGACCCGTCTGTCGACTCTGTCGACGTGAGCGCACCAAGTTGTACCTGAAGGGCGAGCGCTGCTTCACCATGAAGTGCCCCGTCGCCGAGAACTCGGACCGCCAGATGCGCGCGTTCCCACCGGGCATGCACGGCCGCGACCGTCAGCGCCAGGGCTCGGAGTACCTGACCCAGCTGCGCGAGAAGCAGAAGGCCCGCCGTATCTATGGTCTCTTAGAAAAGCAGTTCCGCAACCTCTACGAAGAGGCCAGTCGTCGTCCCGGCATGACCGGTACGAACCTGCTGCAGTTCCTCGAGCTGCGTCTCGACAACATCGCGTACCGCGCCGGCTGGGGAGCGTCACGTGCCCAGGCCCGCCAGTTCGTCCGTCACGGTCACGTGACCATTGATGGCAAGCGCGTCAACATCCCGTCGTACCGCGTTCGCCCCGGCGAAGTCATCGCCCTGAAGAACGTGACGCGCGAGAACTTCAACGTGAAGCGCAACCTGGACGTGCTGGACCGCACCGTCCCCGGTTGGCTCGAGACCGGCGACGGCGGCTTCAGTGTCACCGTACGCATCGTCCCGCAACGCGAACAGATCGACGAGTCGATCAAGGAGCAGCTCATCGTCGAGCTGTACTCCAAGTAACCCAACCTTTCAAAGACTTAGAGGAGTCCCCATGTTGATCATCCAGCGCCCCATCATCGAAGCCCTCGGCGACGAGGTAAACAACCGTCAGTCCTTCGGCATCGGACCGCTCGACCCCGGCTTCGGCCACACGCTCGGCAACTCGCTTCGCCGCACGCTGCTCTCGTCGATCCCCGGCGCCGCGGCCACGCGCGTCAAGTTCGACGCGGTGCTGCACGAGTTCGGCGTCATCGAAGGCGTGAAGGAAGACGTCCAGGACATCTGCTTGAACCTGAAGGACCTGCTCCTGCAGGTGCACAGCGACGAGCCCGTCACGTTGCGCCTCGACAAGCGCGGCGAGGGTCCCGTCACCGCGATGGACCTTTCGACGACGGCCGACGTGGAGATCCTCAACGGCGACCTTCACCTCGCCTACCTGACGAACGCCAAGAGTGCGCTGACCTTCGAGCTCACGGTCGAGCGCGGCAAGGGCTACGTCGGCGCCGAGGGCAACAAGGGTTCCTCGACCATCGGTGTGATCCCGCTCGACGCCATCTTCACCCCGGTGCGTCGTGTCAGCTTCGAGATCGAGCCCGTTCGTGTCGAACAGTCCAAGGACTTCGACCGACTGGTGATCGAGATCGAGACCGACGGTTCGATCAGCCCGCGCGAGGCACTGGCCTCAGCCGGCAAGACCCTCGGTTCACTCGTGGAACTTATCGGCAACTTTGACGACGAGGCTCCGGCCTTGGAGTTGGGCGACGTCGGCACGGCCCAGGCCGCGGCGAGCGAGCTCGACATCCGCATCGAGGAGCTCGGTCTGACCGAGCGTTCGCGCAACTGCCTCAAGCGCGCCGGCATCAACACCATCGCGCAGCTGGTGAACGCCACCGAGCGTGACCTCACGTCGATCACGAACTTCGGCGCCACGTCGCTGAAGGACGTCAACGACCGCCTCGAAGAGCGCGGCCTCTCGCTCCGAGTCGAGGACTAATCATGCGCGGTACTCCCACGAAGGGCAAGCGATTCGGTGGCGACTCCGCCCACCAGAAGGCGATGATGGGCAACCTCGTCGCCTCGATGATCGCGGCCGAGTCGATCGTGACGACCGAGGCCAAGGCCAAGGCGCTGCGCCCCATCGTCGAGAAGGTCGTGACGGCCGCGAAGAACTCACCCGAGGGCTCGGTCCATGCCAACCGTCGTGTCGTCGCGTTCATCCGCGACAAGGACATGACGCACAAGCTGTTCACCGAGATCGCTCCGCGCTACACCGATCGCCCCGGTGGCTACACGCGTATCCTGAAACTCGGGCCGCGCCAAGGTGACAACGCCCCGATGGCGCGCATTGAGTTCGTCTGATCCACCGCTAGAGGTTCAGCGCTGGCGTCTGGACATCGCCTACGACGGCAACGCGTTTTCCGGCTTCGCCTACCAACCTGAGTTCACGACGGTCGTCGGCGTCCTGCGCGAAACACTGGCCAGCACCCTCAGTATCCCTGAGCCGATGATCATCGGTGCCGGTCGCACCGATACCGGTGTTCATGCCTTCGCCCAAGTCGTTCACGTGGACCTACCGGTCACGCTCTTCGGCAATCAACGCGGACCGGATGCGAAGCGACTCATGCGATCGCTGAACCAGCAATTGCGCGGGCGAATCAAGGTGCTGGCCGCTCGACCGGTCGATCCAGAGTTTCACGCGCGTTACTCGGCGACGTGGCGCGAGTACCGCTACCTCGTGCTCGAGACCTCGCCGCCCGCTCTCGACCTCACCGACGTGTGGTCGTGGTCCGTGCAGGGACCACTTGACATTGAGGTCATGAACCGCGTCAGCCACGAGTTACTCGGACTGCACGACTTTCGCGCCTTCTGTCGTCGACCGACGAATGCCGTCGCCGACGAGCCACTGTTGCGCCGCGTCATCGACGCACGCTGGGAACGTCTCGCCGACCAGTGGGCGTTGACGCCGGATCGGTCACCGACGCTCAAGTTCACCATTCGGGCGGAGTCGTTCTGTCACAACATGGTGCGCTGTCTCACCTCGACCATCGTCGCCATCGGGCAAGGGAAATTGTCGGAGACGACTATCGCGGAGCGATTCGAGAGTCTCAGTCGAGACCACTTGCCATCGCCCGCTCCGGCGAATGGCTTGGCGCTGGTCGCCGTGGGCTACGGAGATGACATCGAAGGTATCGTGTTGGCGTAGCCGCGAAGAGTGCTGAATCGAGATCGGCCGCAAGAACGAATCTATTCAGGTATTGAGTGTATGAGTTGAATGCGTGTACCTTTGAGTCACGATTACCTGAATCGACATTGATGTAATTCAGGTATTTACCACTATAGTTGAATGGTGGACGTAGATTCCCTAGAGAAATCGCCGATCGGGCGGCTCGTGCCGATTCTGGTTCCCGAAGTTGGACGCCTTGAGTCAACGATTCCTTATTGGGCCTATGTGCCGCACCCGCTCCGCGAAAATTTCGACATTTCTATGTCAACTTTGAACCTCGCGTCGAAGGCGGGGATGGCAATTGCTCGCTTGGATCAAGCCGTCGCCCATCTTCCGAACCCGGGCCTTTTGCTCCGTCCGATAATCAGGAAAGAGGCCGCGAGCACGTCGGCTCTAGAAGGCACATTTGCTGAATTTGACGACGTGCTCGAAGCTGACTTTTTGGAAGATCGACTACTCACGACAGAGCAACGTGAGATTCAGAACGTGGTACGAGCGACTGAATTTGCAATGGAGAGGATCAAGGAACTGCCGATCACTCGTCGGCTCATCGGAGAATTACAGAGCATCATCGTCACTGGGACAATTGATGAAACTTATGACTCGGGAGATCTGAGACAACGCCAGGTTTACATTGGACCCAAGAATCGCCCGGTTCAAGAGGCGCGCTTTATACCGCCACCAAATGGCGCACTCCTCGAAGAGGGATTCGATGAATGGGAAAAGTGGATCAACGCTACGAACGAGATTCCGATCGTCATCAAAATGGCACTCGGGCACTATCAGTTTGAAACGTTGCACCCTTACGCCAACGGAAATGGGAGGTTGGGCCGGTTAATCGGTCTCCTTCAACTGGTCGAAGATGGGAGTCTTTCTCACCCAATTTTGAATCTTTCCGCGTTCTTCGAAGTGCGACGGGCCGAGTACGTTGACGGATTGCTTCGTGTCACGCGAACAGGCGACTTTGACACTTGGATTCGCTTCTACGCAGAAGGTGTTCTGGCTCAGGCAGAGAAGGGCCTTTCAACAATCAATGCACTTGAAAGATTCAAAGAACAGACATTGACATCATTGCGGCAAAAGAGAGTCCGAGGTTCGGCATTACTCATTGCGGAGTCGCTGATTGGGTATCCGATCTTGAACGTTTCAATCGCTCGCTCAATCACAGGACTTACCTTTGAGAGTGCAAATCAAGCGGTCGCCAAACTTGTCGACAAGGGCGTCCTTGAAGAAATAACGGGTGGCCGAGTCAATCGTCTCTTCGTTTGCAAACCAGTATTGGCAATCGTGCGTGGCACGTGACGAGGAAGCGAACTGATAACCAATAAGGGAGGATTGAGCGCACAACGATTGGACACCGCCTGACGTCGCGGTCCAGATAGAGAGCCTCACCCGGCTTTGGAGTCGTCGACCCCATTAGGATTTCGCGGGTGACGACACCACTACCAACCTCCGGCTTCGACCCCACCAAGTTCTCCACGACCATTCGTCCGCAAGACGACCTATATCAATACGTCAACGGTCGTTGGATCGAAGAGACACCAATGCCCGAGGACAAGGCGCGTTACGGCACCTTTGACGTCCTCAACGACATGTCCGAGGAGGCCATTCGCGAGATCCTCGAAGAGTCGCGCACGGCCCCCGAAGGGAGTGAAGCCCGAAAGGTCGGCGACCTCTATTCGAGCTTCCTCGACGAAGAAGCCATCAACGCCCGCGGCGCACGACCACTCGTCGACCGACTCGCGCAGGTCGAGTCGGTCACCGCGATCAATGAACTGTTGGCGTTGATCGGCCGACTGCAACGACGCGGGATCGGTGGCTTCTACGCCGTCTTCGTCGACAACGACCCGGGTGACCCCGATCGTTACGTGACGCTGCTCGAGCAAGGTGGCCTGTCGTTGCCCGACGAGAGCTACTACCGCGAAGAGCACTTCGCGTCGATTCGTGAGGCGTTCGTGGCCCACGTGGCACGCATGCTCGACCTCGCGGGATTGAGCAACACCGCGGACCGCGCCAAGCGGATCTTCGATCTCGAGACGCAGATCGCCGCCGGTCACTGGAACAACGTCGACTCGCGCGACAGTGAGAAGACCTACAACTTGATGCCGTGGGCCGAGGCCTCCGAACTCTTCGGCGACGTTCGGCTCGAGCTCTGGCACAACGCGCTGGAGTCGCCCGTCGGGTCCTTCGACGAGGTCGTCCTTCGCCAGCCCAGTTTCGCGAGCGCCGTGGGCGCACTCTTCAACGACGCGAACCTCGAGGCGTGGAAGGACTGGTTGGCGTGGCAGGTCATCGCCGGGGACGCGCCGTTCCTCTCCCGGGAGTTCGTCGACGAACACTTCGACTTCTACGGTCGAACGCTCACTGGTGCGGAGTCGATTCGCCCGCGCTGGAAGCGCGCGGTCGCGTTGGTCGAAGGCGCGATGGGCGAGGCGACGGGCAAGATCTACGTCGAACGCCACTATCCGCCTGAGGTGAAAGCGCGCATGGACGTGCTCGTCGCGAACCTGGTCGAGGCCTATCGCCAGAGCATCACCGACCTGGAGTGGATGGGGGAGGCGACGCGCCAGCGTGCCCTCGAGAAACTCGACGCCTTCACGCCGAAGATCGGCTATCCGGTTCGCTGGCGCGACTACACGACGCTGCGCGTCGACGCGAACGACGTGCTGGCGAACGTGCGCGCGGCCAGCGAGTTCGAGTTCACTCGGAACCTGACGAAGATCGGTAAGCCGGTCGACCGTGACGAGTGGTTCATGACCCCCCAGATGGTCAACGCGTACTACAACCCCGGTTTCAACGAGGTCGTCTTTCCCGCGTCGATCCTCCAACCGCCATTCTTCGACCCCGATCGTGACGAGGCGGCCAACTACGGCGCCATCGGCTCCGTGATCGGCCACGAGATCGGTCACGGTTTCGACGACCAGGGTTCGAAGTTCGACGGCACCGGCAAACTCGCCGACTGGTGGGAGCCCTCGGACCGAGCGGCATTCGAAGAGCGCACGAAGGCGCTCATCGAACAGTACGACGTGCTCTCGCCGAAGCTGACCCCTGGACTGCACGTGAACGGCGCGCTCACGGTGGGTGAGAACATCGGCGACCTCGGGGGTCTGTCGATTGCCTGGAAGGCGTACCTGATCTCACTCGACGGTGACGATTCGCCGGTCATCGATGGACTGACCGGCGCCCAACGGTTCTTCTTCGCGTGGGTCCAGACGTGGCGACTCAAGGCGCGAAAGGAAGAGGTCGAGCGGCTCTTGGCCATCGACCCCCACTCACCGGACGAGTTCCGAGGCAATCAGATCGTCCGCAACATCGACGAGTTCTACGAGTCCTTTGACGTCACGGAGAACGACGCGATGTGGCTCGAACCCTCGGCGCGCGTCACGATTTGGTGACCGGGGGACTGGTTAACTTTCGGTACTCGGAGGCGGCGCGGCGCCCAGAGTGAAGCCGAGTCCGCTGCGCGGTGCGATCACGCCGTCGATGATGCCGTAGTCGACCGCCTCTTCGGCGGTCATGAAATAGTCGCGGTCGATGTCGTGGGTCACCTCGTCGACCGATCGGCCACTGTGGTGCGCGATGATCTCGGCCATGCGTCTCGTCAGTGACAGCGCCTCGCGAAGTTGAATCTCCATGTCACTCGGTGCGCCGCGCGCTCCGGCGCTGCCTTGGTGGATCATGATGCGCGCGCTGGGTAACGCCAAGCGCTTTCCCGGTGCACCGCCGCACAGGACCATGGCCGCCGCCGACATCCCCATCCCGACACAGATCGTCGACACGTCCGGGCGTACGTGTTGGATGACGTCGTAGATCGCCATGCCGCCGTAGGCGAGACCGCCGGGGGAGTTGATGTAGAGGTTGATGTCCCGATCGGCGTCCTGCGCTTCGAGATAGAGCATCTGGGAGATGATCAGGTTCGCGATCTGATCGTCGACCTCTTGACCGAGGAAGATGATGCGCTGGCGGAGCAGCATCGAGTAGATATCGAAGGCCCGCTCGCCGCCTTTGGACTCCTCGAGCACCATCGGCACGAGCGAGTGACGGGTCTCTCGTTGGCGAACGTCAGACATCTGGCCTCCTCACCGCGTCCAGGCACGGCAAATCTATGTGCAATCAATTAGTTGCATGATAGCGCCTCGGTCGTTGTTGTGCAATAGAGTGGTTGCATGACAGACACCGTGCACCGAGAGTTGGATCTTCCTTGTTCCCCGAGCGAGGCCTGGGAGTACGTCATCGATCCGTCGTGGTTGGGTGACGACGGCGACCTGCCGACCACCCCCGGCTCTGATGGTTGGATCAGTGACGGCGATGACGTTCGCTATCTCATCGTCGAAGAGGTGGACGAGGAGAACCGGCTCGTCTATCGCTGGGCCACGTTCGCCGAGGAGCCGTCGCGCGTCGAGATCGAACTGACGCCGACGCCGGAAGGGACGCGCGTCACGATCTCGGAGTCGCCGATTGAGGTGAGAGCCCAGGCGAGTCTCGTCCTTCGATGAGCGAGGACATCTCGGTCATCTTCGCCGCGCTCTCAGATCCCACGCGACGACGACTCTTCGAACGACTCCTCGAGGTCCCTCGGGGGTTGACGGCGACCGAGCTCGCCGAGGACGCCACCGTCTCTCGCCAGGCCATCGTGAAACACCTGCAACTTCTGGCCAATGCCGGTCTCGCCGTCGCCTCGCGCGACGGGCGAGAGGTTCGCTACCGCGCCTCCACGGACGCCGCGCATAACGCTTCGTCCTGGCTGAACGTCCGGGCCAGCGCCTGGGACCGGCGCCTCGCGGCGCTCGAAAAGAACGTCCGCGACGACCGAACATCGAAGTCGCCATCATCACGGCAACGCTGAACGTCGACCTACGGCGTCGGATTGCGAGAATCAGGGAGATTTAGGGCCGTTGGCGCTGGTGGATCGGTGAAAATTGCGGCGGCGATTTGCCATTGGCCCTGATTTTTCCTAGACTTAAGAGTCCTTCGGACGCGGTTCGGTCCGTCAACAAACGATTCTGGGAAGTTCTGTGCGCACATTTTCGCCAAAAGGCAGTGAGATTACTCGCGACTGGCTCGTCATCGACGCCGAGGGTCTCGTCCTCGGCCGCATCGCCACCGTCGCCGCTTCGCTACTCCGCGGCAAGCACCGCGTCTACTTCGCCCCGCATATTGACTGCGGTGACAACGTCATCATCGTCAACGCGGACAAGGTAGTCCTGACGGCCAACAAGGCCGCCCAGAAGTTCGCCTACCACCACTCGGGTTACCCGGGCGGACTGCGCGCGACGTCCTGGCAGACGCTGCTGGACGAGGACCCCGTCAAGTTGGTCTTCGACGCCGTGAAGGGCATGGTCCCCAAGAACCGCCTGGGCCGCGAGATCATGGGCAAGCTCTTCGTCTACGCCGGCCCCGAACACCCGCACGCCGCGCAGACCCCCACGAAGTACGACACCTCGGCGATCCGCCGCGGTTAAGGAGAACGACGTGTCAGCACCCCTCACCCAGACGACCGGACGCCGTAAGGAGGCCGTCGCACGCGTGCGCCTTCGCCCGGGCACCGGCACCATCACGATCAACAGCCGGGCCTTCGACAACTACTTCACGTCGGCAACGCACCGCCAGATGGTGATGGAGCCGCTCCGCCTCATCGACGCCCAACAGACCTACGACATCGACGCCACCATCGAAGGCGGCGGCATGGCCGGACAGGCCGGCGCACTGCGCCTCGGCATCTCGCGCTCACTGCTCGAGATCGACGAAGCCGTTCGACCGGCGCTGAAGAAGGCCGGACTCCTCACTCGTGACTCGCGCAAGAAAGAGACCAAGAAGTACGGTCTCAAGAAGGCGCGCAAGGCTCCGCAGTACTCGAAGAGGTAGTCCATGGCCGTGCAATTCGGCACGGATGGCATTCGTGGACGAGCCTCCGACGAAATCACCAATGACCTCGCGTACCGTCTCGGTCGCGCCGTCGCGTCGGTCTTCACGACCGACGTCTTCGTCGGCTACGACACGCGTGAGAGTTCACCGCACCTAGCGCGCGCCGTCCTGCTCGGACTTCGCGACGGCGGGGCCCACGGCGTCAACCTCGGTTACTTCACGACGCCCGGCGTCGCGGTCATCGCCCAACAGCGCGGTGGTGCCGGAGTCGTCGTGTCGGCGTCGCACAACCCCTACTACGACAACGGTCTCAAGGTCCTCGGGGTCGGCGGCGGCAAGCTCGACTACGCGACGGAGCTCGCCGTCGCCGAGGCGCTGCACGTCGCGGCGTCGCCCGAGAACAACGACTTCGAAGAGTTCGAGATCGACGAGTCGGCCGAGCACGACTACGCGCACCACCTGCGCTCACTGGTGCCGGCCGACTTCTCGTCCCTGCACATCGTCCTCGACTGCGCCAACGGCGCGGCCAGTCACGTCGCGCACGAGATCTTCGAGTCGACCGGCGCGCGCATCACGACGATCCACGACGAGCCGAACGGTCGCAACATCAACGTCGACAGCGGCTCGACGAACGTCGACGCGCTCAGAGCGCTCGTGCTCGAACTGCACGCCGACCTCGGTCTCGCCTTCGACGGTGACGCCGATCGTCTCATCGCGGTTGACGCGGGCGGACAGGTCCGAGACGGCGACGACCTCATGATCCTCTTCGCGCGCGACTTCTTCGAGCGCAACGTCCTCGGCGGGGGACTGGTCGTCACGTCGATGAGCAACCTCGGACTGCATCGTTCGATGGCTGATGCGGGCATCGCCGTCGTCGAGACCGACGTCGGCGACCGCAACGTACTGATCGAACTCGAGGAGAGGGCGTGGCCCTTCGGCGGCGAGCAGTCCGGTCACTTGATCTTCCGCTCGCTCGCGCCCACCGGCGACGGTCAACTGCCCGGGCTCATGCTGGC
>Ga0302140_10002706_pt1 | contig 22925 bp, 22 predicted proteins | sample I_Bog_E1_1_FD_202095 | JGI IMG/M metagenome (GOLD analysis project Ga0302140, IMG submission 202095) | Peat permafrost microbial communities from Stordalen Mire near Abisko, Sweden - I_Bog_E1_1 | ecosystem: Environmental > Terrestrial > Soil > Wetlands > Peat | place: Sweden: Abisko, Stordalen... | reverse complement strand
GCCTTTGTGGACCAATTGGCAGCCCGGAGTGCATCCCGGCATCCTGGATTGGTACACGGTGATTGGTGGGCTATTGGCGCTCGTGGCGCTCACTCTGCATGGTGCGTTGTGGCTTACAATCAAGACCTCTGGAGAGTTGGAAGAGCGAGCCCGCCGCATTGTAAGTCCGCTCTGGCTCGTACTGGTAATGCTCACTGTGGTAAGTCTTGTCGCCACCATCGCTGTGCGTCCGGCCAGCCTCAACAACTACTTCAACTTGCCCGTAACCTTTGCTGTACCGGTGGGTGTAATAGCCTCACTGAGTGGCATTTGGTTCTTCAACCGTAAGGCTCAACCCGTCAAGGCCTTCCTCTCTTCTTGCTTCTACTTATTCTTCATGTTGGCGGGTGCCTGCTGGGGCCTTTACCCCACACTGCTTCCCGCCACTACCGGCGCTGACCGCGACATCACTCTCAGCAACGCCCTCTCTGGCCCGCACACTCTCGCAGTGGGCTTAGTTTGGTGGATCTTCGGAATGCTGCTGGCCATCGGCTATGTCGTCTTTGTTTATGGAAAATTCCGCGGCAAGGTCGATTTGGAAACAGGCGGGCATTGAGGTTCCGTAAGAACATTTGAACATAGGATACGGGAGCCGCGACCTACTGAATGCCGAGATCGGAAAGCACCTTCGGCTTGGCCTCGTCCACGGCCAGCAGATTGTGGCAGACCGAGCAATCTTGAGGGATAGTTGTGCCGTTCTTGGCTGTATGGTTTCCGTCATGACACCGGAAGCAGCCCGGATAGCTCATGTGTGCCCGATATTGTTGGGATGCGTTCCCCACGTGACCTTCATGAAGGGAAATACATTCTGGTTGTAGAGGGTCACGAGTTCATCGCCTGCGGACTTCACTTGGGCGGCTTTAGCTTTCAGCACCTCAGGGTATTGAGTGCGATAGAAGGCTGCGAGTTGCTGCGGGATCTGGATCTGAGCCTCCGCTTCACTGGCATACTTGTCATTGAGGAGCTCACCCTGAGGAACAGGGCCACCCTGTGCGGAAGTAGAAAATACCGTTTCCGTGCCTTCTGGGTTACGTCTCTGCACCCAGGGAATGGTGGCCCGAGTTGGATCGGTGGCGATGTATTCGATGTGTCCCAGGTGAATACCGTGAATGCCGGTAAGGTGCGAAAGTCCATCAAGGCCGCCCAGATGTAACACTAGAACTGTCTGTGTTTCCGTGTTCTTCTCGTCGTCGGCGAACGTCGACTTGACCAGCAGCTTTTCACCAACGTACCTGGCCGGCGTGTGATACCAATCTTTCATCATACATAGAGTAATCAAGCCGCTTTCTCGAAGATCCACGGGAAGGCGGTCATGGAGCGGAGTTCTTCCGGAGCTTCATGTAAATGGCGCAGACTCGTTTCGATGGTATCCATAACCTCGTCCAAAGTGTTGAAGATTTGATTGCGTATATCGTTCTCGCGGATATACTCCCAGACGTGTTCGGCGGGGTTCAACTCCGGCGAGTAAGGTGGCAGCGGAAGCAATCTCATATTGGCCGGAACCGTCAGTTCATGGGCCTTGTGCCAACCGGCTCCGTCCAAAAACATCACGCAATATTCGGTGGGAAATTGCGCCGCTGTCTGGGCCAGAAAGATGCTCATTAAACGGGCATCGACCCACGGCAAAATCATTGAAGACATCTGTCCGTCGGCGGGACAAACAGCCACGTATGCGTAGATATATTCGCGGACCAATTGGCTGCAAACAGTGGGCCGCAAAGGCAGCGGCGCCCAGCAGCTTCGCGCGTCGCTGATGCGCCCGAAACGCCCCTCGTCTTGAAACAGCACACGCATCCGAGTGCCCGCAGGAAGGCTCTGGGCTATGGTTTCGAGCGTTTGAGGGAGTTTTTTTTGAAGGCCTCCATGATTGCCGCATCCTGCTTGGTGTGATGTGGACGCGGAGTCAGTTTGCGCCATTCGTGGCGATGCAGCAGACCATAGATGTAGTCGATGGAGACCTCATGTCCGAGCTTTTTTGCAAGCGCGGAAGCAAGCTGCTTGGCGGTCAGAAGATCGCCACTTTCGGCCTGCGCGAGATGCTCGGCAAGAAAGGCACGCTCCTCGTCCAAGCTCATCAGCCCCCATCGTCTTCCGCCTCGTCCTTTGCGGTCGAGTCCGTTAGGGCCAAGCGTATTGTACTCGGCAACCCACTTCCAAACCGCCTGCGTTGAAACGGCCAGCAGATCGGCGACGCGATGCGCTGCAAATGGACCAGCATGGGTAAGCCAGATCGCCAGGCGGCGCTGATAGGCCGTCTTGTCGGGAGCTTCCTTGACCCATGCGACCAGTTGCTCGACCGTGAACCAGGGACTCAAAGAGGACGGCTTGCGCATCAGTTCACCCCCCTAAGACAAGGGTGACATTACTCTATGTTTGTTGTCAAATTGGTATGACAGCCTTCGCAGATCACTCGCGCCGGACGCAGGTTCTGCACGGGCGACGGAATGGGTGTGGGATAGTCGGGTATGTACTTTGGCGCTAAATGTGCCATGGGATGAAACGAGACTTCTATAAGCTGCTTGGTTCCATCGACTTTGGCATTGAAGTAGGCCTCTGCCCCGACCCGATGTGGCAGTCCACGCACGCCACATGAGAGTGCGGAGAGATTTTGTAGGCTGTGTACTCTGGATGCATCACATGGCAGGACTGACCGCAGAACTGCGGCGAATCCATATAAGCTGCTCCACGATAGGTCGATACGGATACAACCAGAAGATTGACGATGGTGGCCACAAGCACAATGTCCAGACCGTGACGAAAGACGCGATCATTCAGGTCTATCTTGGGAAACTCGGCCGGAATCAAACCAGATTTCTGAAGCCTTAAGCGACGAACAAAGACGCCTAGTGGGATGAGCACCAAGCCGGCGATGAAAAGAGCTGGAAGAAGCAGGAAGAAGATGATGCCGAGGTAGGGGTTTGAATTGGGCCGGCCAAGGATCTGCATTAGCCAGTAGCCAATCATGGTCACGCCGGAGGCGCTGGTAATGGCACCTCCGGCCAGGCTTGTTGGGTTGTTTCCGAAGAACAAAGCCGGTCGTACCCAGTCTTCACGGAATCTCTGGAACAATGGTCCCTCCGTCCTTCGCGCGTTTACTCAAAAAACAGTGCCATTCTTGAGCACTGACCCGATGATCCTGATCGTGTTGAATATCTTTGAAAGGGAAACACACTCATTTCGCCATGAGTGTGTTTATAAACGCGGCCGATTCGCATTTCATCATACCCGTGGAGAAGGATACCGTTGGCCAGGAAACGTGATGCTGCCAATTTGGGGGTATTGAGAGGACGAATTCGCCTTCGAACTGTCAGTCGTTGGCGTGTCGTTGGTTGAGGAATTTCCATGGGAAGCAGGCTGCCCAGTAAAAGACGATTTCTCTGGTGCTGAAGACGTACTTGAAGCCCCGGATAAACCAGTTCCACCACTGAGCTGCGGCGTTTGCTTGGTCTTAGGCGGATTGGTCAGCGAGGTTTGAGGCTTAGTCTTATCTGAGTTGGAAGCTGGCGTCGTTTCTTCAGCGGTTGGATCCTTTGAAAGAGGTGCGGCAACCGTGCCTGGTGCTGTCGTTGCTGGGGAGGAGTTGCTGACGGCAGGTGAATTAGGAGTTCGCGCCGCCGGTTTTGGGGAAGACGCGGAAGTTGCCGTGGGTAGAGGCTGCAAGGCCTCAACAGGGAAGGTGATCGAATTGACCACTGAGGGATCATCGTGGAGCTTTATGTAGAGTTGTTGATCGGTGGGACGTGGAACTGACAGAAAGTATCCCGGAAAGCCTTCTGGAATCTGGATGGGGTGAGTAAATTGTGAATCGCTTGAAACTGCATCCACAAGAAACAACTTGGATCCGCCAAGTTCGCAAGGTTGGCCGGTCACCCCAGTGCACTTAAGGTCACTGAATACTGGCAAACGAACCAGCGTCACAAGAGGCTGCCAATCACCCGCAACTCCATTCTCGACCACTCGGAAGCGAAGTGGCCCCCAGGCGGAGGCTGGAAATGCCTTACCAGTGTCGAGCGTAGCAATAGCTACTTCAGAATCCTCAAGGGTCAGACCGCTGGTGAGCGTGAGGGTCGTCAGATACGCGCCATGGACAGTACCCACGTCAAGCTTTTCTTCGCCAGTGAAAGCCGCCGGAATCTGGGCATGAATCGAAAAGGTCAATTGAGCGTTTTGCGGAATCTCATCTTGGTCTGAAAGCTGAAAATGGTCGGCGGCGCTGGATGCGGATGGCTGTGCGCTTTTGCCGATCAATGTAACCTTGGGCCGTGGCGGCGCTACAGTAATGTCGAGATTGAAGACGCGACCGTCATTCAGAATTACCTTGGCAGCAGAAGCTTCTCCCTCTTTGAACAGGTTGGCAGTTTGCACATCGGATGTAACCAAAGACAGTTCATCCGCATTTTCAGTTGAAGCGAGCGGAGCCGGCTTGAATTTAACTCCGTCCAGCGCTAGCTCTTTTACGCCCTCAAGATGACTGCCTTTCAGTACGCCGGAGAGATCACCGGCGTGGATCGTAAAGTTGTCGATATGGCTGGCTTGCGCAAATGCTTGCAGCGGAACCGAGTCTGGATCTTTGTTGCCGTATTCTTTGACCAACAGCTTCATAGCGCCGGGCTTGACCTTCTTGAGAGGCAGAGTGACCGCAACCTGGTTCGGCCCGGTTGATTTCCAGTCTGCCTTTACGGTTTCGCCCGTCGGCTTCTGGAGCACGATGCTGTCAACACAGGCGGCATTTTCCGTTTCGATGTGTACAAGGTCATCGCGACCTGCAATCAACGACTGCTGATCGCCTTCAACCAGTTGCCAGTGTTGGGGACGAGTATTCTGCAGCTTGAACTCAGGACCGTTGTATGGTTCAAATCCCCAATAGCCGTGGAGTGAACCGTCAAGCGCATCGCCGAAGTTGGTGGGGCTGAGCCCTGCGGTATTTGCAACAAATCCGCCTTTCTCTGCGTCGGCCTTCACAGGCAAATCGACGAATTTACCATTCTTCCCCTTCAAGCGGAGAACTATATCGTGGGCGTAGCCCGTTGAAAACACCAACGGAGCTCCCTCGGTGGGCAGAACCAGCTCCGTCTTCTCCGCGCAATACACCTCTTTGGGATCGACCGGATGAAGCGGCGGCATCATGGGCGCTTCAATTGCAGGCAGAGCAACGACCAAAACAGACTTCGGATTTTGAAACGAGGGAACTGAATTGAGTTCGAGGGATAATTGATCTCCTTGTTCGGTAGCCAGCGCGGGAATGTACTGATACATCGCGGTGCGGAAAGACTCCATGATGCGCGCAATGTCCATCGCCGAGGCGATATATGGACTGGAATAGCCAAGGCCAGCCTGTGGCGTGCTGCTCAGCGCAAAGGCCAGATCGCTGGTGGGACCCGATGTGAGTGCCTGAACGATCGAGGTACTGTGTCCATCATTCAAAATCAGTGTGTCCCGGCCCTGCATCAGACAGGGAGATTGCAACTCAGGTATCTTCTGAAGACAATCGGAATCGAATTTGATCGAGAGGCTTCGCGCGAGCAGCGGTGATGCCGTTTTCAAATGGTCGAAATCGGTCTGGCTGATCGTTTGAATTGCGGCCAGATAGACCTTCAGCCGAGAGCGATCCAGTGTCGCCTGATTTAGATCCTGTGAAGCCCGCACGAAGGCACCAGGCCTGCCGCGAACGGCGCTAACCAGCGTCTTGAAGTCTCCGCCGGTCTCCGGAGCCAGGAAGATGAGCACCTGCTGGGCATCCTTGGGGACCGTGATCTTGAGTCCGCCGTTGCTTTTGGAATTCCATGTCTCTGACGAAAAGAACCAGTTTTCCGGCGGCGGATTGGTTGCCCCGCGCAAGAACGCCGCGACAAGAAGATAATGCACAGACTGGCCTTGAGGAAGATCGGCTTTGATCGACACTTGATCGCCAACCGAGAGGTTGGGAACTTGGGAGATCGGCAGGGTTTTACCTGCATGGATCACCTTGACTTCCAGCTTGGGGCCAGCCAGATCGAATTGTGCTGGATCTGCGAACGCCCGACCAGGAACCAAAAGAAAAACAAAACAGATAAAACGCATCCATGAATTCATACGAAGATTTTGAACCTCTCGTCACGGTTAGACGCTGCAATCTTCCGTTTGTGGTGAATCAAGGAATTAGCACTTTATTTGGAGCGCTGCATGCCAATCGAAAATGCTATCGCCTGGAAATGAGAGGAAAGCGAAATGCTGTCTCGTCGTTTGCTTGCTTTCTTGACCGCCCAACCGAGCCTTGTGGAACGATCGTACGCTGAGCATTGATGCATATCCAACGGCCGGCGTGACGTTCAAAGACATGTGTAAAGACGCCCTTCTCTTTTGCATGTGCCGGTTCGTTCTTGCGAAGCACGGAGTATGTGCCGCTGGCAACGACAATATCGCCGAGTTGGCGGACGGTAATGACGTGCCTTTCCAGACGCAACACTTTATCTTCGCCGGTTACGACCAAAGCCAACTGTTGATTCCGCGTTGTGATGTTCCCATCGCCGGAAACGTCGATGAATTGGGGAGAAAGTGCCAATTCCACCCCATATTGATCGTGCCGATTGACTGCATCCGACCAAGCATCTTCGATCATCTGGAAGTCGTGAATGGCGGGGCCTGCCGAGGCCGGAGGAGTGCTGGCGTCGCGTATCGAATTCAATGTCTGCGCGAAACCTCTGGCTCCAACAAGCAGTAGAACAACACAACAACACATGCGATGGCGCTGATTCATTTCGATCTCCGAAAGCCTGCAAATACCGCGAAATGTCAGTGACGACATCGCGCTCTCCTTAGCTCTCACATAAGAGAGGCGTTCAAACGGCAGGCACGCCTATCCTTGACGATAAAGAGTGGACGCGAAACATGGTGTCCCAAAAGGAACTGCGACGCGGTCACCATTGGTTTCACACTAGACTCTCGATTCGCATATTGCGCGTCGCGAATACCCATCGATCTTGACAGGGGAAAACCCAGTTGGGAGGATTTCAGATGAAAAATATTCTTACGTTCGTTTGCTGCCTCTGCTCGATTGCTGCGCTGGGTGAGAGGAAGTCGGCGAAGGCATCCGCCATGAGCGGCGAGAGCTTTATCAAGTTCGCAGCACAAACTGACATGGTCGAGGCCAATCTCGGGCAGTTGGCGCAAACTGCGGCTGGCTCGGAGCAAGTAAAGGATTACGCTCAAATGCTTGTGACAGACCGCACAAGCGACTTCAACCAACTCTCAGGAGCTGCTCGCCAGGCAGGTATGACAGTGCCAAAGGCAATTGACACCGAGCATAACCGGACGATGATTGGCCCTTTCGAGAAACTGAAGGGCGCCACCTTTGATCGTCGTTATATTAAGGACTTGATAGCCGAACACGAGAAAGGCATAGCCATTTACAAGAAAGAGGCAGTGGATGCGCAAAACTCGGCCTTGAAGTCCTATGCGGGCCATGCGTTGCCAGTCCTTGAAAAGCATCTCGCTGACGCGATCAAATTGGAAAAGGCAAGAACCTGATAGAGCGCCGTTTCAATCCGTCGATCGCGCGCTGGCCACTCCCGACCGGCTACGGTTCCGCTTGCCTCCAACCATTCGCACACAACGGTTCAAAGGAATGAAATAAACTGTCAGTCCGCCGCCTTGAGTTTTGCTGCCTTGAGGAGGGGAAAGATGAACTTAGTTTGGGTTTTGTTTGCGATGCCATTGGTGGGTCTAATCTACTTCGTCTACGTAATCGGACGAGGGGGAAGAAGGCGCCCACCTTAACGCACAACCGCTGATGTCGAGAGTAGTGGCTATCATCCCAAATGGAGTTAACCCCAAAGCCTTCCGGCGAGAACCATAATTGATGTGCACTTTGACGGGCACATGTAAGTATCCTCCGGCAAAGCCGGAGGCTTTATGGTTGGTGGCCCCTCAAAGGGGCCTGCGTAGAAGTGCTCCAGGCCGGCAGCCCCTTGTCGCCCGCGCCGTAGGCGCAGTGATTGTTAGCCCCGCGCTTCAGCGCTTTCAATTACCCACAAATACGGTAAGCCGGAGCCGGTGTTGTCAGAAGAGATTCGGCATCAAGCGAGGTACTTTTCAGAGGGTCGTGACGGGCCGTGAACTAGCGTCATGGAAGCAGCAGCGAAGCGGGCAATCGAGTTGGAGTCTTGTGACCCCCAGGGCTGGATCGAGCAGGAGTTGGCGGCATCGAGGTTGCCCGATGCGCGGCTGGATAAACGGCTGCGTTCTGTGGTGGCGCAGTTGGCCAAAGGGGTGGGGCGGAGCATTCCCTGGGCCTGTCAGGATTGGGCGGCGGCCAAGGCGGCCTACCGTTTTTTCTCCAACGGCCGGGTCAGCGAAGAGCAAATCCTGGCCGGTCATTTTCTTGCCACACGGGAGCGTATTCCCAGCGGAGAAGAACTGTTTTTGGTTGTGCATGACACCACCGAGTTCAGTTACAAGCGCGAGGATATGGCCGCGGTGGGGTTGGTCAGCAAAGGCTCGGTGCGCAAGGACGCACAAGGCCGGCCGGTGTACTTCACCACCTGCGGGATCAACCTGCACTCCAGTTTGGCCCTGACTCTGGAAGGGTTGCCGCTGGGGTTGACCGCCGTCAAGTTCTGGAGCCGCAAGGAGTTCAAAGGCCGGAAGGCGAAACGAAAGGCGCATAACGCTCCCATCGAGGAAAAGGAGAGCGTGCGCTGGCTGGAGAACCTGTGCTCTTCGACCGCGTTGCTTGCCCAGCCACAACATTGTGTCCACGTGGGCGATCAGGAGAGCGATATCTTCGATCTGTTCGCCGCCGCAAACCAGTTGGGAACGCACTTTCTGGTGCGTACCCGCGCCGACCGGCTGGCCGATGGCGGGCCCGAGACCGTAGCCGAAGCCATCGGGAGAAGTCCGCGCCGGGGGCTGTATCGTATCGCCGTGCGCAATCGCAAGGGCGAAGAGTCGGAAGCAGTGTTGGAAATCCGCTACCGGCGTATGCGCATTCAGACGCCCAAAGGCAAGAAGAAACGCTATCCGGACCAGATGGTGACCGTGATCGAGGCGCGAGAACAAGAGACGCCGCCCGATCGGGACCGGATCGACTGGAAACTGATCACCGATCTGGCGGTGGATTCACGCCAGCAGGCGGTGGAAAAGGTGCAATGGTACGCGCTGCGCTGGAAGATCGAGATCTTTCATAAGATCCTCAAATCGGGCTGCCGGGCCGAACAAGCCTGACTAAGGACCGCCCCGCGGCTGGTGAATCTGCTGTCGGTGTTCTGCATCCTGAGTTGGCGCGTCTTCTGGCTTACCATGACCAATCGCATCGATCCGGACGCTGATCCCGAGTTGGTTTTTACGGATCTGGAACTGCGCATTCTGGATCGATTGGTCGCCGACAAGCCCGCTGCCAAGCTGCAACAACACTTGCTCTCGCATTACCTGATCAAGCTGGCGCGGTTGGGAGGTTACCTGGCGCGTAATTCGGACCCTCCACCTGGAAACGAAACCATCTGGAGAGGACTAACCCGTCTTGTCGATATTCAACTGGGCGTCATCATGGGAGCTGAAAATGTGGGTAATTGAAAGCGCTTCAGCGTGGGGTTGGCGAAACCAACAATTCATTCGGAGTCCCATCGGGACGGCGCCCATGCTCCACGCCCTTCGAACGGTTTTGCTGGAAGAATGGAAAACACAAACCCGGAGCGACTCCCGTAAACGTCAAACTTCTACTGCCACCCCGGCAAAGCCGGGGGTTCTCCCAATTAAATAGCTCTTGGTGTCCAATGCGGCTGCACGAGTGTAAGGTTACCATGATGCGTGTAGTAATCGCCTCGTTCAATGGGCATACGGCGCTGCTCAATCGCGCAGAAACACACTCAACAGCGATTTATGAACCCGAATACGGCTGTTGTATTCAATGAATCCGAGCTTACGAAAGCGGCTTAAGAAGGCATTGACACGAGGCCGCGTACTGCGAATCATGCTCGCAAGGGCTTCCTGGGAGATCGGCTGAATCAGCGCATTCTCTTCTCCCGGCTGGCTATACTCCGCCAACAGTAGAAGTATTCTCGCCAGCCTCTTTTCCGCTCGATTGAAGAGCTGGTCGACGAGATCAGCCTGGGTTCTCAAGTTGCAATCCAGCAGGAAAGAGGAGAATAAACTGGAAAACGACTGCTCTTCGCGCATGACCCGGAGGAATTCCGGCCTCTCAATTCTGAGCGCGGTCGAGGCGGTAACGGCCGTTGCCGTTGTCACGCGCAGCCCCGGTTCTGCGGCCATCGCCTTCTCTCCGAAAAAATTGCTGGCCGAGACGAGGCGAATTGTGGCTTCTTTTCCGGCCGAAGAGAGGATCGAAATTTTAACGCGGCCCTTGTGCAGGTAGAAAACGCAATCGGCTGGATCTCCCTGAGAGAAGAAGACTTGCGAACTGTTCAACTGGACGATCTTGCGCCCACGCCCGGCATTCGTCAGGTACGCGTCAACGTCAAATCCGGTTTTGCTCTCGTTCGCCATAAAGGGGGTTCATTCTCGCTGGTGTTGGGCCAAACAAAATCGTAAAGGCAAGCTAGTCAATTCATTATAGGGAAGCTGAACACTGTCCAGCGACAACGAAGGAACGCAAAGGGAAAAATCTACTGTTCCAAAAGGAACACCTGTTGTTGGAATCTTTGACTCAGAATGAAATTTACACCGCCGGTTTTCTCTCAGAGGGAGGATTGCGGCAAACGGGCGTGCCGACAAGGTCTTTGTCTACGAAGAGGAAGGGGTGTCGGCCTCAACCATAGCTTTTTCATGAACGATCAAGGCCAGTACCATCTTGGTCCGCATAGGAGTGTCCGCAAGGTGGACAACGACGGCAGGGTGCAGGAAATATAGGTCAAGTCGTCAGGGAAATGCTCATGCTTCTTCTGAAGGAGTAATCCATTGAATCGACGTAATCGCATTCTGGTTCCTGTTGTTCTGCTCGTCGCCTTGTTCGCTTTTGCGGGTTGCAAGAAGAAGCTGGCACCGCCTCCTCCCGCAGCTATCGCCCCGGTAGCGGTGGCCGCTCCAACTGCGAAAATTACCGCTTCGCCCACAGTGATTATGGCGGGTGATCGCGTTGTGCTGACCTGGAGCACGACCGATGCCGCCACGGCCTCTATTGAGGGTTTGGGTGATGTGCCCACCTCTGGCACAAAGACTGTGACCCCAACTATCTCCACTAGCTACCATCTGGTGGCTAAGGGTGCTGGAGGAGCGGCAGACGCATCTGTCCGCATTACCGTGAATGCACCACCTCCGGTTGTGGCGGCGCCGGTAAGCACCATCAGTGCCGAAGAGGAGTTCAAGGCGAATGTTCAGGACATCTTCTTCAATTACGACAAGTACGACGTGAGCACTGACGCGCAGGCCACACTTGCCAAGGATGCGAAGTATCTGCTGAGCCATTCGAATGCTAAGATCCTGATCGGTGGCTATTGCGACGAGCGCGGCTCCAACGAGTACAATCTGGCACTCGGTCAGAATCGCGCTGACTCTGCCAAAAAGGTGCTCTTAAATGCTGGAGTGGATGCAAGCCGCATCCGCACCATCAGCTTTGGCAAGGAAAAGCCCTTCTGCACAGAGTCCACTGAGGCTTGCTGGCAGAAGAATCGTCGCGCTGGTTTCAACCTGGACCACAAGACGAACTAATGGGCTCTGACACTTCCATTCCTAGTGTTGCTTGCCCAGGCAAAGGAAGTGCTGGAATATGATGCGCCGCTCGCGGCAGACCAGTTTCAACAACTGGACTGCCGCAAACTTTTGGGCACAGTTTGTTCACGCTCCATGAACATGCATTGTTTTGTGGCGCCGCTTACAGCTTCGCGTTCGGCGGTTGCTCCGATGGCAGCAGGGGGATGGCCCTGGGTTGGATCGGCGATTTATCGCTGCGGGTAAGATGAATACCATCCTGCTCCAAGAGTGCTTCATAGATCGAAGTGTGGCGCCAATGGCGCGCCAGAGCGAAAGCGGTCATGTTGGCAATCATCAAGGGTAGCACCAGCCCATAGCCACCTGTCATTTCAAAGACAATGAGCACGGATGTCATGGGAGCACGCACAATTCCCGCGAAGACCGCGCCCATCCCGACTACGGCAAAGGCACCGATCGAATTGGTCGAATGGTGGAAGACGGCGACATCGACGTAGCCAACCGCGCCCCCCAGCATGGCTCCCATAAATAGTGACGGAGCGAAGATTCCGCCCGATCCGCCGCTCGAGTACGAGCAGACCGTGGCCAGTAGTTTCAAGATGCAAAAGGCCACCATCGCCAGCACCGGCAGTGTGCCCATCGAGCCAGTCAGCGCCAGCGTGAGGGTCTTGTAGGGATCGCCAGCAATGCCGTTCAGGTGAAAGAGCGCCAGCGCCACCACAGCTAGACAGCCCGTTGCCAGTCCGCCGATAGCTGGATGTACCCATTTGGGTACTGCGGTCAGGCGTTTGAATTGTGCGCGCAACCAAAGCAGTGAATCGGTAAATGTTACTGAAACAACCGCCGCCAGTAAACCCAGCACGGCATACCAAAGAAGCGATGAGGTATTGCCTAACTTATAGGTCCGACTCACATGAAAGACAGGATTCGAGCCGAGGATGGTGTTTTCTATTACGGCGGACAGAGCTGCGGCTACGATCACGCCGGTCAGCATGGTCTGATCCAGGTCTCCAATCAACTCCTCCAGCGTGAAAGTGATGGCGGCGATGGGCGCGTTGAAGGCTGCGGCAATACCTGCCGCCATGCCCACGGATGCCATGCGGCGGCGGTTTGTGGAATTGAGCCGGGCCGCACGTGCCAGAAGGCTGCTGACGCCGGCACAGATTTGCACCGTGGGCCCTTCCAGGCCCAGCGAAGCACCGGAGCCAATCTGAAAAGCACACAGAAGGAATTTGCCTACGGTTTCTCGCAGTGTGATCAGGCCGTGACGAAAGGTGAAAGCAACTTTGACCTGGGGAATGCCGCTGCCGGCCGCAGCTGGGGCGAAGTATGTGAGGCCTAAACCTGCGATGAGACCGCCCAGCCCCGGCGTCAGAATTGTCCACCATATCCAGCTATGACCGGAGGCAGCGTTGGCGCGGTCGATCATGAGCGACTCAGCCCAACCGATGCTCAAGTGGAAGGCGACGGCGGCCAGACCGCAGAGACCACCAGCAAGGATGGTGACTGCCAGCAGCCGCTGTCGTTCACTCGGCATCCTGCGTACGAGCCATGCAAAGATGCGCGCGTACAATTCGGAAATCCCGACCGAAAGGCGGGAGAAGGCCTGGGGAATGCTATCCAATAATTTCACTACTCTAGTGTAAAAGGTATTGCGTCTACGGCACAGCGTTATACTGAAGCTATGCGTAATCTCTCATTGACCGTCCTGATTATGGCGACGCTACTGGTGCTATTTCCCCAGTCGGGAAGCGCCCAAGCCGCCACGTCTGCAACTGCGCAAGCAGAAATATCAGCGGATCTTGGCACGTGTTCCGCGCTCATTACCGCGACAGGCGTTGATCTTAAGCCAATCTTCGGCGCAAAGATTACCACGCGTATCCGGTACGGCTTTATGGGCGTAAAGAAGCTTGATCTTGAGGCCTTTACAGGCGCCAACGGAAAAATCAAGATCACGAGTCTGCCCGAGGCGCGGCCTCTGAAGAAGCCGATGTATATCTACATAAATAAAGACGACAAGCAGGAGATCGTGGAGTTCAAGCCCGATGTCCATTGCCGCGCCACCTTCAACGTGCAATTGAGGTAGGGAAACGCGAACTGCGACCAATCCTTGCATCCGTTCAGACATTGAAATCCGCTTGGCCCCACAGATTTGGCACCACCCCTGCACCCGTTCAGCAAGCTCATAGCCTCTTCCTGATGTACTCAATTACGACATACCCGATCAACGCGGAAATTACTGCGATAAAGAGAGTTGGACCCGTAAATATATCCTTCAATGCGGATGCTAAGGAGCCGCGTCACGATAAACTGACTTGTTCCACAGTCCCGGCTTATACAACCGCCGATTGCCGTGCGTTTCGACATCCATTAACGACAGCAGCAAACCGAGCTTCGCGTCTATCTGGTCGACCGGTGTCCACTCATGCAGAACCTATCAAATGGATAACCCTCAAATCAGTCAGGTTATTTTGACGCGATTCCTAAGCTCTTACCCTGTCCATTTATGAAAGTGAATTCTCCTATTAAACGAACTAAATAAAAAGAAGTGCGGTCACAACCACAGCTCTCCAGAGCAGGGCAAAACGCATTCGGTTTGTTTTCGAGGACTCCACGTATGAATGATAACAACAACTCAGAGAAAGCACGCACTTTGGCGGCTTGCATCCCGAAGGGAAATCCTAAACTCCAGGAATTTCTCCCATTCTGCGCAGAAAAGGAACCATCGTCAATCCTTGCACAAAGACGGAAAACGCGACCACGGCAAAACTGATCGTAATGATTTCTTCTCGCAGTGGAATCTCTGGGGGAAGTCCAAGGGCAAGCGCGAGCGCCAGTGCTCCACGCAGTCCACCCCAAAAAAGGATATGCTGATGCTTCGCGGAAACGCGAAGCGCACTACGCGAGAAGAGAAGACAGCACGGGTAGATTGCAACTGCCCGGCCTAATGTTACCAACGCAATTGCTGTCACCGCAGGAAGCCATATCGCCATGAAATTTTGATGAGCCTCGTGCATTCCGATCAAAAGGAACACCAGCGAATTTGCAACAAAGGCAGCGTAGTCCCAGAATGCATGCACAGATTCCTTCCCTCTTTCCGAGATGCCGCCCAGAGGCTTGAAATTGCTCATGACCAGTCCAGCAGTGATCGTTGCCAAGACGCCGGACAAGCCAAAATGATCAGCGAGTAGAAACGACCCATATGCAGCAACCGTCGTGAACGTAATCTCCACGAGATGGTCATCCGTTCGGCCAGTGAGCAAGAGTGCTCCAAGCGCAACAGTCCCGCCGCAGAGGACGCCTCCCCCGATAGTCTTCAAGAGCAGGGCTGCGATCTCAACCGATGAGATTTGCTGGCCCGCAGCAAGCGCGATGACAACGCCAAATGCAACAGCCGCCGTTCCGTCGTTGAGCAGGCTCTCCGCTTCGATCAGCACCAGCAGACGACCGTGCGCCTTTGCTTCCTTGAAGGTCGCAATCACAGAAACGGGATCGGTTGCGGCAATCAGAGCGCCAAAAGCCAGTGCGGCAATCCATTGCCAGCGCATCAGAAAATGCATTCCCATTGCCGTAACGCAGGCTGAAAGTACGACCCCGAGGGTAGCCAGCACCAGAATGACCGGAGAATTCCGCCGTAGCTGGTTCCAAGGAATGTAGAATGCTGCCTCAAATAGAAGTGGGGGAAGCAAAACAGTAAAGAGGAGGTCTTTGGTTAGGCTAACCTTGGGTGCAAACGGCAAAAACGCAAGCGCAATTCCAGCGACAACCAGTCCTACGCTATACGGGAGCCGCAACCTCCTGGTTAGCATCGCTACGACAGCGGCGATCAAAAGCAGGAGTGTTCCGGTCAGAAAAGTAATATCCATGCCCTCTATCCTTCCGGCAATGTTGTTTCGACTGCTCTCCAGTGTTTGATCAATCGCTGCCAATCTCTTTGGCTGGGGCGCATGGATGAATGATACCAATAACCGCTCAATGCCCCGTTTGCGTTGCCCCCGCTCCATGTGCAGAAAGACACAGGTTGAAATGAGTGAACGGGGTCACAATCAAGAGATGAAGCAGGCTGAAGAGCACGACCCCGTGTGCGGGATGAAGGTCGAGCCCTCGCAAGCTGCGGCGAGCATTGAACATCATGGCGCGACTGTCTACTTCTGTAGTGAGAGTTGTGCCGCAAAGTTCCGTGCCGCGCCGGAGAAATATGTGCAGGCAATGCCAGGCGCAGCTCCGTCGCATCCGGCTGCGAAAACCGGGCCGCAAGGGAAATACACCTGCCCAATGCATCCGGAGGTGAAGCAAACGGGGCCGGGAAGCTGTCCGAAGTGCGGCATGGTGCTCGAACCTGCGGCCTCTCCCGCACCAGTCAAGCGCTCCGGATATACCTGCCCGATGCACCCGCAGATCGTGCGTGATGGGCTAGGCTCCTGCCCAATCTGCGGAATGGCGCTCGAACCCCGCGAGGTCACCGCCGAAGACTCCAACCCGAAGCTGGCCGATATGACGAGGCGGCTGTGGATCAGCGTCGCGCTCGCCGTGCCCATGCTCGCGCTTATGGTCTCCGCATTTCTACCTTCCATGCCGATGCAACACCTGTTCTCGGCGAGAGCGTGGGCATGGATCGAGTTTGCTCTGGCAACCCCGGTGGTTCTGTGGTGCGGGTTGCCCTTCTTTGTCAGGGGTTGGCAATCGGTCGTCCATCGCAGCCTCAATATGTTCACGCTGATTTCCCTTGGCACGGGCTCGGCATATCTCTATAGCGTCTTCGCCACCGTCGTTCCTCAGATATTTCCTGCGTCGTTTCGCGGAGCTACGGGGCAAATCGATGTGTACTTCGAGCCAGCAGCAGTCATCGTCGCTTTGGTTCTGCTTGGACAGGTGATGGAACTGCGCGCTCGCAGCCAGACCAGCAGTGCAATTCGCGCACTGCTCGGCTTGGCTCCGAAGACGGCCAAGCGGCTTGACGACAAGGGCGGAGAGGCCGACGTGCCGCTCGATCAGGTGCAGGTTGGCGACCGGTTCCGCGTCCGCCCCGGAGAAAAGGTTCCCGTCGATGGAACTGTCCTTGAAGGCCACAGCTCCGTCGATGAGTCGATGATCAGCGGAGAACCCATCCCCGTTGAGAAAGACAAGGATGCAAAGGTCACAGCGGGGACGGTCAACGGAACCGGCGGATTCGTCATGCGCACGGAGCGTGTTGGCGCAGATACGCTGTTGTCGCAGATTGTGAAGATGGTCAGCGAGGCGCAGCGTTCGCGAGCGCCGATTCAGAGGCTGGCGGATCAAGTCTCCTCGTACTTTGTCCCGGCTGTGATCGTTGCCGCCGTGGTCACGTTTGTCGTCTGGTACTTTGTCGGCCCGCAACCACGGGTCGCTCATGCACTGGTGAATGCCGTTGCTGTCCTGATCGTGGCCTGTCCGTGTGCTCTTGGGCTGGCCACGCCCATGGCCATCATGGTGGGTACGGGTCGCGGGGCACGCGCCGGCATTCTCATCCGCAATGCAGAGGCATTGGAGATCTTCGGCAAGGTAGATACGCTCATCATCGACAAGACGGGAACCCTCACCGAGGGCAAGCCGACGCTAAGTTCCGTCATTCCCCAGCCGGACTTCGACGAATCCGGCCTGCTGCAACTGGTCGCCAGCCTTGAGCGCTCCAGCGAACACCCTTTGGCGGCAGCTATCGTAAAGGGCGCGGAAGTGAAGAAACTCTCGCTGGCCGATGTAGTTGGATTCAACTCGACCACCGGCAAGGGTGTGAAGGGAACAGTATCAGGCAAGCAGGTTGCCGTCGGGAATGCAGAGTTGTTCCGCGATTTGTCTGTCGATCCCGCCCCTTTGCTCGATCGAGCCGAAGCGTTGCGCAAAGAAGGCCAGACAGTGATGCTGGTTGCCGTGGATGGCAAGGCGGCGGGCCTGGTAGGGGTTTCCGACCCGATCAAGGAATCGACGCCGGATGCGATCCGCGAACTGCGGGAGGCGGGTCTGAAGATCATTATGGTCACGGGAGACAACGCGACCACAGCCAAGGCCGTCGCGGACAAGCTCGGTATTGAATTCTATGCAGATGTGCTCCCGCAAAAGAAAGCAGAGGTAGTCAAAGAGCGCCAACAAAAGGGCTCCATAGTTGCGATGACTGGAGATGGAGTAAACGACGCGCCCGCGCTCGCCCAGGCTGACATTGGAATTGCCATGGGAACCGGAACCGACGTGGCAATGGAGGCTGGGGGTATCACGCTGTTGAAGGGCGATCTGCGCGGCATTCTCCGCGCCCGCCATCTCAGCAAGTCAACCATGCGCAACATTCGCGAGAACCTGTTCTTCGCTTTCGTCTATAACATCGTTGGGGTGCCGCTTGCGGCGGGCGTGCTGTTTCCTGCATTCGGCTTGCTTCTCAACCCGATGATCGCAGCGGCTGCCATGAGTTTCAGCTCCGTCTCAGTGATCGCCAACGCGCTGAGGCTCCGTACAACCAAGTTATAGCCGCTTTTCGTTGACCTGAGCATTACTGACCTGACATGGGCCTATCCGAATTGAGAAGGTCTCAGCTAGCCGCTTGCTGACGAAACGAGGTCTTCAGGGCGAATACGAAATGCGATGCTGGCGACTGGCAATCAATTACACATCCACAGTATGTGCAAGTTTGAGAACTTCCAGGAGATGAAGCAATGAGATCGACAAAACTGCTTTTCGCAACGATCCTCGCATTCGGCTTAGCGGGCTTTCACGGTGCATCACTGCAAGCTCAGGATGCGATCCCGAGTTCCGGCACGGGCATGAAGGACATGACGCCGCAAATGGTGCAGATGAAGGAACAGATGGAGCAGATGCGCACACAGATGGCTCAGCTACAGGCCCTCATGAAGGATTCCACGGATAAAATGGCTGCCGCTGACGCAGCTATGAAGGCCCATATGGAGACAGAACAAGCCAGCATGAAGAGCCAGATGGCATTGCAGCAAGCTGTGATTGACCACTTACAAACGATGAATGACCATATGCAGTCCATGGCAGACTGCATGGCCATGATGCCGAATGCAACGGACATGCACAAGAAAGCCGGGACGAAGATGAAGAAGGAAAAAGGAATGATGGGCGACCAGAAATAGTCGATCCCGACAGACGCAATCAAACCGAATTCACGAACCAAGGAGACCCATATGAGCAGCACAACAGTTGTGAAAGACCCCGTTTGCGGCATGGACATAGACACCTCCACCGCCGCTGGACAAACCGGTTACGCAAAGCAGACCTATTACTTTTGCGGCTCCAAGTGCAAAGAGAAGTTCGATCATAGTCCGGCGCAATATCTTGTCAAGTCCACAGCGGCGCCTAAAACCGGCCACGGTTGCTGCGGCTAAGCGGATCGAAGGATAGAGAACAATCGGACGAGGTGAGCCAGATAGGGCTCCGCTTCCTCCGACTGCTCCATGAGGAGGTTTCGTGAACGGATACGGTATGGGTATGTCAGGTTGGAATAATGGTTGGATGTGGCTTTGCGGGTTGGTTCTGATCGTGGTACTTGTCTTGGTGTTGCGCGCCTGCAAGTAGGATTTGTGTCTGGCACGCGGAGACGCACCCACCATTCATTTCAACTATGCGAAGGTGCCCGGGAGCCGCTCTGATACTTCATGCGGTTATATGCGTTGCAATGGCCAACCACTCCCGCCTACTTGCAGGTTTCGTAAATCTCGACAACTGGATTCATTGCAGACATTGCACGAGACTGGTGCCTAGGTCCACAACAAGAACATATCGAGCCGTAATGAGCCGTCGAAAACACGAGGTCATCCTCCGCAGAGAGCGCATTCTCGAAGGCTCGGCAGCACGCCAAAGGATCCATGCTTAGCCAAGGAGGACGCTTTTGCTTCTTTGGAAGTCGTTTCTGATCGCATTCAGCGTACTCTTGCCGCTGATCAATCCGCTCGGTTCGGCATTGGTATTTCTCGGGCTGGCTGGCGAAGCGCCTCCGGAAGTCTATCGCTCATTGGCGCGCAGGATCGCCATCAACAACATCATCTTTCTGGCAATTATAGAGTTATTGGGCGCGGCGATTCTCAATTTCTTCGGCATATCTCTTCCCATTGTCCAGCTTTCGGGCGGCATTGTCATAGCAGCGATGGGATGGTCTGTTTTGAACGAAAGGGATGCACACGCCATTTCCCGAAACAAGCAGGAAGAGACCGATGTTCGCGACGAGACACGAACGCGATACCTGGAACAGGGGGCTTTTTACCCGTTTACCTTTCCGGTAACCTCAGGGCCTGGAACGCTTGTCGCCTTGCTTACACTCACCGCTCATATCTCGGATCGAGTGATTTCAAAGAACATTCAGGCCCATGTTGGAGTATTTCTCGCCGTAGTCGTTCTCAGTGTGCTCGTCTACTTCTGCTATGCGTATGCCCCGAAAATCACCAAGGTCATTCCGCCATCGACAGCGCATGGCATTCTGCGTGTAGTTGCATTTATCTTGCTTTGCATTGGCGTTCAAATAGCATGGAATGGCTTGGATACGCTGCTTTCAAAGTTGATTCGTCCATGACTGTGAAGGATCGGATTCTATGATTACTGTACGCATCGAGAAGCATGAGCAAGAGAGAGCAGACGGTGATTGAAGCGAGGTGTTCAATCACCCAGGAGGAGATGCCTGAAAAGTGGTAGTGAATATCCACGAAACCGATGCGTCAACGAAGAAGATTGCGCAAGCGCAACCAGGAAATCCATGTTCAATCGTGGTGAGTTTCCCCTGGCGTCTTCGGGATGATTTTCATGAGCGAGCGCAACAACAAAATATGCGCCGGTCACAACCAATGCAAGTATTGGGAGGCCGACACCACAAGCCATGCCGATGGCAGTGACCAGCCAGACTGTTGCAGCGGTGGTAAGGCCATTCACTTTATCTTCTCGCACAAAGATCAGCCCTGCGCCAATAAAGCCAATCCCAGAGACGATCTGGGCAGCGACACGAGAAGGATCTAGAACGATGCGATCTTCGACAAGAACATCCGTGAAGCCGTATTTGGAGATGAGGAGAAAAAGAGCAGCGGCAGTTCCGATAATCGTGTATGTGCGTAGTCCAGCGCTCTTGTGACGAATCTCGCGCTCCAACCCAATGACAGCAGACAGAAGAAACGCCAACCCCAACTCAGCAAACTGTTTGACGCCCTGACCGGACAATTCTGCAATCATCATGCCAGCATTGTATTTCTGCATCGCAAAGCATGATGTTCACATTTCAACTAATAGAGCACTACGCGCGTTCAACTTGACGATTCAAGGTGCTTTCCACTGAGCCACATCGATCTTTGCTGGTAAAGTGCCGCTCACCCGAACTTCGATTTCATTGAGGACTTACACCATGCCTTCACTCCTGGACCCCATCCTACTTGGCGATCTCATTTTGCCGAATCGTGTGATCATGTCTCCCCTCACTCGCCTTCGCGGCACATCCGACCACCTTCCGACCGAGTTGATGATCGAATACTACACACAGCGCGCCACTGCCGGCCTGATTATCTCCGAGGGCATTCCGGTTGTGCCGCAGGGCGTAGGCTACGCAAATGTTCCAGGGATTTGGTCGTCACCGCAAACCGAAGCATGGAAACTGGTGACAGAATCCGTACATCGCGAAGGAGGCCGCATCTTCGCACAGATATGGCACGTAGGCCGCATCTCTGATCCGCTATTTCTTGAGGGACGACTTCCCGTTGCGCCAAGTGCGATCCAGCCTGCTGGTCATGTTAGCCTGGTACGCCCAAATACTGAATATGTGACACCGCGCGCACTGAACAAATCAGAGATTTCAGGCATCGTCGAGGGATTCCGCAAAGGCTCAGAAAACGCGAAGATCGCTGGTTTCGACGGTGTGGAGATCCACGGAGCAAATGGCTACTTGATCGATCAATTCCTTCAGGACGGTTCCAATCACCGCACGGATGAATACGGTGGGACGATCGAGAACCGAGCTCGTCTCATGCTTGGAGTCACTGATGCTGTGATCTCCGTTTGGGGAGCCAAGCGCGTGGGAATGCACCTGGCACCGCGCGGCGACAGCCACGACATGCATGATTCAAACCCTTCAGCCACCTTTGGCTACGTGGCGCACGAACTCGGCAAACGCGAACTTGCCTTTTTGTGCGCTCGCGAGTATTTCGGTCCGGATCGGCTGGGTCCGCAACTCAAGAAGCAGTTCGGCGGGGTCTACATCGCAAACGAAAAATACACGCAAGCGTTGGCTGACCAAGTGATTCAGGATGGTGAAGCAGATGCTGTTGCCTTTGGCCAACTCTATATCGCCAACCCCGATCTGCCGGCTCGCTTTGCGAATAATGCGCCACTCAATACTCCAGACCCCGCCACCTACTTCACGCCTGGGCCGCACGGCTACATCGACTATCCTGCTCTGGCCGCATCAGAGGAGTCATTGACTCTCTCTAGCAAATGAGTGGGGCGCACTTGCAGCCGGGCAGGGGTTCAACATCAAGGAGACGTCATGAATGAAACCGTACGCTTGTTGCAGGCCCATCACAGCAGTCGTAGTTATAAGAGTGATGCTGTTCCGGCAGAGATTCTCGATGCCATCATTGAGTCAGCGCACCGTGCTCCCACTTCCATCAACAGTCAGCAGATATCACTTGTTGTCGTACGTGATGCGGCCAGCCGCGCTCGCATAGCAGAAATCGCTGGTGGTCAGCCATGGATCGCCCAAGCTCCGGTGTTCATTGCAGTGGTCGCGGACTTCTATAAAACAGGTCTTGCCGTCGAGAAGGCCGGTGCCCACCAGGTGTTCCAACGCAGTCTGGAGGCGATCTTCTCCGCGGTGACCGATGCAGGAATTGCGATGGCGACACTCATGACTGCAGCGCGCGCCCTAGGCCTTGGCATTGTACCCATCGGTGGAATTCGCCGCAAACCGCAAGCGATGATTGACCTGCTCGGACTACCTCCGAATACGTTCCCGGTAGGCGGAGTCGTCCTTGGCTACGTCGTCGAAGAGGCTTCGCAGAAGCCACGTATGCCTATTGGGAGTTTTCGCCACGAGGAAAAGTATCATGCAGAACCGCTTATGCCAGCAATTGATGCATATGACCGGACACTTCAGGATTATTGGTTGAAGATTGGGCGCGCGGACGGACTCACATGGTCGGCCAATATGGCGCAGCACTACAGCACATTTTCTCGACGAATCAAGTCTGTCGCTGAAAGGCAAGGATTCACGATTGAGGTGTAACGCAATATAGGCAAAGTGGAAG
>Ga0302140_10002699_pt1 | contig 22942 bp, 14 predicted proteins | sample I_Bog_E1_1_FD_202095 | JGI IMG/M metagenome (GOLD analysis project Ga0302140, IMG submission 202095) | Peat permafrost microbial communities from Stordalen Mire near Abisko, Sweden - I_Bog_E1_1 | ecosystem: Environmental > Terrestrial > Soil > Wetlands > Peat | place: Sweden: Abisko, Stordalen... | reverse complement strand
TGCTGGACCCAGCCGGCCGCATGGTACGCCTGAATTATCCCTGTTTGCAGTTGACCGGCCTGACGCTGGCTGACGCCGTGGGCTGTGAGTTTATCGAGCAGATTCTGGAACCCGATGACCGGGATTGGGCCTCGGCTATTTTTCGCGAAGCGGCGGCTGGACAGGTCTCCGGCCCGCACGAGACGGAGTGGCTGACGCGAAGCGGCAACACGCGGCGCGTCAGTTGGACTCTGCGGCCCGTGCCTGGATCGGATGGCGTCCAGTACCTGATCGTCAGCGGCCAGGACGTGACCGAGCAGCGCCAAACAGAGATCGCACTCCTCTCCAGCGAAACTCGCTATGAGCAGATGGTCGAGAACAGTCTTGGCTTCATCTTTACGTGCACGATGGAGGGCCAGCTTACATCGCTGAATGCGTACACAGCCGAGACACTCGGTTACCGCATCTCAGAGCTGACCGGGCGTTCAGTCGCTTCGCTTCTCGATGCCGAAGGCTCTGCTGCTGTTCAGCAGGCTCTGCACATCCTGGAATCGGGAAAGGAATGGCAGGGCCAGTTGCGGGTGCGCCGCAGTGACGGCGTGTTCCGGCTCATCGCTTTCCGCAGCCGACGCATGGAACTGCCAGATGAGCGGCCCTTCATCATCAACCACGGCATGGACGTGACCGAGCAGCGCGAGGCAGAGGAAGCTCTGCACCTGGCTACCCACCAGCGCGAGTTGATCCTGGACTCGGTGGCAGATGGCATCTATGGCATCGACCTCGACGGCCGCCTCACATTCATCAACCAGGCCGCCGCGCGCATTCTCGGTTACACCGCCGCCGAATTGGAACAATGCGACGTCCACGAAACCATTCACCATAGCCACGCCGACGGCACGCCCTGCTCCAAAACCGACAGCCCGATTCTCCTGGCCATGCGAAGCCACGAGGCCATCCACATGCGCGACGAGGTCTTCTGGCGCCACGACGGGGCTGCGATTGCCGTCGAATACAGCGCCAGCCCGATCATCGAGGATGGACATATCTCCGGCATGGTCGTGGCCTTCCAGGATGTCTCCCAGCGCCGCCGCCTCGAACTCATGAAGGACGAGTTCGCCTCAACCGTCAGCCATGAGCTGCGCACTCCTCTTGCCGCGCTCCGCGCCTCGCTTGGTCTCATCGCCTCCGGCGCGCTGGACAAGCGACCGGAGAAGAAGAGCAAGATGCTGGAGATGGCGATCGGCAACTGCGACCGCCTGGTGCATCTTGTGAACGACATTTTGGACTTCGACAGTGGAAGAAAGGGTCAACTGCCGATGCGCCGCGTACCCGTGGAAGCCTTTCATCTGCTGCGCCGCGCAATCGAGGCTGCCCATGCGCAGGCCACGGAGGCCCACATCAGCTTGCGCATTGATGCTTCTCCGGCAACGGTCCTGGCCGACGAAGAGCGCATTCTGCAAGTACTTCACGAGCTCTTGGCCAACGCCCTCAAGTTTTCCCCCCCTGAGACGACAATCCGGCTGGCCGCACATCCCTTCGGCGAAGACGAAGTCTGCTTCATTGTGGAAGACCATGGCTGCGGCATCGAGGCAGAGAAGCTGGAGCACATCTTCGACCGCTTCCAGCAAGGCGATGCATCCGACTCTCGCGCCCTGGGCGGCACCGGCCTGGGCCTAGCCCTGTGCCGCGGCATCGTCGAGAAGCACAATGGGCACATTTGGGCTGAAAGCACGCCCGGCCAAGGCAGCCGGTTCCTCTTCACCCTGCCTGCGGCCCAAAAAAGCTGAGAAGCAGATGGCAGCGGAGCTGACGGGAAATTGGTAAACGCCTGCCGGCTGAACCGTACGTACCACAACGTAAAACCGATACCCCACAGGCAATTTTTTGCCTTGTGGGGTGCCGGATCAATTGGGATTGCTCAGTAATTCCGCTTCGACTTACGGGTTGGGAACTGCGTCGTTGGCGTGGATGTTGTTCGCTGTACTGTTCGTCGACACATATTCATAATCATTCCATCCGGTGACGGAGGGCGCAGCACCCGTGTTGCTGAGCTCGAGCCGGAGTGCGTCGTCCATTACTCCGTAGGTCTGGCTGACTCCGAGGGTCATGACGTTGTCCTGTCCTGCCGGATTCAGCGTGGCGATCGGAAACTGGAACGCAATCCACTGCGTGTAGCCCGATAATCCGCTGCGAACGGCGCAATCGCTCTCGGTCGAAGAGCTGTAGCCCCATGTGCGCGCCTGGGTGCTGCCGGTACCATTGAGATCGATAACGTAGCTTCCGTAATCGCAGGCCATCGCAATCGAGAGCACCGCGTACTGGTAGTTGGCCACATCTGCCGGAGTGGCGAAGTGAACCTTCCAGCCTGGAGTTCGGGTAGTAACGCCGTTCGTGCCAGCGTGTCCTGTGAGGGTAGCGACGTAGGCCGGGATAGCGTATGTATACCCATCGGTGGTGTCATCGGAGGAGTTGTATACGCCGCCAAACAGGCCGGGGTCGAAGACGCCCCAATGATCGTAGTTCCATTTGGTAAGGTCGTTGGTTGCGGGGCCAGCGGGGCCCGGCGTTGCGTTGTAGACGACTGAGCCGTTGTTAGCAGCAAAGTCTTCCCAATAGTTCCACGTCCCGAAGAATTCGCGGTCGTCATGCCCAGCCGCATCGTGTCCGTGGAGGAATTCATGGGAGGAGCGGTCAGGCGTGCCGATGGTGAAGACTGTTTCGCCGCCGAAGTTCTCCGGAACGAAGTTGACGGCAGGGACCGTGGTGGTGGAGTTGGCGGTTACAACGATTCCATTCTGGCGTAGTTCGCCCCATTGCCCAAGGTCATAGACGGAGAGGCGATAGGTTCCGGGGGCTATACCGGTGAACGTGGTCGATCCAGTAGCACTAATGTCAGCCCAGTACTGATAGCCCTGGCTGGAGAGTTGAATGTTCTTGGCTGGGTCGCTGAGCACTGCCCACGCGGTCTTGGGTGCACCGGCCACTCCGTTGATCTGGATGGAAACCGAGCCGCGCGCTGTAGATGGAACATAGCCGCTTTGCAGCAGTTGTTCCTCGCTGTCATACAAGGGAATGAAGCTGGCCCCGGCCTGAAGCGTGTCCGCGTACATATCGTCAGGCGTATTGATGGGGCTGCCGGTGGCGTTGTAGGCCTTGCCGATGGTGTTGAAGTGAATGTAGAAGGGGCCGAAGAGTCGAGAACTGGCGGTTCCAGCAGCCGTTTTCAGCGCCAACTCGTTGTCATAGTGGTTAGAGTAGGCTTCAAGGATCAGCAAGTTGCCGGTGTAGATAAGGTTCTGCTTGGTGGGGCCGCCGACGAGTGACTCGTTTGAAGGGAAGTAACCCCAAACCCCATAGGTCGAGCCAAAAGTTCCATGGGCCTGGTGAAGATAGTTGTAGCTGGAGTAGTCGTATTTGGTATAGAACTCGCGAGTAAAACCGGCGGGCAAAGTAAAGCCGTGAAGATCGACAGTGGCATCGGAGACGGCGCGGCCTGGGTCGGTTGAGAAGGACTCCGAGGCAGGGGGCAGGGGAACGATAACCGGACCGGGGTTGCTGAGGTCGGCGTTCACCGAGTAGGTATTGGTGAAGTCATTGAGATTGCTGCGATAGACCCATTGCACCTGGCCGATGCTGCCAGCGATATCTGTAGTGGCATGGTTGGCAACGAAGTAGGTGTGGATGCCCGGATCGTTGGGGTAGACGACGAAGTGCATCGAGTAGGTGTAGGCGTTAGCCGAATTCGAAGCAGTGGTGACCCACCAGTCGAGATAGGTTCCGGCGTTTACGAAGCCAGGAGTAACGGTTCCGGAGCCGAATCCGGAATTATCCATATAGATGCCTTCGTTGGTGCTGGTAGTATCGACCAGATTGTCGGGAAAGCCAGCAAGGTGGATGCCGAAGATACGCCCTTTGCCGGGGGCGAAGTCGAGGGTGAGTACTCCATTATTGATCTGCCAGTCGCTCGCATTGGTGGTGTCAATAGTGATCGCGAAAGGAGTTGCGACGCCACTGAGGCTATAGGACTGGGTGGCTGGTGAGGCGTTGTCATTGACTGTCACCATCGCCGAGTACGAACCGGGAACCAGTGGGTTGAAACCCGTTGTGATGGTGCAAAAGCTGCCAACCGCGAGGCTCGGTGGGCAGTTGCTTGACTCGCTGAAGAGACTGGCTCCGGTTCCGATAACGGCGATGCCTGAGATGTTCAGTGCTGCGCTGCCCGTATTGGTAAGGTTTACGGTCTGCGTGGGACTAGAGGTTCCCGCCGAGAGACTCGCGAAGGTGATGGAGGATGAGCTGAGGTTTGCAGTTGGTGTGGCTCCGGTAACGTTGACCGCGGCGCAGGTCACGCTGGCGAAGGCAGTGCTAGTCGATGTAGTTCCGCTGAGTGAGACATAGTAGGTGCCAGTTGCCAGTGAGTATGGGATAACGAACTGAACCCTCTCAGTGCTGCCAATGATCTTTGTCACGGAGTTTACCGAGGCGAGGGTTCCCGAGCCGGCGCAGGAGGACGCAACGCTGACTGACACATTCGCTGCGGGGATGGTTCCAGAGGGAAACCCGGAGCCCGTAACGTTCACCGCAGTGACACCAGCAGCGCCGGAGCTGGGCGCGGTCAAAGCGCTGAGGCTGACGGATTGCGCCACGCTGGCCTGCGCGGATGCCAGCAAAACAACGCAACCGAGAGCGATGGCTCCGAATGCGCTCATGCTACGCCCCATCAGGAACCGGCGTCGCATCAGCAGGAGGCCAATCAGTCCGGTACCAGCCAGAATGAAGGCGCTCGGCTCGGGAGTCTGCGCCACGATGATCGCGAAATCGCCATCCTGAAGCCCGGAAGGATCGGAGATAGTGGCCGAGAAGGTGGGCTCCGCACCGAAGATGGAACTGTCGTCGAGCGTCAGCTCGGTGGGGCTGATCATTCCAGTGAGCGTGGCGCTGATGGCGCCATTCAACCCGATGGGAGGTCCTTCGAGAGTGGAGAGAGCGGCGCCGTTGAAGGACAATCCGTCAGATGCAAGGGTGAAGTAGGACGACCCGAAGGTTACGGTCTGGCCACCTGAGTAATCGACCAGCAGGCTCAGGTCGCTCAATGAAACCGAGGTTGCGACGGGGAAGTCGGGGTCGAAGCTGTTGGGACCGGTGAGGTTGAAGATATCGAATTCAGCTATGTTAGTGCCGGTGACGTCATAGCTGACAAAGCCGAGATTGGCGGTATCCGCCAGCGCGAGGTGAGAGAAGAGCATCGCGATCAGCGCGAACGCAAGCATGGGAAGCAATCTTCTTTTCATGGATAACCTCATGGACTTTGGGGACGATACATTGAATTCAAAAGCGGGTAATTCGCTTGTCGAAAGGGCGACCGGGGACTGCTTGTTTTTCAAACAGGAAACAAACTACCATACGAATTTAATGCGTGTCAAAGGAGATCTGCCTCAAATCCAAGCTGCACCGAGCTGGCAGAGTCTCGCACCGCAGGGCAATTAGATCAAGAAACGATTCGCTCTGACGGTGGTTCGTCGAGCCCATACGGGGTACGAGGTTTTGACTGGAACACAAGAATACTTCATGCGATTGCCCTGTCCGCGACAGCGGTACGGGATCGCTTTCTCTGCTGTCATGAGACAATGCCCTCAACAGCCGTTTCCCTTCCACAACTCCCCGGCTGCCGGACAAAAAACCACATGGCCTTATCGTCAAACATCCTGAACCTGCTGTTTGGCAGGCCGCTGGCCACCAGCGAAGAGCGTGCCGAACATATCGGCCCTATCGCCGGCATCCCTATCTTTGGCTTGGATGCTCTGAGCTCCGCCGCATACGGCCCCGAGGCCGCGCTCACGCTGCTCATTCCGCTGGGGCTGCTGGGCGTGCACTACATCGTCCCGGTAAGCGCCGCGATTGTGGCGCTGCTGACGATTGTCTACTTCAGCTACCGGCAGACCATCGACGCCTATCCGCAAGGGGGAGGCTCGTATACCGTGGCCTCGCAAAACCTGGGCGAAGGCGCGGGCCTGCTGGCCGCCGCGGCCTTGATGATCGATTACATTCTCACTGCTGCTGTGGGCATTTCGGCAGGCGTGGGCGCGCTCATCTCCGCCGCACCGGGCTTGCAGCCCTACACCTTGCAGTTGTGCCTCGCGGTGCTGTTCATCCTGACCATTGTGAACATGCGCGGGGTCCACGACACGGGCGTGGTGTTCATGATTCCCACCTACATGTTTACAGGAACGCTGCTGATTGTGATCGCCGTTGGCGCATGGCATGTGCTCGGCAGCGGCGGCCATCCTCACCCGGTGACGCCGCTGCCCGCGATCCCCGCAGCCACCACCGCCGTCAGCCTGTGGCTGCTGCTCAAGGTATTTTCTTCCGGCTGCACGGCCATGACCGGCGTGGAGGCGGTGAGCAACGGCGTGATGGCCTTCCGGGACGACACGCGCAAGAATGCCAAGATCACGCTGACCATCATCATTGTTCTGCTGGCGGTGCTGCTGGCCGGCATTGCGCTGCTGTGCCGCGCTTACGGCATTGGCGCTACCAACCCGGACGGACCGGGCTACGAGAGCGTACTCTCGATGCTGACGCGCGCGGTGATGGGGCATGGAGCCTTCTACTACGTCACCATTGCGTCGGTGCTGCTGGTGCTAGCTCTCAGCGCTAACACCGCGTTTGCAGATTTTCCGCGGCTTACGCGCGCCATCGCTCTCGACGACTACATGCCGCACGTCTTTCTGCTGCGCGGCCGCCGCCTGCTCTACTCGTGGGGTATCTATGTGCTGGTGGCGCTCACTGCCGTTTTGCTGATCGTCTTCAAAGGCGTTACGGACCGGCTGATTCCGCTGTATGCAATTGGCGCATTCATGGCATTCACGCTGTCGCAGGCCGGCATGGTGATGCACTGGAAGCGCCAGGGCAAGGCACGTGGGCGCATGTTCCTCAACGGCCTGGGCGCAGTGGCCACGGGCATCACCGCTGTGGTGGTGCTAGTGGCCAAGTTTGTGGACGGCGCATGGATAACGGCGCTGCTGATTGTACTCATGATCCTGCTGATGCGCGCCGTGAAGCGCCACTATGTGCGCGTGGACAAGGACACATACCTTGACCTGCCTCTTGTCCCTTCCGAGATCACCGAGCCCATTGTCGTGGTACCCATGGACCGCTGGAGCCGCGTCACCGAGAAGGCTCTTGCCTTTGGGTTGACCATGTCGAGCGATGTACGCTGCCTGCACGTGCAAACAACAGAGGAACAGGACGAGATCTGCAAGGTATGGGAGGCCGATGTGGCCGCCCCGTTACGCGCAGCCGGCAAGGGAGTTCCCAAGCTGATCGTGCTGAAGTCGCCCTTCCGCTACGTTCTGGCCCCGGTGGTGGACTATGTTCTGGGGGCGGAGTGCGAGTCGCAAACTCACCATGTCTGCGTGCTGGTCCCAGAGTTGGTGGTGCGCCATTGGTGGGAGAACCTGATGCACAACCGCCGGGCCGATATGCTCAAGGTGATTCTGCTCCTGCGCGGCAACCGCCGCATCGTGGTGGTCAACATTCCCTGGTATCTTGAGCGGGATTAAGAAGCGCCGCTATCTTCTCAGCGAAATCGGCGTCCCAGTAAGAGACATATACGGCAAACTCGAGCCTCGATGGGAACTTGGTTCGATGCAATCTGGCTCAGGCGAAGCTTTTCGCGGGCTCAGGACTTCATCGAACCGGGGTCAAGAGGATAGTCTATGAAGGTACAGCATCCCAGTCATGGCGCGCTGCCGGGGCCTAGCCCAGTGAGCGGCCTGCCAGCCACAACACGGTATTGAGGAGAGTTTCAAGTTGAAGAGGACGTTCCTGCTTACGATTTTGGCCGCGATTCCGGCCGTGCTCATGCCCCTAGCAGCCGTAGGCCAGGTTGCTCCGGTGCGCGGACCGCGCTCCGCAGACCAGGGCGATAGCTCCTACAAATGGGAGGCATTCGCTGGATTCGGCTACACCAGTCTCAATCAAGTCAACCTGTCTCGCAGCGGATTGATGGGCGTCAACGCCTCCATCACGCGCGATTGGGGCAAGTACTTCGGGATCACCGCGGATGGGGCCTACTACAAGTACGCCATTGTTTCAGGCAACCCAGGACGTCCGGTCGTCGATGCGGTTCTGTTGGGGCCGGTGGTGCATGCGCAGCTTCTTGGAAAGGTCAGCGGATTTGCCCATGGCCTGCTGGGCGGCGAACACTCCGGCGGCGAGAGCCAGACGCCCAACATCTCCTTTGCGGGCGGATTCGGTGGCGGACTGGAATACAAGCTCAGCCCACGCCTGTCCCTGCGCGCCTCCGGCGACGACATCGCCTCGTCGTTCTCCTTCATCAACAATTCGCCGGCCTTGGGATATTCGCCCCACAAGCACTGGAATTCCCGCGCCGCGTTCGGCGTGGTTTTCCGGTTCTGAGCTGCGCCCGATCATGTTCTGTGACGCGAAGAGGCGTCCGCCGCTGCGGACGCCTCTTCTTTCTTTGAAGGTCAGAGCTAGCACATCGGCGCAGAGATGATCCGCGGCCTCATTCCGCTGGTTCCGCTGGAATGGAGTACGAAAGCATCACAATCCCGCTGGTCAATGCCTTACTCCTTTCGAGACGAAGGGTTCGTCGTCGGCCCTGTGGCAGCAGCGGAACCCCGCTCCCCAGCATCACCGGCATCACCACGACATCCATTGCATCCACAAGCCCGGCATCGAGCAGGCAGCGAAACAGCAAGCCGCCGCCGCAGAGCCAGATGTCTTTGCCCGCCTGAGCCTTCAAGGCGCCCACCGCCTGCACGATGCCGGAGCTGAGAATGGTCACGCCGGGGTGCTCTTCGGGCTTGAGCTTGCTCGACACGACGATCCAACGGTGGCCCATGCCAGAGAGCGAATCGCGCCGGTTCCTCGCAACCTCATACGTTCCCCGGCCCATCAGCATGGTGTCAAACTGCGCGTGAATTGCCGCATAATCGAGCGCGGGATCCGACACGAACCAGTCATGCTCGCCGATGGGTCCGGCAATGAAACCATCCAGGCTCATCGCCACGCCGTAACGCAATCGCCGCATGGTTGCCTCCTCTGACGGACTGTCACAAATTTTCTAAGCTACTTACCGTAAGTTTATTTGACTCATCCCCCCGGCCAAAGCCGGATTGTTGGCCAAAAAGAGGCATAGACTACCGGTCTGTTCTCGTGTGCTACCTACCCCTCTTCCGCCTCGCAGCAACAACGCCCCGCTGTCGGTCGTAACCAGGACGCGGTAAACCCAGCTTCTACGCCGCGCGAAAAATGCGCTGTAAATGCCAACATTTCCTGGTTACACTCTGTCATCAGAAAAGCGGCCTGCGCACGGCGACAACTACGCCTCGATACCACAGTTCTGCCATGTATGGACGGCCTTTCCAATTTTGTATCGTAACCGAACTGCTCGAAATGCTCGATTTTCGCGGTCATGGTTGGGGAACTTCGGAACAGCGCTTTTTAGAAATCGTGTCCCGCGCCTCATGGTAGCTCCGAAAGCTATCTTCGATGCCTGTTCAGGCCAAGGCACAAAATCGGATCGAATCGGGAACCGGCGCCACCCCTTCTTGCGTATGGATATTTGTGTCCGATTCCGGACACCCGGATCGAAACCGAATATCTGGAGTGATGGAAGAGTCGGTCGTACGGCGGCGGTAAGTAAAGCCCCTTCGGCGCGTCTTGCAAGCTCGCGTGCAGTGCTGGAAAACGTGGAGCTTGAGCCATGCGGAAAGGACCCGGCCGGCAGCGAGTTCCCTGAGGAGGTCATCATGACAATCGAGATGTGTAACACAACAGCAGATATGGCGATTGCACCGTTTGAGCCTACCGGCTCCATCGCAATGACCGAACTGGTCAGAGGCAATCATCAGCATCTGCTGGAGATAATGCGTCCGCTGGTGCGCCGGCAATCCATCGCGCTCGATATGCTATTGATCGAGCGTATCGACGCAGCCGGCATTGCAGTCCTGGTCTCTCTTTACACCACCGCTCGCGACGCGGGCAACAGCTTCACCGTCTGCAATGCTTCGCCGCGGGTTGCGCGGATTCTGTCTTTATTTGGCCTGGACCGCATTCTAATGTCTCGCAATGCGGTCTACGATTCAGATTGCGGCCATCTTCTCCAGCGCCATGCCGCGTGAATCAGAGTGGCCCAGGCTGCGATTCGCGTTTGGCTCCAGATTTTGTCTCGCATTGTGACAATGCCATCCTTACCGTGGTACCGCACTCAAGGTGCGACAGAATCGTCTGTGACCTTCAACACAGGCAACTGTATACTTGCGGCGATATTGGTAGTACCGAATCATAATGCCGCGAAGCGCTGTCCTATGTCCGGATGACTCCCACGCGTTCAGCTTCTCAATCGCAATCTTTTGTTGAAGCGCTGATCCTCCGTTCCGTCCCCCTCGCATAGGTTCCGTGAAGCGGAATCCTACATACGGAGGCTGTACCCCATGACGCAGGGCGTGGTGGATTCGTCACTTGCCGGACAGGCAAGCTCAACCTCAACCCCAACCAAGTATGTATATTTCTTCGGTGGCGGCTCGGCAGATGGCAACGGCCGCATGAAGGATGTGCTGGGCGGCAAGGGTGCCGGCCTGGCGGAGATGACTAACGCCGGTTTGCCTGTTCCTCCGGGATTCACCATTCAGACCGAGGCTTGCCGCGAATACATGCGTGGCGCAGTCAGCCCTGAAGTCGATGTCGAGATGTACGCCGCGCTTGAGCATCTCGAAAAGCTGCAAGGACAAAAGCTGGGTACGGGCGACAATCCCCTGCTGGTCAGCGTTCGGTCCGGCGCAAAGTTCTCTATGCCCGGCATGATGGACACCATTCTCAACCTGGGACTCAACGATCAGGCCGTCAAAGCGCTGGCCAAGCTGAGCAACAATCCTCGCTTTGCCTATGACTCCTATCGCCGCCTGATTCAAATGTTCGGTGACGTGGTTCTGGATGTTCCCAAGAAGAAGTTCGAGCACATCTTCGATGGAATCAAGGAGCGCGAGAAGGTGAAGTTCGACTACGAACTCCAGCCCGAAGCGCTGAAGGAAATCATCGTCGAGTACAAGAAGCTGGTTCGCAAAGAGACCGGCAAGGACTTTCCGCAGGGTCCGTTGGATCAACTGGTCCAGGCCCGCGACGCCGTTTTCAGAAGCTGGCAAAATGATCGCGCCAAGACCTATCGCCGCATCAATCACATCGACGACTGGCTAGGCACAGCGGTCAACGTGCAGGCCATGGTCTTCGGCAACCTGGGCGATAACTCAGGAACCGGCGTAGGCTTCACGCGCAATCCCGCCACCGGCGAGCATGTCTTCTTTGGCGAGTACCTGATGAATGCACAGGGCGAAGACGTGGTCTCGGGCGTGCGCACGCCGCTGTCGATCAGCGAGCTTGAGCGTGCCATGCCCAAGGTCTATGACCATCTCAAGGCCATCACATGGAAGATGGAAAAACACTATCGCGATATGCAGGACTTTGAGTTCACCATTCAGGATGGTAAGCTCTATATGCTGCAGACCCGCAACGGCAAGCGCACCGGCCTGGCCGCCGTCCGCATCGCCATCGACATGGTTCGCGAAGGCCTCATCACTCAGGAAGAAGCCATCTTCCGCGTCGAGCCGAATCAACTTTATGACTTTCTTGTTCCCCGCCTGGTTGAAAAGGGCGAGAAGATTGAAGTCCTTGCCACCGGCCTTCCGGCATCGCCCGGCGCGGCTGTCGGCCAAATCGTCTTTACCGCCGAGGACGCCGTCAAGTACCACCAGAATGGCGCATACCGGGTCATCATCCTGGTCCGCGGCGAAACCACACCAGAGGATATCGCCGGCATGGAAGTCGCCACCGGCATTCTCACCTCCCGCGGCGGCATGACTTCGCACGCCGCCGTTGTCACCCGCGGCATGGGCAAGTGCTGCGTGGCCGGCGCCGGCGATTGCACGGTGGACGAGGCCAAGAAGGAACTGCGCGTCAAGGGTCACACCTTCCACCAGGGCGACTGGATTTCGCTGGACGGCACCACCGGCCGCGTCATCGCAGGTCAGCTCAAGACCCTGCCTGCTCAGCCAGACGATCCCGATCTGGTCAAGTTCATGAGCTGGGTCGATCCGGTTCGCCGCCTCCGCATTCGCGCCAACGCCGACGTGCCTCGCGACGCCAAGCAGGCTCGTCTCTTCGGCGCGGAAGGCATCGGCCTCTGCCGCACCGAGCATATGTTCTTTGCCGAAGACCGCATTGAGCACGTGCGCGCCATGATCCTCTCAGACAACGAGGCGGATCGCCGCGAAGCCCTGAAAAAGCTGCTGCCCATGCAGCGTGCCGACTTTGCCGGCCTCTTCAAGACCATGGAATCGCTGCCGGTGACCATTCGACTGCTCGATCCTCCGCTGCATGAGTTCCTGCCTTCGCGTGAGGATCTGCTAGTGGAAATCTCTCACCTTGAAGACACCAAGCCCCGCTCTCCCAAGCTCAAGGAACTGCGTCCGCTGCTGGCGCGGGTTCAGGAGCTGCACGAGACCAACCCCATGCTCGGCCTGCGCGGCTGCCGCCTCGGCATCGCCTTCCCCGAGATCACTGAAATGCAAGCGCGTGCCATCTTCGAGGCTGCCGTCGCCGTCAAGAGCAAGGGCGGCGATCCACACCTCGAAATCATGGTCCCGCTCATCGGCTCCATTGAAGAGATGCGCAACCAGGCCGCCATTGTCCGCCGCGTTGCCGCGGAAGTCTTCAAGGAGAAGGGTGAAACGGTCGACTACATGGTAGGCACCATGATCGAGCTGCCGCGCGCCGCCCTCACCGCCGACCAGATTGCCGAAGAGGCCGAGTTCTTCAGCTTTGGAACCAACGACCTCACGCAGACGACCTACGGCATTAGCCGCGACGACATCAACCACTTCCTGCCGGCCTATCTTAAGCTGGGCATCTTCAAACAGGATCCCTTCGCCACCCTTGACCAGGCCGGCGTAGGCTTGCTGGTGAAGATGGCCACGGCCAAGGGTCGCAACACCCGCCCGAATCTCAAGGTGGGCATCTGCGGCGAGCATGGCGGCGATCCCGAGTCCGTCAAGTTCTGCCACAAGATCGGCCTCAACTACGTCTCCTGCTCGCCCTTCCGTTTGCTCACGGCAAGGCTCGCAGCCGCCCAGGCCGCTCTCGAGGAGACCCTGACCGGCAACATCCACACCACCAGCTAGTCTGGCCACAACCGCACTAACAATGAAGGGCGTCCGCCGAGGCGGACGCCCTTCGCGCGTCTGGTAACTTCCACAAGCGCGGGTACCATTTGGGAGCCCTATGGGTGCGCGCCGTTGTTTTTTGCGCCTAAGGTTTGGATACCTCCATCGTGGGTCGTTTCCGACCGTTCGGCCAGAGCTCATGGACGAAAGCTGGCCAAAGTGGATCGAGATCGAAGATTTCGCCTAGTTTTCCACAATTATTTCCAGTCGGTGTCAATTTCGAGCAAAATTGAACAGCACGGAAGCACGCGCTGGCGTATTTATGGTAATAGATATCGGCGGCAACAGCTCCCCACAGCACCCTCAATCCTTCGCTTGAATTTCAACACATCTGCGGCTTCCCCTCCGCAATGCCTCTCAACCGAGTTCGCTTGAAAGCGAACCCATTTCACCAGGAGGTTACCCCATCATGATCTGCGCGAATGAAACCAAACTGAAAATGATCCGGTTCGGCATTGGAACCACCGCATTGCTGGTTGCCTTAGCTATGTTCGCGATGGCGCCGATGTCTCTCTCAGCACAGCAGAAGCCAGCTCTCGCGGGAGATTATGCAGGAACCCTCGGCCCTCTGCACGTGAAGCTGCATCTCAAGGTTGACGCATCAGGCAAACTGACAGGCTCTCTCGACAGTCTCGAACGAGGAGCGATCGGCATCAGCTGCTCCAACTTCCACGTTGATGGACAGTCAGTTGCATTCACCGTTCCCGCCGTACAGGGAACGTGGAAGGGAACGGTTGCCACGGACGGAACCCTCACTGGAACTTGGGATCAGGGCAATTCCCTGCCTCTCAACTTCGCCCGCGATACATCCGCCCTGGCGGAAAATGCCCCTAGAACCGGAGAAATCCCTTCGCCAAGGGCGAAGTAAGAATCAGGCGCTGTCTTCATTTCGGGTTGCTCCCCCATCCTTTCGCATGGGACGCAAAAGGATGGGACACCCAGCACACAGATTGGACCTATTACCTGATGGGGACATGCGCCACCCACTTAAAACGAAGCTCCGGTCAGCGAAGCCCGAAGGCTCGAAGCCAGGCTGCTGAGCCCGAAAGATGCCTTTCTCGTCTCTTCCGCATTTTTGGTGGTCTGCTTCGCCGAGTTAGCCACTCCGCCAATGCTTGTCGTGATTTCACCGATTTTCTGAGCCGCTTCGGTCACATTACGTCGTATTTCGTTTGCCGTAACCGTCTGTTCTTCCACTGCCGAAGCGATGCTGTTGGAGATGTCATTGATCGAGCCAATGATCGTTCCGATGTGCGTGAAGGCCGTTGCGGCTTCCTTGGTGCCGCTCTGAATCGCCTCGATCGTTTGGCCAATTTCTTCGGTAGCACGGGCCGTTTGCTTGGCGAGTTCTTTCACCTCATTTGCAACAACGGCGAACCCTCTTCCAGCCTCGCCAGCTCGGGCCGCTTCGATGGTCGCGTTCAACGCAAGCAAATTCGTTTGCTGGGCAATTGAATTGATAACCTTGATCACTTTATTGATCTCGCGGCTGGATATCTCAAGCTTCTTCATCGTGTCCTTGGCCGACTCCGCCACTTCAACGGCGTCTTTTGCAACCCGCGCCGAATCATTGGCGTTTTTTGAGATCTCGCGAATTGACTCCTGCACCTGCGATGCGGCACCGGCAACCGAAGATACGGTGTCGGATACCTGCTGACTGGTGCCTTGCAGGACATTGGCCAGCATCGCAGTTTCTCCTGCGCTTGCGACCATTGACTGGCTGACCGTTGTCAGTTCCTCAGAAGCTGACGCCAGACGCGCCTCGCTCTCAGTCAGCGCCTCACGCATTCGCCGGTTCTCCGTAACGTCACGCGAGAAACCGAAGGTGCCTATGACCCGGCCATCCTTGTTGCGGAGAGGCATCTTGCTCGTGGATGCCCAGGTAACTCGTCCATCCGGCCAAGTCTCCTTCTCCTCCTTGTCGAGGAGCGGGCGGCCCGTCCGAACGATCTCTTGTTCGTCGGCAAGCGCTGGGCTGGCGTGTTCTGCGGTGAAAAAATCAAAATCCGATCTGCCGACAGCCTCCGCGGGCGAACCGAGTTTCAGTGCTTTAGCCAAAGTTCGATTGATCAGGACAAACCGGCCTTGCAGGTCTTTGAAATAGACCGCACCCTGCATCTGATCCAGAAGGGCAGAGAGAAGTGAGCCATGATCGTCCAGCATCGGATCGGCGGCCTCTTCGACAACCGATCTTCCATTCCCGTTTCGCAGCGGAGTTGCCGCCAGCACATCACTCATGTCATCACCGTCGAGATTTAAACAAACCTTTAGCCCCGCACATTGGTCGGCGGAATGTCCTCTTATCGGCATTTACCAACCATCTTTTCAAATACCCGAGAATCGAGAACGGTACGCCGTGCGCTGCGGTTTGCGCTGGTCCCGCGCATTTTGCAGGACTGGGAGCAAGGACGGCGGCCTCCGGACCGGGCCGCGCGGACTTATCTGACGGTGATTGCGCGGCATCCGGAGGCGGTGGTGGAGGCTCTAGCTAGCCAGGCTCTTTATCTGAAGTTGGCTGGGAAACGTGGGACGGCAGATTGGGATTCATGGTCTCCCAACCGGTACTTGACGCGACTGCGGCAATGCCGCATACTCATCTTGTGAGCATACCAATGCTGACGGTCGTCGAAACCAGCGCCTTTGCACGCAGGGCAGAGAAGCTGCTTTCCACCGAAGAGCACGAGGAGTTGCTTTTCTTTCTTGCGCTCCATCCGCAGTCGGGAGATGAGATTCCGGGTACAGGCGGTGTGCGCAAGGTACGATTTGCGGCACGGGGCAAGGGAAAATCGGGCGGAGTGCGGGTGATTTATTACTTTTTCGACGAAGTGAACCCGCTCTATGCGATCTTTCTTTACGGCAAGAACGAGCAGGCAAACCTTACGCCGGAGCAAAAGCGCGAGGTTGCGGGCTTTGCCGCGACGATCAAAGCGGCGGCAAAGATGCGGAGGATCAAGGGATGAAGCGGAAGAACGTGGCAGATGAGCTTGTGGTGGCCATGCGCGAGGCGGCTGCAATTGCGCAGGGCGAAACGAAGCCTGCGGCGGTGCATCAGTTTCCGCTTGCGCTGGATGTGGATGTGCGGGCCGTGCGGGCAGGCACCGGCCTCAGCCGGACGGAGTTTGCGCGGCGGTTTGCGCTTGACCCGCGCGCCTTGCAGGACTGGGAACAAGGACGGCGGCGTCCGGACCGCGCCGCGCGGGCTTATCTGACGGTGATTGCACATCATCCTGAGGCGGTGGTGGAGGCGCTGGCTAGCTAGACCCCTGCGGTGGGGCAGGCGCTCGCTCTTCGCTCGCAATGGGATTCGTGGTCTCCCACCCATTCGCAAAGTGCGCGAATGGATGGGGCACCCGGCACCAAGATTTATGGCGGGTCCGATGGGGCAACCTGCCACTCGCCGATCTTTCAAAATGGTATTTCGTCATCAAAGAAACTTGGGTCAATCGAACGGACGAGAGCTTCGAGAGCTCGGCTCGATAGACCAGAAGATGTGCGTATCAAATTTGCTTCGCTTCCGATCCTCGATTTCATGCCCCCGTGGACTTTGCTCAGCATGAATTTTCCGAGTCGCTTGCCCGGAGCAAGTGGGATTTCCCTCCCCAAGAGGGCCATTGTATCCGGACAGTTCTCGGGATCTTTCTTGTAAATCAGCTTCTTTGTATCATCCCTCTTTCGCGTAAATGCATGTTGCAGCTCAATGTGATTTTCTTGAGCAATCTCTTCGAGCCATCTCGCGGCATCTGCGGGCTGCATGGAGGTTACGGCGGCAATATGGTCTGGGGTTATAAAATAGCTTTCAATATCGGATCCCTCCGTAAGAAACACCGCTGCTCCGCACTCGCTGACTTTCTGAATCGCTCGCTGGATTTCGTGATCTGTCATGAAGTCCCTGTCTCTGTGGATAATGATATTTGTCGCCGGCGCAAAATCTTTTATAAAGGTTGCTAGAGTGCTCGCCGTTTCAAGATTTGAAACTCCTCGATAGCTGAAGAACAGCGTGCTCTTCGGCGAGAAGCCGATTCGTGACGCCAGAGTCTTGAGCGGCATCATATCGACGTCTTCAGAAAGGAAAACCCATTGAATCTTTCCAGCCTTGAGTCTGTCGAAGTCGTTGAGCGCTCCAAGATCAATCAGCAAGGGAATGTGATCTAGCCCTGCTCCTTGTTCTGAAACAACTCCTCCTTTCAACCAAATAAAATTTGATTCTTCCCTTAATGCCTCCACGAGATGACGGCTGTGTGTTGCCAGGATCATTTGTGTGTCTGTCTCGGATGCAACCACTTGGAGTGCGTTCGCTAGCAATGTCTGATTGTCTGGATGTAGGTGGGAATCTGGTTCGTCGAGAAGCAGCAGTTGCGGCTCAAACAGGGTAACGTAAGAGAATATCTGTAGAGCCTGCAAGATCCCTGTTCCAGCCAGATCGAGGGAATATGTCCCTACGCCGTAGGCGGTCTGCAAAGTCACGTTGATAAACGTATCCCGTTGGCTGTTGAACGAGACGTAGACAGCAGCGTTCGGAAAAATTCGCCGCATGAGGCTATTTAGCCTATTCAAGCGCTTCTGATAGGCGATCTGTAGAATCACGTTTCTGAGGTAGAGGTTTGCGTCGCCGCTAGCTACACCACGCCGAACAACGCTAATGGTCCGATATTGCTCGGACGGGGGAATGCCCGCGAGACCGGGAACATAAATGCTGAAAAGTTTCTCTGAATCGGTGATCGTACTTCCCAAAATTTGGTTACCCAATCTCGTGCACCCTACGTTTCCTTCGTTTCTACCGCGATATATGGAAATGTGATATTCCGCTTCAACACTATCAGGAAGCTTTGCGGAAATTGTTAGGTACCCTTTGTGATTTTGGTTTGTATACGGTCCCCCGTGCCCGAGTTCTTCAAACTTTTGGGCGGGACAAAAGAGTAGCATCTCTTGCTTGTAGGTATTGCCACCTGCCTCTCGAGAGGCGATCGCCGCAGTGAGATAGAAATGGATACCTTGCAATACGCTACTCTTGCCAGAATTGTTGCCACCAACAATCACGTTGATATTCTTTAGTTCTAGCGCAACATCCTTTACTCGTTTGAAGTCGCGAAGCTGTATCTTTTTCAGCTGCATGACGTGGGAACCTCGCGTAGGAGTTTATACCTTCAAGAGTTCCATTTTCAACCCGCCACCCCAGGTCTCGATGTTCTTGAGACCTGGGAGCCACAAAATCTGTGCGAGCGGATAGCGAGCGGCTGCCCCACCGCAGGTGGTTATTCCTCTTCTTCCTCTACGGGGCGTTTGGCGTTGGCCAGGATTTTTTCGGCTACTAACTGCGGGACGATGTCGTAATGGTCGACTTCCATGCGGTAACTCCCCTTTCCCTGAGTCATGGAAGTTAGCTGGGTTCCGTAGGTCAGCATCTCGGCCATGGGAACCTGGGCGTTGATAATTGTTGACCGGCCCTTGGAGTCCATGCCGCCGACGCGGCCACGGCGGGAGTTAAGGTCGCCCATGAGAGCGCCGGCAAACTCGTCGGGAGCTTCGATTTCGACCTTCATGATGGGCTCGAGGAGACAGGGCTTACATAGCTCCATGGCCTTTTTGAAGGCGAGGCGGCCCGCGGTTTTGAAGGACATTTCGTTGGAGTCCACGTCGTGGTAGCTGCCGTCGAAGACGGTAGCCTTGAAATCGACGACGGGGTAGCCGGCGAGGAAGCCGCGGGCGGCCGACTCGACAATCCCTTTCTCGATAGCGGGAATGAAGTTGCGCGGGATGGCTCCGCCGAAGACTTCGTTGCCGAACTCAAAGCCGCCGCCGCGGGGCATGGGCTCCATGCGGATTTTGCAGTCGCCGAACTGGCCGTGGCCGCCGGACTGCTTCTTGTGGCGTCCCTGGGCCTCGGCCTTGCCACGAATGGTTTCGAGGTAGGGCACCTTGGGCGACTTGAGCGTGACCTCGGCGTGGTAGCGCTTTTTGAGGCGGTTGACGATGGCCTCGATGTGCGGCTGGCCCGCGCCGGCGATGAGGAACTCGTTGGTCTGCGGGTCGCGGAAGAAGCGGATGAGCAGGTCTTCCTCCATGAGCTTGTGAATGGCGGGGGCGAGCTTGTCTTCGTCGGCGCGGCTCTTGGGCTCGATGGCATAGGTCATGGCAGGCTCGGGGAGCGGGGCGAGGTCGACCTGGATCTCTGCGCCTTTTTGGCCGAGTGTGTCACCGGTGAGGGTTTCGCGGAGCTTGGCCACAGCGCCGAGGTCGCCGGCGTGGAGTTCGGTGACTTCAACGGCCTTGCGGCCCTGCATCACGCTGAGATGGGAGAGGCGCTCCTGGCTGCGGCGCGTGTAGTTCTCGACGGTGACGTCGTTTTTGATGATGCCGCTGACGACCTTGAAGAAGGTGATGCGGCCGGAGAAGGGATCGGTCATGGTCTTGAAGACGACCAGGGCGGCCGGTCCGCTGTCGTCGACCTTGCGGAGAGCGGCGGTTGAGGCTGCGTCGGCGGCTGCGTCTCCGTTGGTTGCCACCGCTTCATACGAGGGGGCGTGTACGGGGATGGGCGCGCGCTCGATGGGGGATGGCGCGTAGGCCTTGAGGAAGTCGAGGAGGTGGTCGGCGGCCATGTTGGCCAGGCCGCTGGAGAAGAGCACGGGAAAGATGCGGTCTTCGCGGATGGCTTCATGCAGCGCGGAGATGAGGTGCTCTTCGGGGATGGTTCCCTTCTCGAAGTACTCCTCCATGAGCTCGTCTTTGCCCTCGGCGACCAGCTCTACAAGAGCTTCATGGCGGGCTTTGGCGTCGGCGGCCAAGCTGTTGGGAATCTCGCCGAGCTTGCCGCGGCCATCGCCGCCGGGGGTGTAGAAGAAGGCTTGCATGGTAACCAGATCGACTACGCCGTGGAAGCCCTGGGCGTCGGAGATGGGCAACTGGACAGGAACACAGTTGCGGCCCCAGCGGTCAACGAGGTCGTCGATGAGGGCGCTCAGGCCGCCACCGCCTCCGGCTTTGGGGTGGTCCATCTGATTCACCAGGACGATGCGGGGGACGTTGGCTTCGTCGGCGAATCTCCAGACGCGCTCGGTGACAGCTTCAATGCCATTTTGGGCGTTGACGACGACGACGGCGGCTTCAACGGGGATGAGGGCGGCGCGCGCCTCATGCGAGAACATGTGGAAGCCGGGGGTGTCGACAAAATTGATTTTGACGCCCTGCCACTCGGCAAAGGCAACGGCGTTTTGCATGGTCGCGCCGCGGGCAATTTCTTCTTCGTCATAGGCGGTAACGGCCGAGCCATCGGCGACGCGGCCCTGGGTTGGGGTCATTTTCGCGGCATGCAGCAGAGCGGCGATCAAGGTGGTCTTGCCGCTGTGCGCATGCCCCACTACAGCTACGTTGCGGATCTCACTTCCCTGGTACGTTTTCATGGGTTTCTCCTTGAAATAGCTGGCTTTGAACTGGTGACGGGCGCGAAGGAGCCCGTAATGCAGGTCCTTCGACTCCGCTGCGCTCCGCTCAGGATGACAGTGCGTGTGCAGGAGGGATTGGGGAGACACAAGAAATGTCTGGGGGCGTCCTTGAGGGCGTCCAGGTGGCCGGATTGGAGGGCCACGTGTCCCGGTCTGCCGTCTACCTCATCCATAAAAGGTTTAGGCCGGCGCCGAGCAGATGAAATTTGGATGAATCCGCCAGGCGTCTATCGCTAAGAAGCGGATGCTATCACAGGCGGAGTGTGAACGTCCTGTGACTCGGCGCACAAAAGCGGGACGGACAGTGGACAGTGCACAGTGGACAGGAAACAGGGAGATGAGCCGGGGGCCTCTGCTGCTGTAGACTCGCCAGCATGAGCATGTTGCGTATTGCCGGCGTGATTCCGGCGCGGCTTGCCTCCACGCGGCTCAGCCGCAAAGTGCTGCGCATGATTGCCGGGCGGCCGATGGTGGAGTGGGTGTGGCGCGCGGCAGTGGCCAGCGGGCTGATGGAGACCGTGGTGGTGGCTACCGACTCGGAGGAAGTGGCGACGGTTTGCCGGGAGCGCGGGATTCCGGTGGCGATGACCTCGGCCAGTTGTCCCAGCGGGTCGGATCGGGTGAGAGAAGTTGCGCGGGAGATCGATGCCGATATCTACGTGAATATCCAGGGCGATGAACCGACGCTGACGCGGGAGTTTTTCCCGCCGCTGCTGGGGCTTTTTGCGCGGCCTGAGGTGGAGGTGGCCACGCTGGCGGTTCCGTGCGCAGCCGAGGAGATTGCGGACCCGAATGCCGTGAAGGTGGTGACGGCGCTGGATGGGCGGGCGCTTTATTTTTCGCGGGCGGCGATTCCGTTTGACCGCGACGGGGTGGGACTCGGCGGGTATCGGAAGCACCTGGGGATTTATGCCTACCGGAAGGCGGCGCTGAAGCGGTTTGCGGCGCTACCGCCTTCGCCGCTGGAGCGGACCGAGCGGCTGGAGCAACTGCGGCTGCTGGAGAACGGGATTGCGCTGTATGTAGCGGAGGCTCCGGGGGACACGATTGGAGTGGATACGGAGGCGGATTTGGCGCGAGCGGAAGCAGCGCTGCGGAGGATTACGGAGTTTTGAATAACGCTTCGCAAAACGGATGGGGTGCCTAAGCTTGTGTCATTTGCGGTTGGATGTTGAGATTGGTGGCGTTATTTGTGTTCGCTAGGATTCGCGCCGTAGAAACCGCGATGCGATCTCTAAAAACATTGTGCTTCTTTGCCCACATGAGGCGGCAACCCACACTTTTAACATTCTTGCGAGGGCCAGGCGGAGGTTCTGCCGTTGCCCGCTTCTCGGCTCGACAGCCACGCTCCAAAGGCAAAACATACCCAAGACCGCTTCAAGCACCAGTCAATCCGGGCGAATGGAATGGCCCGGGAGGTCTTCACTGCTCCTTGCGGTAAATCTCCACATAGTCCAAATAGTTCCGCGCGTATTCGAGGATCAGGGCGCGGTCTTTATCGCCCAACTCGCGCCTCATTTTGGCAGGGACGCCGGCCCATAGCGTCCGGGGCGGGACGACCGTATGCTCGGGAACCACGGCGCCGGCGGCGATGATGGAGCCCGAGCCGATGCGGCTGTTGTTGAGGATGGTGGCGCCCATGCCGATGACCACTTCGTCCTCCACCACGCAGCCATGGACCGTGGCGTTGTGGCCGACGGTGACCCAGTCGCCCACGATCACCGGATAGAGGTTGCGCTGGCCGTGGAGGACCGCGCAGTCCTGCACATTGGAGTTTGCGCCGACGCGGATGGAGTTGACGTCGCCCCGCAGAACGGCGTTCATCCACACCGAGGAGCGCTCGCCGAGAACAACATCGCCGATGAGCTGGGCAGAGAGATCGACGTAGCAACTGGCGGGGATCTGGGGCGACCGCCCCTGGTAGCTGCGGATCATGAATGCAAGGCCTCTTCGGGCAGTTTATTGCATTGCGCCGCTATCGCGGGGCGGCGAAGGACCGCTGCCTGGTGGCAAAGGAATCCGCCAGACGCGGCGGCAGAGGCTTTGCAATCGGCCCCGAAGCCGGCTCCAGAGGTAGATTTGGTCGAAATTCCGTTGAATCGAAAGGTTTTTGTCCAGTAAATGGGACTGGGCTTGACCGCTACGACACCATTGCCAGTATCATGAGATGAAGCCCTTTGGCAGGTTTGGAGGTGGATTTCTTTGGCAGAGGTTCGCGTACAAGAAGGCGAGCCGCTCGAAAATGCGCTGCGCCGGTTCAAGCGGAAGGTACAGCAG
>Ga0302140_10002698_pt1 | contig 22944 bp, 25 predicted proteins | sample I_Bog_E1_1_FD_202095 | JGI IMG/M metagenome (GOLD analysis project Ga0302140, IMG submission 202095) | Peat permafrost microbial communities from Stordalen Mire near Abisko, Sweden - I_Bog_E1_1 | ecosystem: Environmental > Terrestrial > Soil > Wetlands > Peat | place: Sweden: Abisko, Stordalen... | reverse complement strand
CTGTTGCAATAAACATACTTTGTTGCTAGCCTGCTAGGAACAGCGACATTCAACTATGAGCCAGAACAAGAACGAGAAGACAAAGCATTGAAGGCGTTCACGGATACAAAATCTCATCCCCGTAGACACTTGCTGCTAACGAGATATGGAAACCCGTTCCGATTGCTACTACTACCAATTCGTGTCCACCGTCGATCACAGAAAGCCAGTAGATCTTCAGTTAAAGGCAGAAGCAGGAACCGTCTGCAAGGTTGTTAGAACCGGTGTCGCCACAGGAGCGTGTGGCCAAGTCAATGTAGCAAAATTAAGAAATGCTTCCTGAGAATACTGTATCTGAGTGGAGTCAACAACCATAGTCTTCAGCGCCTCACAACATACTGACACTTCCCGGAACTAGGTACATATACTTCCAAGTAGAAACTCCGAAGTCTCCTTTAATATGACCTAGGCCCCAGAAGATCAAAGGGTTGGTCATCGTAGAAACACTGATAGCTCCATATACACAAGCGACTTCGTAAAACTGGCTATCTTCTCGTCCACCAGAAGGTCACGTACACTCTGAATATCGGAGCAAGGCAGGACTTGGCAACACTGAGGAAGAAACGGTTGACCATTAAGGTTTCGTAGGTTGGTATGCAGGTGAGAAGAGAATAACGATCGACCAGGCAAAGATGCTCCCCGCAACTACTTTTGCGGTCAGGAATCTTCGGGTCAAAAGAGCCATTGGACACGTAGCCACTTCATTATTCCTTAGCTCTTGTTTCTGAGACCCAAGTTCACAGGCTTAAATTTACCAGGAACGTCGGACTCTAATCTCATCTTATTTATTAGTTCTCATTTCCGAAATCAAGATGAGAAGAAGTTAGACTGGCAACAGTTTCTCCAGTATTTTGCTTCCTATTAATGAGGGAGACTCGTGTGGTCTAATTACAACTAAAGTACAAAAGGAACTATCCATTAATTAGAAATATGTCTTCACATTCGCAGCCAGTAAAAACTATTCCTTCTCGACCGGCGCATTGTCTATCTCTCTCAATGCCTGAAGCTCCGCCCTCTCACTTGAAAGTTCCACAGGATCAATCGGATTACCACTGAGCTCAGCAGCCCTCCTCCTCCTCTCTAGTTCGCCCTTCTCTTCAGCCGTCAACGGCACACTTGTATCTGCCAGCTCTCTCCGAATTGGGATTCCGGGTCCCAGTTCCGAGCTTTGGAATACTCCTGGTCTAGTCTCCTTCGTTCTCCGTGTTGCAGATCGTCTGCCATACCAAAATGCAAAGATGCTCAATGCAAGTAGCAAGAGCACGCCAATTCCGACTCCAATCCCTATTCCTGCTTTGGCGCCCGTGGACAAACCACCTTGCTTCAAAGTAATTGGTGGCGATGGACCTGGTGTTACACTTCCAGAGCCGGAGGTGCTGGTGCCAGAGCTTGGCTCGGGTGTACTGGAGCTTCGACCCGCTGTGCTGGCGTTTGGCACTGCTGTGCCGGAATTCAAACTTGATGTGCCACTAGAGTTCGGGTTGGACGTCGTCGAAATTGGGTTGGATATGCTGGTTTCAGCACTAGATGTACTTGTAAGGGTCCTAGTTAAAGACGAAACAGGCAGTGTATCTCGAGCGGTCGTGCTTGGGGATGTGGAACTGCTGATGATTGTGGAAGGTGGTGAGGCGGATGAGGAGGCGCCCGATGGAGTGCAATCGGGAAGGGTAAAGTCTTCGGGGCAATTGCCGGACCCACAGTAAACTATGCAGCTGGAGTGAAAGTTATTAGCATCGGTTCGATAGTAGAGGAACTAACGGATATGCAGTACAGCTGGACTGCTCAGTGGAACAGCCACTTTTGCACCTTTTCGTAACTGGACACTCACTTCTTACTGCAAGCCGCATCACCGGACGTAGGACTCGTTTGCCAGCAGATTGAGTTGCCGACACCGACAGGAGGGTCGCCGGCAAGATTGTCATCGCAGTTCCCTGGTTGGCCCAACCCATCACTTCCACAACGGATGATGATGTTAGAGGATAGAGAAGGGCCTGAGCAAAAGTCACCCCCTGAGGCTGGGCAGATGATTTGTGATCCGTTACTTGAAAGACGAAAGATTAGCGCTTGTCGGTGTTTCTGAGCTTAACTTCGCTCTCCGCTTGGGCCAGGAGGATCTGCATTCCAGACAAGGGTACTCACATGGTTACCTGAGCGGACACGACAACGGCGTATGTCGCGACGAGGAGCAATTGGGACAACATCTTCGCATTATTATTTCTCGAAGAAATGTTTGGGGGACGAGATTTCTTCTTGGACGGCTGAGAGGTCAATTACGGCGATCTCCTTATCTTGGCAAGCCACCGCGAAGTTATATTAATAGAATAACGTCCCACGTGATAGGATTGCGATGGGCAGTTGTGCTTTTTCCATCCACATCGAGTGAGAGTGCAGGGTTCGTCCAATGAGATGGTTTCACGACGGTGCACAGCATACGCCTTTACTCGTCTGGACGAGAAAGCCGTATCCTCCTACGTAAAAAGAAGGACGAGGCTCCCATCATCGCAACCTCTGGGCTTGATCAAGATCCCCACCGAGACCAGCCCATTTTAAGGACTTTTAGTCCGTTGCTATATGTTCGATAGGTTTGTGAACAATCATTTCAGACATGATTATTATTGGCGCCGGATTTAGATATACCCATTTCAGAGTCCGCAAACTTTTAGAACTCGCTAATCATAGCCACGGCCGTTTCTAGAGGCCACTTACAGGTATATTTTCCATTTGATAAGAAACCCCCCCCCCCGCTCCTGCATATATGTCTACTGATTCCAATATTGTACTTTATAAGTCGAGGATCTGCATCTACAACTTTGCCTAGTTGTGGAACTAAGGAGGATGGCTCTATAACTGACAAGTTTTTGAAAGGCGATAATTCGGCTAGATGTATGTCACGACGTATGGAGGTTCCGGCATAAAGTAATGCGAATATAGGGGACAAAGCCTGTTGGATCTTTTGGCAAAAGTGTGATGGCTTCTGTACTCTGTGGCAAGGTTCCAAAACTGTAGCTGGCTCATAGCCTACCGAAAGCGTAACCGCAGAAGGACTTGTTGCAGGCACGGAATAAAGCGGGTAGTAACGACGAGACCTGGCATTTCAATTGCTCCAGCTCTTTTCGCAACCGTCGAGTTTCTTTCTCATCGTGAGCTTCATCCTTCATTGCAGCCGTTGGAAGACCGAGCTCAGCTCACATGTCTGATCCTTGCCTTCGCATCGGGAGCACCGGTTCGGTTGTCGTTCCCAGCAATCGCATTTCATCTTCAGCTGACGGCAGTTGGCGCAGGTCGTCGAGGTGCAAAACCGCTTCTTGGTGGCAGACCTGATTCAGTACGGGCAGGTGATGCTATTTGCGAATCCGGGGAATGTGGGGGGAGCGGGGAAGCTTCAAGGTCCAGTCAGGGGCTCGGCTAGCTGGTGCACACGTCATGCTGCGAACTGGCAAGAGTAGATCGCCGCAAAATACATGACCTGTAGCATATCGGAGAACTTGATTTAGTGCTAATATAATTTCAATCCAATTTATATGTTATATGCTACTAAAGATCTACTTGCCATATCGGCCATGAGAAATTTACTCTCCCCCGACATGGGAGGTATGAAGAACGAGAGTTTAGGTATCAAAACTCAGCTACCTACCTGGAGTTGAGGACAGCATTGAATGCACAGGAGCCTGCATCTTGACAAAGGAATTTAGAAGGAGCGAATTCACCCAAAATGAACTCTAATGGGGCTCCCAATGGGATGAATGGGACCTCAAATAGAGTTTCAAAGTAGACGCGAAATGGCTCCAAACCACACTTCCCGCCTCCGCTCACCTGCAAACTCGCACAATCTATCTCAACTATTAAATATTCTTCCATGCCAATGCCACTGATAATCCACCTAAAGACCCTCTCTTCGACTACCTAGGCGTGACTCTCTACGGCGCGTAATACACCTCATCCAGCACGCACTTCCTGAAGGCCATTAATACCTTCAACAATTCCGGAACTTCGACCAACCTAATGCACGGCAACACTTTCCAGCCTCAATACGCAATGCTCTTGAATAGTGCATACGCACACAATCTAGACTTCGACGACACACATCTCGAAGGTGTAGTCCACCCTAGCGTCACTGTAATCACAGCAGCTCTCACTGTTGCCGAGATGCTGAACTCGACTGGGGATGAGCTATTGACAGCCATAGCAACTGGATATGAAGTCGTGTGTCGACTCAGCACAGCTATTGGGGAAAGTGGGTATAGAAAGGGGTTTCATAATAGCAGTAATTGTGAAATATTCGGATCTGTTGCAGCAGTTTCGAGCTTGAAAGGATTGAAGCAGGAGGTGTAGAAGTATCTTTCCGGTGGCTTCGGTGCTGGGGTTGGAAAGGGCTGAGAGCTTAGTGGGCTTAGTAGGTAAGATAGAGGAGCGAATGATGAGTGAGTTGATGGCTTTAGTAACATCCGCATAATTTACACAAACTACTTCTCTATAGTTCGCTTTCTATACAATATGCATGAGGCAGGGGAGAAAGTATCTTGAAGAACCAGACTCAAGATGGTATAAAGAGACTTGTTTCGTGACTTTGCCCTGTTCTCTTTCTAACATTGATCCAGAAATTGTTGCAGAGAGGGTCGGAGAGGGGGCCCTGTCACGTGCTTCAATTATTTACATGGGCATTGGCGTCGAATCAGAGAAGCAATGAACCAGAGGAGAATAAGTGAAGACTGCCATAAGATGCTAGGTGTGTCCATTACTGGCAATGAAGAGAAGAAAAAGTAATATACACGTGACCATGGAGGGGTCTCTTCGGCTAGCTTCTTTCGGCGCGGATCTTATTTGCCCCGCTAAGCGGTGAGAGGCATCTTTTCTGCCGAAACCCACAAGAAAAATTTCGAAAATATGGAGAAGGAGAACGGTGAAGGCTGCGAATGGAGACTCCTCACGCGACAGCTGGCAGGACAACGCAAGGACAAGGTAAACACGAGCAATAAAGTTCTAAATGCTACCTCCGTAGTGGCCAGGTCAGACTCATTCCCACGGTCTGACTCCATCCATGACTCGTGGATGCGTCATTCCGAATCCTAAAAAGCGTGCCAGTGCAATTGGGGCCTCCTCATTCAGCCTCCGTCTCGAAACGGGCAATGGGAAATGTGGAAATGATGCGTGCAGCAAAGGTCAGCGGCGCGGGTAAGATGTGCAGCTTGGATTGGTTGCTGCTCGATTACTGGACGGAGTTGTGCCCGTGGACTGCATCTTCAGATCTCCTCAGATATATTGCACGCGGTGAAGATCAGTCTCTCTTCTCCAAACTGGCACAGGATGAAATCATAACAGCACAGGCTCCTGATATTGCGCTGGGCAACGGGCCTTTGTGGCAGCTGTGCTGCTGGTCTGCCCCGCTATCTCCCCATAATAGATACTTCTGTGACGAATGCCACAGCGGCTCTGTAACAGACGCGCCCCCCTTACCTAAAGGATGTAGCGGTGAGGACGACATGTGTCCAATCAACAACGGCGGGCGGGCAGTGTCGTGCGATGACTACAGATTCCCTGGTATCTCCATTGGGTGAGGCAGGCAAGGCCAGGCAAGGGAGTTGATGGAAAGGTGATGCGGGACCAGCGGCCTAGGCACGTAAGCGAAAACCCGCCCAGATATCTTTTTTCCATCCCGCGAACGCCAGCTCTCCTTCTTCTCCCCTCAACCACCAACTCCAATCCCAAAGACAACGAAGTCACACTACACAACGTAACCAGCACACCTCCCAATACCATACCTTCGTCGAGAATCATGCCGCAGGCTATCGCTGAGCTGTGAACGCCCACTGCGGGCTGCTCGAACGGAGCAGCTCGCAGTCCTTCAGCCAACGAGACTTTCAATCATCCATCGACCTCGACGAAGACCCAGACTTTAGTTGTCTAAAGCCGCACCGGCTTGCAATTACAGTCCCATTACACCACACTACAGATCGAGTTGCGCTCTGTGCCAAGGGGAGTGGAACTCCATCCGCGAGCATATTCACCCCCTCCTTTGCCCGCCATCCTCGAGTCGACCACGAATCCTCCGAACCTCCCTACACATCTCGCTAGTCTTAATAGACCTCCACCAATCTATACAAACTCGAATTGGACCTAACCCTCACGTTTGAAACATACACGAATCCAAAGCAGACCGTGCTGCGACTCACCGCCATTACACCCCACCAACATACCCCACAACCACCACCCTAGACAACGTTACAATGTCTCGAAACTTACAACGCAAGTCTACTGCGACTCCCGCACAGAAGACCGTGCAGAAGAGTTCTGCACAAACCGATGAATCCTCGGATGACGGCGGTTATGACGGGGTCGACCAGATTTCGGACTCCGAGGACGATGATGAGCCAGATGTCGAGGCGGCCGAGGAGGATGTGATTAGAGCCTTCCCAGACGACGACGAAGCTCTAGCTCCTCGGCCAAAATTAGATGATGAGAGTGTGGTCGATCTACCATCACCAAGCTTTTTCAACGAACACGTCGAAGCCATTGAGCCAAACTATTCCAGCGGCTCGTCCAATACTGCCGGGTCGCCAGATCGACGTGTTCATTTCGATCTTTCGGACGCTGACAGTGAATCTGAAGAGGACAACGACTACCCCTTTTTCGACATTGATAGTCTTGCTCCCCATTTCCGCCAATTGATTGACGAAGACGAGAAGGAGCCAACCTCGGACAATGAAGGGTGGTGGCCATCAGAGGAAAGTGAAGAAGATGCAGCTGATGAGGATGCTGCTGATGAAGCTGAAGACCTGGAAGCTACAGACAGCAACAGTGCCGATTCATCTAGTTATTCAAGTAGGTAGCCACACATTGCAGCCAGAGTATTGCTAACAAAGACATCAGCGGATGAAGGTGAAACTACTGATGAAGACATCCCGGCTACCATCCATGCTCCAACCCGATCTGTTCTTCGACGAATCTCTGATGCCTCTTCTTCCGAAGATGAAGGTCCAGCCCGTGGCCCTGTACAAAAGAAGCGCCCAAAGCTCTCGCCCTTCATTCATGACAGCAGAAAGCGCTATGCCATGCTTGATTCCTCCGGCAAAAAGATGATTATGTTCGGTCCCAACCGTCGCTATAGCGCAGATGGTCCTACTAAACGTCCACAACTGGAGCAGCAGATGAGCTACCAGCAGATGGCACTGAACTCTTCTCCCATGATCAGCAACTCAGGAAATCTCATGATGACCGCCATGTCATACAACCAAGACTTCTCTTTGTTTGGTGGACAAGCCATGGGTCCATCAGAGGCATTCTTTCCTTTCGAGGCCAACAATGGTCAAGAAAACTCGTCGGTCGAGTACGAGGATGACGAGTCTGACCCTGAAGACAACCTCAACCTTGATACATTCTTCGACTTCGGAGAAGAGACTGACGAGGACCAAGCAGCTGATGAGCCTGTTATCTCTCCCACCGAGCAGTCCACGCCTATCCAAGCTACCCGTCTACGAAGTGAAGATCAAGTGCACCCCCTGCTGCACCTCAACAGTGGCGTCGTCGGCCAGTTCCGCGAAAAGCACACACACAAGAACGTCAAGAAGCGCAATCAAGTCTCGACAGCTGCACTTGCCTTCGAAGGTCCGTACAACCAAGGTCCCATCCAAGGACTCAAGCCCAACCGCATCCGCCACGCCAACGAACCCATCACACCGATGCCAAGGAAGCTAAAGGCGAACACAATCGCGTCGAGTCCCGGGAGCCCGCTGGCAAACGTGGCACAAGCGAACAAGAAGCGGAGGTTCGACGGACAAGACTTTCATGGGCACAAGCGGAGCAAGAGCTTGGTCTGAACCCTCTCTGTTGGAGTATAATCACCTCGTTCGGTTGTCGAAAGTATAATGCTCAAGATGTGGAGTATAATCATGGTGGAAGGACACATCCGCAACACAATACGCGAGGACGGCATGCCTATCTCCTTGGAGATCGAGACATCCCTGGCCTCACCCTGCTTGCTTTCATTGCACTTTGCTTCTGCAGCCCGAAAACGGCCCGGCTAGAAAAAAGCGCGATAAACAAAAGCTCTGCTGTTCTCCCTTTTATTTTCACACCTTCATGTTCTGATTTGGCTTCAACATATCTTACGTGTGTAAAATTTGTCATCTAGCCTTGACCTCGTTGGATTGAATAAGCTTTCAGGCTTGCTCACTCCTTCCGTCTTGGCTGATGGTATACAAAAGTTTCTTTAAGTCTTTTCCGTTCATTTCCGTTTGAGATTTAGTGGCGAAAAGTCAATGGAATGCATGGGGTGGATCGAATGCATGGTGCGCGAGGAAACATTGATAGGAGAGATGGCATTGGTGCGGTCGCTCTGGTCTGTTCAACGTGTGCCTGGAGTTTGGGAAACCGATCATGCATGCATATGATGACTGGCCTGTATTCTAGCAATTAACGGCTTCTTCCAAAGTATGATGCTCTCTGTGTGCGTGTCCATGTGAAATGATGCCAAAAAAAGAACCTTCAGTGTGGTGTAATTTCGTGGAAGAAGTCAACCCTTTTATCTCCTGACTTCCTCCTGGAACTCCTCTTCTCATCAAGTCTCTCATTAGTCTTGCCAAACCCTCTATCTTTTTAAAGATAATCTATTAAAAAAACTTCAACCAACGCGCGACCCAGGCTTTTGTTCATAAATCATGAAGCAAGTATAATGCTCCCCCGTCCCTCCATACATAGAATCATCCTGAATAATCTCCCTCTCAACTTTAAAGCCCATACGTTTGTAAATTGGTACTCCTGCTTTCGTGGAATGGCAAAAGATATCCAAGCCCAGTTTCTCCGCCTCTCTCATGCCGCTCAACACCAATGCCGTGCCAACTCCTTTCCGCTGATGCTCTGGCGCTACGGCCAACATATCGAGTCCTGTAAAAATCAGCCTTTTCTCGTTCGCCCCTCCCTTATCTCCTCTGCCCCAAAAGTTCAATCATCAGGAAATCAAGTAAACAGAAATCACACCCACGCATAAACTCCTTCCGTCCCAGAATCTCCTCCTTGATCTCCCTCACCCCATCAAACATCCTCGCACTCCCCGGTTTAGGATCCCACTCCACACTCTCCGCGACCCTTCCAATCTCCTCCTCTTCCTCCTCACTAACCCTCGGCACAAGCGCCTCTTCCCACACCTTCCCCCCTCCTTCCCCATTTCCCTCCTTCCCGTCCTCATCCAAAACTACACTCAGCGGCAAATGCCATCTTGCGTACCCCAACAACACCCCAGTCTCGGCGTCTACAGCTTTCTGAGAACGATTACAGAGAGGGTTAGCGAGCAGCGTCCGTGGCATGCGTGCATTTACTTGCGCTATGCGGTAGGAGAAGGTGCGGTGTGGCCAGGTTAAGCGGTTGTGTGGGGAAGATTGGTTTGCGAGGAGGTTGTTTAGTGTTATCGCGGGTGCGTCGGCGATGGTGCAGTGCGTTATTTGGATTGGGGATGGCATTGTTGAATTGGTGATTGGGAGGAGATGGGGAAGGGGTTGTGAGGGGAGAATGAGGGGTACGGATGGAGAGGATGAAGATGGGGACGTTGCATGCACCTGCCTGTTTTGGAAGTGAAGACTGGGGAGTGTGATGCTGAGAGGTTGGCGTCAAGCATAAATGTATTCGCTCTTCTTCTATCTTATTGTAGTTGTAGATAGTCTTGAGTTTGTAAGATTGCTGGAGTTTCTTGATCTGTCTCGAGTTTGAAAAATTGACTACGCTTTCGGATGTTTTAGGACCCGATTTAGTGTTGAAAGCCAAAGCAATGTATCTTCACCAATGTTGCTTACTTAATTCAGTTCGAGTGTTGTGCATCGAGAGAGCTTTCTAATCCTCGCCGGGACTTATACTACAGACGTAGGAGAAGTGCAAGTTATCGAGGGTAGGCTTCCTCTTTAGGCTTCATACCTAGCTTATAGAGTTTGGAAAGAGAAGTTTCCCACCTCCTCTCCGCCGGTCAGTTCTTATAATAATATTATAATTATATCTAGATGTATGAAGGGCCGGGCTCTGGACGAAGTCTCATCTTGCAGATAGTAAACTCGCGAGTTTAAACCATGTCCTTCTTGAAGGGCGCAACAAAGAGAAGCCAACGCCAAGTGGATATCTTTAAGAGAACCCCACCCCACTATCAAATTGCTGACCAAAAGCACGTAATTGTCGCAAACCTGCACAGCCTCATTTCCTCCGCTGAAACTGCGCGAAAGAGGAGACGCGACTCCCAATCCGTGCTTTGCTTATGTCAAGCATCGTACTTCTCGGCTCCAGTTTCTTGTACTCCTTCAAAAACAGAAGTACCTGATTCGTGACCTCGCAGCGTAGACCACTGGTCCGTCTCGTCTACATCCGGACTCCCCCACCAACCCTGCCACCGCGATCAGATAAGACTTTTCAACGCTGAGGACTCGTCATCAGCTGCAGTCCTCTCTTGGCTTGCTGATCGCTTCTCTTTCTTGGTTTTGGATTTCGAGGGAAAAGGAGAAGATGGAAAGGCGCAAAGGCGGATCAAGGCGGATCCGAGCAGAAAGTGAGGATTACTGTAAGACAGTCGAGCGAGGACCGGATGCGGATGCTGCTGTTTAGCTCTACAGTGGAGTTGGGGTGGGCTGGTTGTCAGATGAAGCTTATTTTTAGCCTGTTTTAGTGATGCGGAGGCCGGTACCTTAGGGCCTGGAGCTAGACTTCTGTTTAACCTCTCTATTCTCCCTAGTTGCGCATCAAACTTGAACAGAGGGACTTTTACAAAAGATAGAGCGGGAGTAAAAAGAAGCAAGACCCAACTGCCGATTCATAGCAAAAGTCTTATGCAGCTCGAGATCCACGTCAGATCGCGATAGGAGGCTCTCGTTCCTATCAGGAGATGCCCATCGCTCCTCCGCCCTCTCAGAGCAGCGTCATTCCAAGTCCAGCAGCTCGTCCCCTGCAAGCGTTTCATCTCGGGCCCAGGGGTTCCCGCGCCATTCCTCTCATAGCGCACATGTCAGGACACCCCGCCTATCACGACGGCCCTGGAATGCGGAGGCGCAGTCATTACGCGTTTGTAGCCAAAGCTACACCATCGCGAGAACGTTCTTGGAATCGTCAATGATTAATGATCCGAAGTGCAGCGAGCGCTCCTGACAAAGCACACACTGGTGTGCTGCTCTCGGAGTGAGATTGGGATGCGCAGCCGGCAGAACGAGCACAGATGATCCGGATCTCCTCTCAGGGTGAATCCTAGCGCTATTTACGGCTCCCCACGCCCCATGCTCTTACGTGCAGGTGGCTTTCGCTCCTTTATCAAGGGACGCACCCGTGTCTTCTGCGAAACGGAACGACATTTGGAATAACTTCAAACACAAATACGGCAACGCAAGATGATGAACCTTAAGTGTGTGCTGGGTGTCGTGTGCGTCGGTCTAGGTATGCTTGTCCTCCAATCGCAACAATAGAATGCTTGCTGATGAACGAACGATGAAGCCACGCAGACGCACGCCCTCGCGACCTTCACTCCTGGTACTGGTCCCTCGTACAGCATCGGCATCCCCTCGTCTTCTACTATCTCCCAATCCTCGGAAGGAGGCATATACTTCCAGCTCAGTGCGCCGACGAGTTTTCAATGGGTTGGGTTGGGAATTGGTGGTCAGATGGAGGGCGCGACCATCTTTGTGATGTATGCCAATGGAGCTGGCAATGTGACAATTAGTGCCAGGGATGGAGACCAGGGACATGTTGAGCCGGTGCCTGATTCCACTTTACAGAGTGGAGTGACGTTGTTGGCGGGCAGTGGGATTGTGAATGGGAGGATGATTGCGAATGTGCATTGTACGTGAACCCTGTTTCCCAGTTGAAGGACATTACGGACTCGCGACCGTGAAGCAGAGAAGGAGGAAGAGAGAGAGAATGGATGGATTGAGACACATTGAGAAGAAAAGGGCTAACAACAGCCAGGCACAACATGCAAGCTAGACTCCTCGAAAACCTCCACCACTTCTCCCTGGATCTGCGCCTGGAACCAAGGCTCCGCACTGAATTCCGCCTCAGTCTCTGCAACAATTACTCAACATGGGCCAGACAGCATGCGCCAATTCGATTTCGACCTTACCGCCGCCGCGATTTCCAGCGACTCCAACCCCTTCGTATCATCCTCCTCGTCTCCCTCAGCTTCCTCCGGCACCACGACCGGCAGCAGCTCGGCTGCAACAACCATAAGCAGCGGCCAAGGACCCAGCAGCGGCAACACAGGTGCCACAGTCGTCGGGCCCTCCTTCAAAGTAATAACCGACTATCAGACCGCGCACGGCGTGATTATGGGCGCCACAATGGTGCTCCTCCTCCCTCTCGGCGCGATGTTCATGCGGCTCGGCGCATCCGTCTATCTCCACGGAGCATGGCAACTCTTCGCCCTCTGCGCGATGCTATGCGGCTTCGGGCTGGGCATAAAGCTCGCACAGATGCGGAGTCTGGTAGGTTTCTTCTCTTTTCCTTTCGGGGGCGGTAGAGGTGGAGGTGGTAGTCCTTTTCCTTTCGGCCCTGGCTCGCACCCAGGGTTCCCAGCGCGTTCTTTAGTCGAGAGGCGGTCGGATGTGGGAAGGGCAAGTATCACCTCTTACTCTTACGCTTAGCTACTTCCTCCTTCCATATATTACGCAGATGATTAACATGTGATAGCTGTATAACACCACACATACCATCTTCGGTACTGTCATCATCGGGTTGTTCCTCCTACAACCGATCTTCGGATTGTTGCATCATCTGCATTTTAGGAAACATCAATCTCGTGCTCCGGTCAGCTACTTGCATATCTGGTACGGCCGCGCGCTCATCATCTGCGGGATCGTGAATGGTGGACTCGGTCTGCAGTTAGCGGGGAATAGCAAGGGGGGCATGATTGGGTATGGTGTTGTGGCAGGCGTGATGGGGGTGCTTTATGCGCTGTTGGTGGTGTTTAAGAGGAAGGGCATGAAGAGTGTTGATGATGGGAGGAGACAGAGGAGGAGAACTGGTGGGAGAAGGAAGAGAGAGGAGGGTGTGAGGTACAGCTGATCTTGTGGTGGAGATGGGAGGTTGGAGGTTAGAGGGAGAGTTTACTTGCCTTTGATGGATACATGCATGGCGTTGGTGGAGACTGGTTTTGGATTTGGGTTGGAAAGGATCGCTTGTATATTTATGCCAAAATGGAGACACACAAGAGATGTGCTTTAGATCTAATGCATGTTTTTCTCGCCGTGTTAGCATTACTGCCTGCTTTTAGTGCCCTCACGCTGTTGTTTGAGGGAGAGGTATTGAGGGACTATAAGAACCTCTCTCCGTGCAGATCTCAGTCGTCACTCACACTTCGGGTTCCGAAGTAGGAGATTGAGCTGCCGGGTCACCTGGTGTTGTTTCAAATGCCTCGCTGCGTATCCAATGTTTACTTACTATGTCCTCTCAAAATCGGAATTGGTGATAGAAGCCAATACCTTATCACAGGTAGGGAAGGATTTAGAAGCCAAATGACAACGAGATGATGATCAACAACAAAAAAAATAAGTGTAATCCGAGGGTCCCACACGTGGTATAATGCTAAACCAGTTCGCAAGTTTGGAGAGCTCGTCTCAGTCTATATTATATGTCCAAACCCTATATACGATCTTTGATTATCGAGTACCGTGGTATCATGAATCAATTTTCTCTTTCTTGAGTTCCGTACGGAGTTAATAAGTTTGCTGCTCTCGTCCAAAGCGCTAATCACCCTCACCTCACCCTCGACTCAGTCAACTCGCCTGAGCACCCTGAGTACCCTAATTGGTCCTACTTGCGCCGCTGATCACTTGTGTGCTGCAATTTCAGAACCGCGTAGGGATGAAAACTTTGAGATACTCCCTCAACCCGGGGTCGCATGCATAAATATACGTTCCACGTATGCCACGCGTCATGAGCACCGCATATATCTGTGTAATGAATCGCAGCAAGTCATCATCCGAATACTTCCTGCCGAGAACTGGATTGTTCTCCTTGCCCTTCTTGTCAAAGTACGAGTTGCGATCAATGAAAAGGCGCCTCAGCTCAGGGTCGAATCGCAGATCAAGACCAATAATAACACCAACGTAGTTCAGATCGTAACCCTGGACCGTATGGATGGATCCCACTTCCTCGAGCGCTTTGCTAGAAGCAATCCAGTCAGCGATGACGCTGTTCCAGCGGAGCTGCGTCTGTCCAATTTCTATGTCGAACTCGTTACTATCCTTTCTGCTCTTCCACGGCCATGCAAAACCAGCGACCATCCGTGAAAGGCCCACTTCAGCGTTTCGCTGGAAAATTTGATCTCGCATATGTGCAACGCTATCGAACGAGCGAAAATCATATTCTCCAAAATCCTGTCTCACTCTTGGATACGAGAGAGGGTGAGGATCGAGAATCCAACGAACGTAGGAGACGAAATCGGATCCCGCTTTGACACGCATCTGAGTCCGAAGTTGAAAATGCCGTCCCAATGCACGAGTGTCAGCGACCAGACCCGACAACAGCTCTGTGGGCAGATCAGCCGGTCGAACACTCTGCGCTGCGTCTAAGAGGAATATTTGATGTCGACTCTTCGCCCGTATCCAATCAAGTTGGGTCTTGCTTTTATCGTCGCTGCCAAAGAGCTCGCTCGTGATGGTTGTGAACTTTGTGTTAAGGATTGCCCCTGCTTGATTGGCACGTTGATTAAGCCGATGGGTTTCATCAACTAACAGGATGTCGAAAACTCCATCTGCTTCTCCAACTTTGAAGGGGTCCATGACCATTGAGGGTTCAAGTCCAGGCGTTTTCTTGAAGACCATAGTGATTGACTTTCGCAACGATTGCTGGGGCACCACTAGGCCGATGCGGAGATCGTGAAGTAGCTGTTGGTTCCTTTCAGTAAAGAAATCAGAGAACCGCAAGTCGCTATCCAGATCTTCTAGTGAAGTAAATGTCTTAATGTCGATGAGTAGTTTGATTATATATATGGCCATGACCGTCTTGCCTGTGCCTGGATCGCCTTGGACGACGATTGTGCTTTTGCTGCCTCTCTCGATATCAATAAGAAGCCCATTGACGATTTCCTCTACTGAGTTGGCTTGATCTTCCGTCAGCGCTTTGAATGGCGACAACTTGAAAAGGTCGCTGTTTTCGATTTCGGGGATACTTCGCGTGAAGATGCCCTCTGCCTTTAGTCGTTCGAAGATGTTGCGAAAACCCTCGCGGTACATCTCGCGTTGATAGTACTGCGTTTCCGTGATGCCGTTATTTCGGTTGAGCACCCGATTAGCACCGTCGCCGGCCAACATTTTGATAAGGTAAGATTCCAAGTCAAGGCAAACCGACTTATTGAATCTCTCATCGATGATGACACGAATGTTCTTGAGGTGCTGTTTCGCAGGCGTTTTGAGATGCTGATGCATTCGGCTGGCAGCATTGAGCGTCTCCCCAACGTAGATGTCCCTCAGCGTGTTCGAATTAGCGTGTGCGGAGCCATTGCCGTCGTCCAATACATACACGACAGGCCAATTGCCATGTTTCTCGTCATGGCACTTCCACGTTGCAACGGATGTATGGGAGAATTCAAGCCGTGCCAATTTCATCATACTTTTTGCTGCTTCCTCGAGCTTTGTCAACGGGATACTTCTTGCGGGTGATTTCGAGCTTCTCCAGCACGATCTGCTCAGGATCGGCTCCGATGCGATCAGCGAGAAGGAGACAGTAGGTCAGTACGTCTGCAAGTTCTTCTCGTACGCGCTTCGGGTCTGCTTCGGCACCCCACTGAAAGCACTCGAGAAGTTCGCCAGCCTCGATCGCAACGCTCTTGGCGAGGTTTTCCGGAGTGTGGAATTGCGCCCAGTCGCGTTCAGCGACGAATTCCGCGAGGGTTTCGTGGACGGCCTTGCTAACCATTGGGTTCAAAGTTAGAGAAAAAGAAAAAGGAAGAAGGTCAGCGCAAGTAGCAAATGGCAGTCTTCGCCAGATGATGTGTGGTTGGGGAATTTGACTTCTGAACAAGATACGTGAAGAGAAGGAAAAAACACGTTCAGCGCGGGAAGGGACTCCTCTTAAGTTTCGTCGAGACATTTGAAGCAGCTTGGGCTCATCACCTTTCCATTCCCATTCGTCAAGGCCAGCCACGGCGCGAAGCATGCCCATTACCAGGCTAACTCCAGGCTCGCTCGCTATCAATGGTGCACGGTATTTCTGCGGTGGGACGGGACGGCCAGAACCGGTAGGAAGTTCAAGGGTCCACATGCTGCTAACCACATTAGTACCGTGAGGTCCGTCCCCGCGCGTAGTAACTCACTAAACATCTTGATGCGCAAGCTGGCATTATCTAAGACTTTGATTCTAAGTCAGCGAGAGCAGTATCGGGCAGATTTAGGGAATATTGATTGCCGGCGGACCTCCGTCTCCCGAAAGGATGTAAGTAGTTATCCTCACAAGTAATTCTCAAGCTAGCCTCGATGATTTGAAATCTTCACACTATGCCCGAGCTCCATTTTCTTCTTACAGTAGAAATGAGCCTGGCAGGTGAGAGAGGTTCTGTCCATGACAACAATTCGTAGATCGACAGCAATGCAAAAAAATACAAATCTCTAAGTATAGGACTACGCATTACCACACGAGATGATGTCTTTACATTTACTTCACTTCAATACTGTGTAGGAGAAGCGCGTAATTATCTAAAGAGTCTTCATGTGGCGGAAGAAACGTCACCCCGTAGTTTCCCCTGTTGAATGGAATTGTCTCCTTACGGGTTTCCGCCGTGTTTACGCTACCTTTATACTCTTTTATTAAAGAAAGCCAGTTATAATCAAATAAGTTTAAAAGACAACTCGAGCGTTCCTTCTTGCATCTTCTCTGTCTCTATTTCATTTGCTAATTCAAGGCTACTCGCCCGGGACTTGATAGAGTTTAGGAAGAGAAGGTAATTCCGTAGAAGTTATCGGAACTACTACTACCTAAATATGCAGCTTTCCCTTTTCTCAGCTACACCGATATCAAGCCGATAAGAAGCTGGTTGCATTCTTAGATGTTGCGGGTTTCTTGCTAATCAGACCCCTGTTTATAGAGAGATTAGAGGAATTCGGATCACTGGTTGCGTCAGCGACAAGCTATAGAGCGTGCCGCGCTGTAGGTCCTTTGACCAACATGGGATTAGAGGTCCGTTGATAACACCAATAGACGTGATAGGGAGCTGAAAGTCGCGTTATAAACTCGTCGCTCGTCTCTTATAACGAGTGCTATCAGTAGCTAGACCAAAGGCAAGCCGCGGGGGAGGAGTGGACGCTAGACGAGCGCCAGATGCATGGGAGATGAGAAGCAACAAGCGATATTTGTGGAAAGTAATTGGAGAGTTTTAGAGTTCTATTGACCGAGATCCTAATTTTACGATAATTAGGAAGGTCGAACCCTGCACGTAAATCCTAAATATACCATGCTATTCAATTTCTCGAGGAGGCTATATAGGTCGAGGGTTCTTTACAGACAAGACTACACGATCCTAAACCACACGAGATGTTCGATTTATGCTGGAAGAAGCCAGGAAACATGGCAGAGCTAGGCAGACCAACTTAGATAGTCACCCCTATTCTAGTCACGTGGGTCTAAGTACGTACGTGTGAACTTCTGCTTTTGATAGAGTGGAAAATGAGGATGTTTAAATGACAATAAACTGCATTTTGACAACATAGAGGGGTTTGTGCATATCCTCAGCAGAGAAAGAGGAGGAGGGTTTGGAGCGATGTTTAAGGAATAAACTGCATGTTTAACCTTTCCTTTCGCCGAGTTGTCATTTGACCTCATAGCTCGTAGCAGATGACAGAAATTCCACACTATGAAGAGCTTTCTTGAAATGCGTTTTTGCTCGGGTAGTTCAAAGGCTTATTGTTGAAACATGTTTTTCTGTACATACATTACTCGGAAGCTAGACTCGTTGAAACATCATACGAAACTCTGTTTTTTTTCTCGCGAATTTGAAGTTGCGATGAGGGTTGTGTGATGAGGTGCATTTCCACCGTCGATTAGCCGCCAGGCTTGCTCAGCCACCATTGCGTGCTGACATGATTGGTGGGAAAGCCCTATTCTTGGCAACTTCCGAGAAATGGTACGACTTGGATCAAAAATAGCTCAGAAATCGACCTTGTTGCTATCTATTATAACTACCCACTTGGGCAATGAATATAGACAACCTGCACGCGCCAAAAGAATCCCTTTCTGTATATGCACACCGAGACAGTCTGATCGAAACACCAAAGTAACCACTTTGCTCGGTAAGTTGCACTCCGAAGACTTGAGCTTGAGATACAGAGACTGACAATCCTCAGAGATGTGTTGCCGACCCATTATGCTGCTGTTTCAGGCCTGTTACCTGTCTTGTTATCCCCAGGGAACGCCGGATGAGAACCGTTCAAATCGACCCGTCTACAAAGCTCCTGAGCATGTGAAAACTCCTCCACCGCCAACTCAAGGGATGGAACTTCCTACCCGTCACCCCGAAAAGACTGCAGGGGACCCGCACGCTTTATAGTCCCGGTTTTGGCTGAGTTATTCGGGAGCTGATGCACCTCATATGTACCACACTAAAGAAGTCTATACTAGCAATCTGACATGTCAGGGTGTTGAGTGCGTTGCGAAAAGAACGAGTGAAGGTCGTTTGTCCAAGGTTTAGTAACATGTTGTCCGCATATTGATTCTCGCCTTCCAATTCCGAGCACGATTTCACTGAGTGAGTGGCGAGTCAACATGGCGTCTTTCGTATCTCAAACACTTCCCAGGGTGCGCGTCCTCCGAGATCTCGTTACCCTGTTTCTAGTTGGTCGAATACTGTCCGCTGCGAGTTTGGCAAGTCTAGCCATCACTTGCTAATTATCCTGAGGTGGCCGGAGCCCGTTGGCAAGGGCCAGAGCTCTCGATGCACGACGGCATAACCGGATTCTTGGGAATTGAAAGAGCTACGAACGTGTGACGTCTTCTCCGTTCAGTTCCCAGGAAGTGTATCGGTGAGAGGTCTTTTTTTGGAGCAGCTTCCGATTTCGTGGGGAATAGCAAGCATCGGATCAAACTTCACTCTCCTTCTATCTCCCTGGTTGATTGTATTCACTGCATCCAGCACAAAGAGTTTCTACATAAGTTTTTGAACTTCCTCCTCACGTCACCCTCTTGAAGATATTCTCTATGTTGTATTAAGTTAGTACCAGTCACGAAGGTGAACTGCCCTCTGCTCGGTATCCACCTCCTAGAACTAAATCTTAGAATTAAGACTCTGATTCTCTACTAGACTGTTACCCTCACCAAACCCCATACTGGCTCAGATAGCAAGAACCACAGCAGGAACCCTCTGGAATCAACTGGCTAAGCTCAATTTTTCCAACGCTGGTGTTATAGAGTGGGTAGTCTCACTGTGGGCTGTAGCGGAGTTTTAATGGGCTTGGCTTCGGCCTTACGCTTGGCTGTTACACGAACGCACGAATTGGGTGGAGTTTTACGAAGTTCATTGCCTCTTCTCCTTCTTCTGACTCTTTTTATTGGTACACTGAATTGAAATCTTTCACAGTCGTTCCCTTTAACTTTTCGTCGATGACTGCACTCCTAATTCTCCGCCGAATCGACTTTACTCATCATAACTCTCGATTGAAAGGCAAGCTAGAGATGAAAGCTTGAAGTAAAAAATTGTCTAGCTACGGCTCTCTCTCGACCGTATGTCCACGAGCAAATTCGCACACGCCAAAATCCTAGCATAACATTCTGTCTTTCCTTGCAGCTTTGCAACCTTCATTCGCCACCAAGCCATCGACACAATATCTCGACCATTATAGTTCACGACATCAAGACTTGCGCCAGATTCGAGTAAAGCTTGGACGCATGACAACGAGCCCCGGATTGCTGCAATTGCGATGGCCGTATGTCCTTTCCTATCTCGCATATTGACATCTACGCCCAGCTGTACTAGCTTCGGGATAATATTCGCCAGGGCTGGTTGCTGGTCTTCATTCCTCCTGTTTTTGAGAAGAGCAGTTAGAGGCGTGTCACCATGGATGTCAATCCAATTCGTGAGATTGGTTTCTTGAATCCACTTGATCCACGCCCTAGGCGTCCAACCTAGCTTTTCCAAGCTTTCTCGGAAGTTGGTCTGTAGCAGACCAGGGCGTCTCCAAGTTGCTAGGGCGTCTTCAAGTAATTTCATGGCGGAGGTTTTGGAGTTTCTGAACCCATTTGCATTCTTCGCCCACTGTAAGAACTCATCTCCTACATTGAAGCCATGGTTGTCCAAGGTATTCATGTCAGTGTTGAGGATTCGCAGTATGTGGAGTATTTTGGAGATGGTATCATCAGCTACTTCGGCTGAAAATAAAGCTCCATCCTTGCAGATGTGGTGAACGATCGTGCGGCTGTGGAAGTCTCTTTGACTGAAGCGGAAGTTGAGACTCGAGAGAAATGTGAGGAGCTCAATGTAACACTCTAAACCTTGACCCCGGATGAATTCCTTCGTGTTGAGAACATGCATGAACGTTTGCCCTGACTTGTTTCTCACTGCAACATCAACACCCTGGTTGACTAGTAGCTGAATAGTGGTCAAAGACAGGCTCGCACCACCAAGGGCTGCTGCGTAGTGGAGTTTGGTATTGCCAAAACTGTCGATGTCCCGGGGGTTGTAATTCATATAATACCACCCGAACAAATAGCCACCTGTTTCGGGATATTGAGGGCGTGATTCTTGGACGGGTAGAAGTTGCCCTTCATCAATAATCTCGTTCCAGATCTCCCGTTCCCCTTTCACGAGCGGGCCGGCAACTCTGTAGAACATCCTCTGGCTAGAATATAGAAGTCCTTGTCGTGGTTGCTCATCTAGACTCTGAAGAGTCGTCCGGATAGATCCCGTATTCGTCGATTTTGAGCTCATAGACATCCAGCTAGATCGCGAAGAGACTGTCCTTTGGAGGGAAGAAGCTGCCATAGAGAGCGAAGTGCTCATGCGAGAAGACTCAGAGGAAGAGAGGCGTACGACAGAAGTAACGTGTTCGATGTAAGACGGCGGTCGATTGTGTAGACGCTGTCTAATGTTGTCGTAGTCATCTTCGGGACTCCCCTTGTCTGACGAAGAAGAGGAACGAGTAAGGGACTCCGCTTTCAAAATGTCCCCTTGCTCATTTGGGGTCGATGTGACTGAGATATCTATGGGACTGAGACATTCAACGGCGGCATGATGGTCGTGTTTACCCCTTGAAGCAGGCGCGAGTTTCCCTGTGCATATATTAGACTTCTGTGACCTATGAAAGTGATTTTGGGGTCGAGACGCCTACTGGGATCGATGCTTAGCTCCAAATGCAAGGTTGACACCGCTTTGCATGTGGGACAATGCTCTAGCATAGAGTATGAAGGCCATTGGATCGAAAGACATTTGGCGTGCCACACGTGACCACAATTTAACTGATGTCCAGATTCGCGAAACTTGGTCGGCTGACCACAGAATGAACAGTTCTGTATGGGTAATTCCGGTCCGGGAAGAGCTGGAAGGGTTTGATTTGATGATGTTGAGCCATCCAACATCAACAGAGCTGAATTGGTTGGCTGTGAGTCTGGCAAGGTACACTGTGAGAGGTGCACCTGAAGATCTGGGGTAATGGGAACATTGTAGTTTCGGAAAGCTTTAGAACCTTCTTCGAAAATTGCACCTCCACTACTAGATCTTTGATTCGGGAGACCTCTGAAAGCATTACCGAAGTTTGACGCCATACTGTTGCGTCTAGATAATACGGTATGTGAGTGGAACGTGACTCGAGAGTAGCGCGCGGCCTTCGAGACTCGGCAGCTGTGGTATTGCCGCATGCTAATGAGGCGTGATTTCATGATTGCCTCGCTCCTGGGTCGAAGTCCATGCAAGTCCTCGATGTACTCTTTCGAGTAAAGTTCTCTGAGCTTCGTCAAAGCATGGCGTTCACTATAAACATATCAGTTATTGGTACTAGGATTAAGAAAACAAGCACAGCAAGGCCAACCTGGAACTGCATCCCTCCCCTCCTAACACGGCAAGTATTTCAGCGTTGTTGAGAGTTGTCAACGTGTATAGTCGTACCAGCTTCCGCTTTTGCTGGTGCGTCCAAGCCTTCGGACGCCGTCCACGGGGAGGTCTTGGAGACATGATCTTATTACAGGGCTTGTAGACCTGCGGCTCCCCATAGGGCTGAGGGACTGTAGGCACAATTAATCCGAACGGAAGAAAACAGGTGGATAAATGAAGTGTGGGTGGCGACAGGATGGATGGTGCAGAAGGGAAGTTGGGATTACCGGTAACTAGCAGTTCTAGCTTGCAGGTCAAATCACGTCGTAACTCACAATTCCTCGAGTGCGTGAAGAGTACCTAGGTAGCCCCTATCTTGAATTTTTGCGCGCCACTCGGGCGAGGATCGTTATGTGGCTTACCTGCCCGAGGGCCTTCATCAAGGGCACCGACGAACCAGAACGTTGAGAGTTTCATGGCCCCTGCAACGATGGCGCGCAAAAAATCGTATCCTTGTTTGGCACCCTGTACATGCCAAATCTGGATCTCTACCTGAGAATGAATTCTTAAAAATTGATTTACCTGCTCAAGAGAGATGGCATATACTACCTGGAACATTTGGATGGATACTATCATGGGGGACCTCTGCCACTGATGCATGAGAAATCCCAATCACGAGAAAATTATTGGAGCCACTAAGCCGGTCGTGCACAGGCACAAGGACATGCGGCGCAAGAACTCCCAGCCCTAAGCAGGGCTGGGAATGTGAGGCTGAGGAATGGAGGTATGTAGTGGAGACGCAAAAACACTTTGACGGCACATTGCAAGACATGTGATGGAGTTTCTCCATTCGATTCTCCAGACTAGAGGTTGAGCATGGGCAGCTACCCCTCGATTGCGCTTTGTCCTTCGGTTAAGACCCACGCAAAAACCTCCTAGCC
>Ga0302140_10002690_pt1 | contig 22972 bp, 18 predicted proteins | sample I_Bog_E1_1_FD_202095 | JGI IMG/M metagenome (GOLD analysis project Ga0302140, IMG submission 202095) | Peat permafrost microbial communities from Stordalen Mire near Abisko, Sweden - I_Bog_E1_1 | ecosystem: Environmental > Terrestrial > Soil > Wetlands > Peat | place: Sweden: Abisko, Stordalen... | reverse complement strand
TCGGGCGTCCATGAGGTCCACATTTCCGACCTGGAGCGCGGAACCCGCGAGCCAGGCTTGCGGACACTCAGCAAGATTGTAACGGCGTTGGGTACTACTCTGTCTGAGATGTTGAGGGGACTGTAACTGAGACGCGGGCCGTCGAGCAGATCGCAAATCGTCCGGATTCCTAATGCGTCCTCGAAAACGCCGCAGGGTTGAGGGTTCCAAACGGTTATTGTAAGCTCTGTTTCGCGACTCGAACTGACACCGAATGATCGTCGATTGTCTTCGATTACGGTTCGAGGCTGTTTGAGTTCTGTTCGATATAGGCGGTATCCTAAAGCGCTCCTAAGCCGTCAGGCTTAGGGATGGTGTCTACTTTCACAACGAGCGCAGCGAGAACGGTAATCGGGCCAGTCCTGCGAATTGATGCTTGCAGGGTCAGGTCGCTTTCACACAATTACTTGCGATGACTGTGCTCGGCGAGGGCATGGCGAAGTTCACAGGCTCTCTGGTCTACGTGATCAAAGCTTCCCTTGGTCGCAGTACATTTGCATCCCGAATTCGAACAGCGTTAGCTTCGGATTGTGCTGACGATCAGGGCCATGTCGGGCGGTGCTGGGTATGCTCAGCGGCATCTCGAGCACAGCGACTATTACGATGAGCAGCGTCGTGTGCAGGGCGAATGGAATGGCCGTGGCGCCGAGTTGCTTGGATTGCGCGGCGCAGTGACACAGGAGCATTTCGAAGCAATTCGGGAGGGGCTGAATCCGGAGACCGGCGAGTTCCTCCGGCCCCGTCAAAGTGCAGATAGGGTTGGAATGGATGGCACGGATCAGAGCAAAGGCCGGTCTCTCTATGATCTGACATTCTCCGCGCCGAAATCTGTTTCCATTCAGGCGCTCGTCGGTGGTGATGATCGATTGGTCGCAGCTCACGACAAAGCCGTCCGCGAAGCCCTTGCAGAGGCCGAGAGTCATGCTGCGGCGCGGGTTCGGTTGGGCGGTGCAAATGAGGATCGCACTACGGCCAACTGGATAGTCGCCGCTTATCGTCACGACACAAGCCGGGAGCTTGACCCTCAGTTGCACACCCACGCGGTTGCTGCCAACCTGACCTATGACGGCGTGGAAGGCCGCTGGAAGGCGTTGCAGGCATCGGGACTTTATGAACGCCGCGCATACTTGACCGAGGTCTATCGAAATGCGTTGGCCCGTGAAGTGCGCAGCCTGGGATATGAAATAGAATCGCGTCGTGATTCAAAGGGCAAGGATCGCGGCTTTGAGATTCGCGGCGTCTCAGATGGTCTGCTCGAAAAGTACAGCTTACGCAGTGCTCAGCGCGACTCCGCTATTGAAGCATTCACAGCGGAGCATGGCCGCAAGCCGACCAATAATGAAGTCGCCGTCCTGGTCCGCGAAACCCGCGCGGACAAGCTGGCGGAGATCGCAACAGAGAAGGTCAGAGAGCAGCAACAGACCCGGCTTGCACCCGAAGAAAGAAGCGCGTTGCAATTGATTCGCGCCGAATCCATGGAGCGGGCTCCCCGCAATACTGGCGTTCCTTCATTGACCATTGAATCGCTTCAGTACGCAAGGGAGCATCTCTTTGAGCGCAGCTCTGTGGTGCGCGACTACGAGTTGCTATCCGAAGCTCTACGCCACGGTCGTGGGCAGATTGATTCCGGTCAGTTGCGCGGTGCGCTGGAACTCGGGCTGTCACAGAGTTCTCTTATCCGTGCCGGGAGCAATCTGGCAACGCGTGAAAGTCTGGAACGCGAACAGGGCATGATTGCGACGGTCAATCGCGGCATCGGATACTTCGGACGGCTAGGAGGAGACCGCGAATTTATGCCGTCCGAACGATTGAACGCTGAGCAGCGGCGGGCGGTTGGTCGGGTTCTTGACTCCCACGACTTTGCCATCAACCTGCGGGGCGCTGCCGGAACGGGCAAGACTGCCACGCTTCAAGAGATCGACCGTGGATTGCGCGAAGCGGGCCGGGAGGTTGTTGCAGTGGCTCCGACGAGGAGCGCCGTGGAGGAGTTGCGGAATGTTGGGTTCAAGGATGCAATGACCATCTCGCGGGTACTAGAGGATGAGAAAGCTCAATCCTCACTGTTCGGCAAAGTCTTGATAGTTGATGAGGCGGGCATGGTTTCAGGCCGTCAGATGGACGGCCTGCTCAAGCTGGCAGAGCGCGAACAGGTGCGGGTTCTCTTCTCTGGTGACACCCGGCAGATTCAAAGCGTCGAGGCGTCAGATGCATTGCGCATCCTGGAGCGTGAATCGGGAATGACGAGCGTCTCGCTGACTGGCGTGCAGCGGCAAACCAATTCTCAATATCGGGAAGCAATCCAGACATTCCGCCAGTCGCCAGAGCAGGCATTCGAAAAGCTGGAAAGGCTTGGCGCGGTTCGCGAAGTTCCTTTCCTTGATCGTGCAGAGGCGGTTGCGTCGGCCTTTCGCGAATTGACATCAGACCCCGGCCGCAAAGTCCTCGTCGTGGCCGGCACACACGAAGAGATCGGTAGGATTACGGCGGCAATTCGTCACGATATGCAGCGGCATGGTGAACTGCAAGGCGGCGTTGTGTTTGCCCGCCACACGCCACTCCAGTGGACGGAAGCGCAAAAAAAGGATCTGACGAACTATCAGCCGGGCCAGATACTGCTCTTCAATCGCTCTTCAAATGGGATCGGCAAACATGAGGCACTTGTCGTCGAGCGGACTGATGGGCGGAACATCATCGCCAGAGATGAGCAAGGCGCGGAGCGCACGGTCGCTCCAACACAAGTCCGTTCCTTCTCAGCTCAGGAGCGCAATCAGATTGAGGTAGCTCCCGGCGACAAACTGTTGCTGACCGGAAACCGCCGTGCCCCAGACTTCCGGGCAACAAACGGCGAACTGGTCAAAGTCCGCAGCGTAGAAGGTGGCCGCATTCAACTTGAGGATGGCCGGACACTCCCCGCGAACTATCGCGAGTTCGATCATGGCTACGCGATTACCGCCCATCGGAGCCAGGGCAAGACGGTTGACGCGGTGATTCTCTCCGGCGACGCGATGAAACAGGAGCAGTTCTACGTCGCTGCGTCACGCGGACGAAATGAAATCTCGATCATCACTTCCGATGTTGACCGCTTGCGCGAATCATTGGGCGTATCCTCGGCACGCCCGTCGGCTACTGAACTGGCTCGCGAGAAAGACAATACTCGCCATGCGCCCGAACATGAACTCGCACATCAGCCATTGCGCGAAAAGCAGTTGCCCAGCCATCGGCATGAGATTGGGTTGGGGCACGACTTCGGGATGAGCCTCTGATGTTTGCTGATTGTCGCCTAGTTTTTGAACTTCCTTTAAGACATTCCCGGATAGATGGCATTGTGCGCCGAGGCGACGGAGGCCGGTGTCAAGGGTCTTGACCGCGTAGCGGCGGGCAACGCCCGCCCTTGACACAGGCCGCGCCTCGGCTATGATCTGGCCATCCGGGAATGTCTTTCGGGGCTTGTCCAGTGCAAAAAGCAGACAGAAAAATATTTCGTTTTCATAAAATGAAAAACTGGCCTACGCCACAGATTCCTTAGATGCGCTTCGATGCACTCCAATGCAATACCGTTCCCTAAAGTTCGCTATCGCTTCGCCTACGCGCTTCCATGCCCTCAATTTCCAAGTCCTGTGTTTCCGTTGACTTAGCAGTCGAGCTGCGTCCAATGTATGTAGTTGCAGGAGCGTGCGAACCATGTTCGAGTCCCCTGATTACCGGATAGCTTTCGAGCCGTTGCTCAACAGTGAGCAAGCGGCAGAGGTTATAAAGGTCCACCCCAAAACCCTCCAGCGGTATGCCCGCAACGGCATCATCGCTGGAGTTCGCATCGGCAAGCTCTGGCGTTTTCGGAGGTCGGAAATTCTTCATTCTCTGGGCGTCCAACCGGCACTCGACGGCAACCGTGAAGCGCAGTAGGCTGGAGACAGCTATCCGTGCCGCCTCACAACTCTTCTTTAGGAGAAAAATGAGACGGACACGTTATCAACAAGGCAACCTCCAGCTTGCGGAGCGCAAGCGCGGTCCTCGCGCCTGGGAGTACCGATGGTACGAACCCATGGCGGATGGGAGCCGCAAGCGGCGTAGCTTGGTTGTCGGAAGTCTGGAGCAGTATCCAAACGAAGCAGCGGCGAAGCGGGCTGTTGCATCGCTTCTGGTCAACATCAACGCAGAGAGTCCACGGTTCACCCTTGAAGCAGTCAGCGTTCAAACGCTTGTCGAACACTACCGCGAAAAGGAACTGGGCGAGGGCTCGAACAAAACCTTCGCGACATGCGAAACGTATCAGGGCTACTTCAGAAAATGGATTCTGCCTCGTTGGGGAAACTATCGACTGAAGGATGTCAAATCGGTTGCCGTTGAAGAGTGGCTCCGTTCGTTGCAGCTCTCCAATGGCAGCAAGGCAAAAATCAGGAACATCATGCACGCTGTCTTCAATCACGCGGTTCGGTGGGAGTGGCACGACCGAAATCCCATTTCGCATGTGCGACAAAGTGCGAAGCGGATGAGCATTCCCACAGTGTTGACGCTTGCCGAAGTAGAGGAGCTGCTCCTCTATCTTGAGGAACCGACGCACACCGCAGTTCTGGTGGACGTAATGACTGGGCTGCGGGTCGGCGAACTGCTTGCTCTCAAGTGGCAGGACATCGACTTCGAGAGATTCGAGGTCCAAGTCACGCGGTCGATCTCACTCCAGCATGTTGGAGAGTGCAAGACGGAGGCATCGCGCAAGCCGGTTCCGTTGGATACACGATTGGCAGAGGCACTTTGGCGCTGGCGTAGGATGTGCGCCTACCCTCAACCGGAGGATTGGGTATTTGCCAGTCCCCATGCGGATGGGAAACAACCCTATTGGCCGAGTACTCTCAATCGCTGGCATCTGCAACCCGCTGTGAAGCAAGCGGGTATTCAGGGCCGGATCGGTTGGCACACTTTCCGGCGTACCTATGCGACTCTTCTCAAGGCCAACGGAGAGGATGTCAAAACGGTGCAGGAATTATTGCGGCACGCGAACAGCCTGGTAACGATGAATCTCTACGCTCAAGCGGTCACGGAAGTGAAGCGGAATGCGCAGAGCAGACTGGTCGGCATGTTGCTCGACGGCAACGAACACAACGAGAGCACAACTGCTATTGGAACAAAACGGACGTACGATAAAATCGTTCAACAGCGTAAGTTGTTGAATTGATTGGCGTCCCCGACGGGATTTGAACCCGTGTTATCGCCGTGAAAGGGCGGTGTCCTAGGCCGGGCTAGACGACGGGGACGCTCTGGGAGTGCTTAAAGCGGCACCAGTTGGCCGAAAGCGCTCTTATGAAGGCTACCAACCTTGCGTGGGCGTGTCAAAGACTACTCTCTTCCAACAGCAGTTCTAACTGTAGGAACCAGCATCGTCACCCCGTTTTGGCCTGGGAAGTGATGAACTTGGAGTATGCTGGTAACGCGGCTGATCGCTCGCTACATGGCCAGCGGGCGGGTCCGTGTGACGGTCTATCGGCGGCGGCGTTTTCCGCCACTCTACACGCGGGCCGACATCGAGTTGCTGGCCTCGGTCGATGAGGCTCACGAGACGCTGAGCGGGCCGGCGACGCGGCGCATTCTGGAGCGCGAACACTTGCTCTACAAGCGGCCGGAGTTTGCGCGGCTGGCAGGCATTTCGGTCGCGGACCTTTATAACTTGCGCAAGCATTCGCGCTACCGCGAGCGGCTGATGAGTTATACCAGGACGCGGCCCACAGCGGTGTCGATCGGCGAGAAGCGCAAGCCTCAGCCGCAGGGCCAGCCTGGCTTTCTGCGCCTGGATACGGTGCATCAGGGCGACCAGCCGCACGGCGGGGAGAAGGGCGTTTATTATATCAACGCCGTCGATCAGGTCACGCAGTGGGAGGCGGTGGGCTCAACGCGGCGCATCTCGGAGGCCTATCTGGGGCCGCTTTTGAAGCACATGATGCGTCAGTTTCCCTTTCGCATCCTGGGCTTCCACACCGACAAAGGCTCGGAGTTCATCAACAAGACGGTCGCCGAGTTGCTCGAAAAGCTGCTCATCGAACAGACCAAGAGCCGGCCTCGGCAAAGCGGCGACAACGGCCTGGTGGAGACCAAGAACGGCGCCATCATACCGGGGTCCCCAGCGACAGGTCTTCGTCGCTGGGGTGGTCATCCGCAAGCATATCGGCTATGGATACATCGATCCCAGGCACGCCGATGCCCTCAATGACTTCTATCATGAGTACTTGAATCCGTATCTGAACTATCATCGCCCTTGCGCCCAAGCCGACGTGAAGATCGACGAGAAGGGCGCAGGCGCATCCGGTACAAGCGCTACCAGACCCCGTTGGAGACTCTGTCGTTGTTGGACAAACCGGCGCAATACCTGCGCAAAGGGCTGAGTATGAACGCGCTGAAACGGGTTGCCGCAGCCATCGGCGATACCGATGCCGCGCGGCGCATGCAGCAAGCAAAAAGCAAGCTGTTCGAGAAACTGCAGCTCATTGCGTAGAGCCCCAGGCTGATGCACAAGGGCCTTGCCGAGGAAATGACGGCTTGCTAGAGTATTGTCCACGAATTAGCTGGACAAACGTTTGCGGGCTTTGGGTGCGGCGGAACCAGGCTGGATCTGTTCCAGAGTCTGGCGGCATTTGGAGAGTTTGGCGACGATGGAGTCTACCTCGGTAGTCCAGACGAATGGTTTTGGGTTCTCGTTCCGTGCAACCAGGAAATTTTCAATCGCAGCGACCGAATCGTCAACGCCGAAAAAGGAGCCGCGCCGTATGCTTTTCTCGGTCAGTTCGGCAAACCAGCGCTCAATCAGGTTGAGCCAACTGCAGCTGGTCGGCACATAGTGGACGACGAAGCGTGGATGTTTGTCGAGTTATTCTCTGACATTGGGTTGGCCGTGCGTTCCGTAGTTATCCATGACTAAGTGCAGAGCTGTCTTTCCGGGAAGCTTTCGGTTGATCGAGCGCAGGAAACTTAGGGAACTCCCGATGCCGGTGCCGCTTGTGAAAGTCTCCTATAACTTTTCCTTCGAGCAGGTCGAGCGCGGCAAACGGAGTGGTGGTTCCGTTCCGCTTGTAGTCGTGGGTCATGGCGCCGCAGCGGCCTTTCTTGAGCGGCAGGCTCGGCTGGGTCCGATTGAGCGCCTGTATCTCCACCCCAGCAAGCAACGACCGCTTGCCGGGGACCCCAGTCTGGCTTTTCTCATCGACGCAAAGGACGATCGCCTTGTCCGGCGGATTGATGTAGAGCCCGACCACGTCTGTAAGTTTCTCCAGAAACCGGGGGCGCGCGACAACTTGAAAGTCCTGGCGCGATGCGGCTTGAGATTGTGACTGCACAAGATGTTATTGACCGTCGACTTACTAACACCCTGATCGGCCGCCAAGGTCCGGCAGCTCCAATGCGTGCTCCCTTTCGGCTTCGATTGCAGAGTTGTGTCGATGACCGCCTTGATACGGTCCGGGCCATAGGTTGGCTTACGTCCGCGACCCGGCGCGATCTCCCATAGCCCGCATGCAAGCCTTCGCGGGTAAAACGGTCCCGCCACAACCGAACTGTCTTACGGTTGACGTTCAATGCGGATGCGATCTGTAACTCGGTTTTGCCGGAACTTGCGGCCAGGACGATACGGCACCTCAGCGCCACCTGTTGTGCCGTACCCAGGGCTGCCAACCAGCGCTCGATTCGTTCCTGCTGCTGAGCAGAGACAGCAAGCGGCAAGGAAGATCGCGGCATACCCGAGCATGTCGCAACCCAACTCCACCCATTCAGCTATTTATTGGACACTACACGCGCTTTGGCCTGATGGCTGAGGAACGGACCCGCTTAGAGGCCGGTCATCTTTTCGATGTGTTCCGGATACCGGGCGCCCTCCACGTGGATCTTCGACGAGGCATCTTCGATCTGCTGAAGGTCGTCTGAGGAAAGCTCTACCGCGACAGATCCCATGTTTTCTTCAAGGCGATGCAGCTTCGTGGTGCCCGGAATGGGAACGATCCACGGTTTCTTTGCAAGCAGCCATGCGAGCGCAATTTGCGCTGGCGTCGCGCTCTTTTGCTTGCCGATATCGGCGAGAAGATCGACCATTGCCTGGTTCGCCTTCAAAGCCTCGGGCGTGAAGCGCGGGATTGAGCTGCGGATGTCGGTTTTGTCGAAGGTCGCGGTCTCGTCTATCTTGCCGGTGAGGAAACCTTTGCCCAGCGGGCTAAAGGGCACGAAGCCGATGCCGAGCTCTTCGAGCGTGGGAATGATCTCCTCCTCGGGGGTGCGATACCAGAGGGAGTACTCGCTTTGCAGAGCTGTAACCGGCTGCACGGCGTGGGCGCGGCGAATGGTGTTTGCGCCCGCTTCCGACATGCCGAAGTGCTTGACCTTGCCCTCGGCAATCAGATCCTTGACTGCGCCGGCAGTTTCTTCAATGGGAACCTTGGGATCGACGCGGTGCTGGTAGTACAGGTCGATGACATCGGTCTTCAGGCGCTTGAGTGAGCCTTCCACTGCTTGCCGAATATGCGCCGGACTGCTGTCGGTGCCCTTCGGTCCGTGCGTTCCGTCAGGATTGATTTCGAATCCGAACTTGGTCGCGATGGCGACCTGTCCGCGGAAGGGCGCAAGACCCTCGCCCACGAGTTCTTCGTTGTTGAACGGGCCATAGACCTCGGCAGTGTCAAAAAAAGTGATGCCGTGCTCGACGGCTGCGTGGAGAAGGGCAATCGAGGCTGATTTTTCCGGAAATGGCTTATAAGACCAGGTCATTCCCATGCATCCCAGGCCAAGAGCCGAGACTTCAAGATTGCTGTTTCCCAACTTACGTTTCTGCATGTTTGCTCCAGTTCCTATACCACCGGTGTGAATTACTTTTGATACTGCTCGTCGCTGACGTGCTCCAGCCAATCGACAGCTTTGCCGTTTAGTTTTTCCTGGATGGCGATGTGCGTCATTGCGGTCGTGGGTGTGGCGCCATGCCAGTGCTTTTCTCCCGGCTCGAACCAGATCACATCCCCAGGGCGAATCTCTTCGACCGAACCACCTTCGCGCTGAGCCCACCCGCAGCCAGAGGTCACAATCAGGGTCTGGCCGAGCGGATGAGTGTGCCATGCCGTGCGCGCGCCGGGCTCGAAGGTGACGACTGCGCCGGCGACACGGGCCGGATCGGAGGTTTGGAATTGCTGATCGAGACGTACTGTTCCGGTGAACCAATCGGACGGTCCTTTGGCCGATGACTGTGAACCGATGCGTGTAATCTTCACTGCGTTTCTCCTTGAGTTCCAGAACATGCTGTGCAGGGGATAGAAGCCCTTGAATAGGCGAGTTTCCGTCCACTGCGGCCTTAAACATCCCTCAGCGGGTAAAGCCGACGACTATTTCGGAGCCTGATTGGCACGATTCAAATCGTGCCCTTTCGAAACACGCCTGAGGCATCCAAACACACTTGAGGCATCCAAACATACTGAGACATCCAATGCTACTCCGCTTTGAGCGAAGCCATATCGATAGAGAAGCGGTACTTCACATCGGACCTGAGCAGCCGCTCGTAGGCTTCGTTGACCTTTTGAATGGGGATGACCTCGACGTCGGAGACGATGTTGTTTGCCCCGCAGAAATCGAGCATCTCCTGGGTTTCAGGCAGGCCGCCGATGGGGGAGCCGGAGAGACTGCGACGACCCATGATGAGGCCAAATGCGGCGACAGGCAGCGGGTTTTCAGGAGCGCCGACCAGGGTGATATTGCCGTCGCGGCGCAGCAGGCTGATGTAAGCGTTGATGTCGTGATCGGCGGCGGCTGCGTCAAGAATGAAGTCGAAGCTGCCGGCGTGTTTGGCCATCTCGTCGGCGTTTCGAGAGAGAACGACCTCATCGGCGCCGAGGCGAAGTGCATCTTCCTTCTTGCTGGGCGAGGTTGTGAAAACAACCGTGTGGGCTCCGAACGCATGCGCGAACTTGACGCCCATGTGGCCCAATCCGCCGAGACCAACGACGCCGACCTTCTTGCCCTTGGTCACGCCCCAGTGGCGCATGGGCGAGTAGGTGGTGATTCCGGCGCAGAGCAGGGGCGCGGCGCCCGCGAGGTCGAGGTTCGACGGAACGCTGAGCACGAAGCGCTCGGTGACGACGATCGAGTCGGAGTATCCGCCATACGTCACGCCGCCAGTGTGCTTGTCAGGGAAGTTATAGGTGAGGGTGAAGTTGGGGCAGAACTGCTCGAATCCGGCCTGACATTCGGGGCAGGTCCCGTCTGTATCCACCAGGCAGCCGACCGCAGCCAGGTCACCGGGCTTGAACCTGGATACAGCGGAGCCAACCTTGGTGACTCGACCTACGATCTCATGGCCGGGGACGCAGGGGTAAACAGTGGGCATCACGCCGCTCCACTCGTTGCGGGCCTGGTGTAGATCGGAGTGGCAGATGCCGCAGAAGAGGATCTCGATCTGGACGTCTTTTTCGGTGGGATCGCGCCGCGCGATGGTGTCGGAAGCAAACGGCGATTTGGCGCTCGAAACGGAATAGGCTTTTGCGTTGTACATGAAGTGACCTGAACCTCCTGGCAAATGGCGATCGACTCGCTCGTAAGTCAGACTACGCAACCCGGCTCCTTGAGCGGTATCCCGATCCTGCCGATCTTTTGCCTATTTCTGTCGATGCATACATTTTTGTGCATCGCTTCGTGAATTCCGCGTTAACTTGGATTTGGGCGAGTGAAGAAGTGAAGGAGTAAAGAAGTGAAGCAAGCGAAAGCTGCGGCGCACAAAGATACGGGATCAGCTCAAAGCCCGGCTAAGAGCCTGGTTGAGATGCGCACAGAGCTGGCTCGCAAGATTGCCGATCGTGCCAAGGTGGAGGGAGTCACTTTCACTGACATACCCGGTCTGGGCCTTTCCCGCCGCTCCGTGCCCAGCGCTTGTGCGTCGGCAGCCTACGAGCCGAGCTTGATTGTTTTTGTGCAGGGACAGAAGCGGATCAACGTTGGCAAGACGGCCTTTGTGTGCGACGGCTCGAACTTCATCCTGACTTCCGTCGACTTGCCCGTGGTGAGCCAGGTGATTTCTGCAACCGAAAAGGAACCGATGCTCGGCTTGTTGCTAAAGCTCGAAATGCCGCTGGTACGGGAGATTCTTTCGCAGCAGGAGTTTCATCTTCGCGAGGAATCTGCAGACGCGCGCGGCATGGCTGTCGGTGTTACTTCGGTCGAACTGCTGAGTGCGTGCACACGGCTTGTCGATCTTCTGGATACGCCGCAGGATATTCCATTCCTGAGCAGCTTGATCCAGCGGGAGATTGTTTTTCGATTGCTACGCAGTCCGCAAGGGAAACATCTCCGCGCCATCGCGACGCTGGGCGAGCAAAGCAATCGAACATCGAAGGCGGTGGAATGGCTGAGAATGAACTACGCCAAACCGCTGCGGGTTGAGCAGCTCGCGACCATGGCGCGGATGGGCGTATCGACGCTGCATCATCAATTCCGCTCGCTGACCGCGATGAGCCCGCTGCAATACCAGAAGCAGCTTCGATTGCATGTTGCGCGAGAGCGCATGCTCAACGATGGCCTGGATGCCGCAAGCGCAGCCTTCGAAGTCGGCTACGAAAGTGCCAGCCAGTTCAATCGAGAGTACGGCCGGTTCTTTGGCCAACCACCGATGCGGGACATCAAAGCGCGCCGTCTTGCCAGCACTGCTGTTGCCCGCGATTGACGACGATCCGGTGACTTATCGGGCGGTGCCTGCGACTTGCAGCTGAGCCGGCTTCATGCGGCGCACCAGCACCGGAACGCCGAACGCGAGGCCAGCGACGATGCCGGTGGAAATCAGGTCGTTGCGGTAGAAGGGAAGCGCGGCCACGAGGCAGGTGACCAATCCGGCCAGTGTGCGCGGGTACAATTCGCCGGTTACCCAGTATGCGTAGTCCGACACCAGCCAGAACGACGTTGGCCCCAACAGAGCGGCCGCGCCCACGCGCACAAAACTGGTCTTGGCGTGCAGCAGAATCTGCCCCAGAACCATGGCCGCCACATACCAGCCCCAGGTTGGCACGTAGCCCTGCCAGCGGAAGGCGTAGTGGTAGACGAAGACGGTGAGGTAGTAGTCGGTCGCCATTAACACCGCCAGCGGAGGCAGCATCTCACGCCACGAGCGCCGCGCGCCAAAGTAGAGCAGCGCGCCGCCCATCGCCGTAAAGTTGAACCACTCGGGATGGGGCATATGCCCTAGAGCCAGACGACTCAGCACAGCAAGCAACAATAGCAGATAAGCGGGCATGTAAACCTCAATCTCTTCGGATACTGGAATCGTCTCCCAGGTAAGGGGCAGCTTGTCGGGCGAGCATCGATCCTCCCTTCATTCTGCGGTCCACAGGTCCGCTGGTCAACCTGAATCGCTTGATGGGACGAACATTTTTTTCGATCCGCCTGAATCTGGAGGTTCGGACGGCAGCGGCGCGCCTGCCTGGGCAATATTCAGCACCTTCCCCTCACAGGCCATTTCAGTCGAGTTAAACAGTGTCTTCGCATCCGCGAGCATTTCATCGAGAAACAGGTCGTTGTGTGCCGGGTCGTGGTGGAAGAGCAGCAAGCGGCCAACACCGGCGCTTTGGGCTGCCTGGGCTGCGTGGGCATAGCTTGAGTGTCCCCAACCCACTTTGCCGGCATATTCCTCGGGCGTGTATTGGGCGTCCATAACGAGCATGTCGGCGTTCCGCGCCGCGCGGATCAGCCCCGCATCGATCTCAGGATTGCCGTGTTCATGATCGGAGGCATGCACCAGAACCTGCCCGTCCGACTCCAGGCGAAATCCTACCGCGCCCTGCGGATGGTAAAGAGCGAAAGCTTGCACCGTGAGCGAACCTGCCTGGAATGGCTTGCCGCATTCCATGTGCCGGAATTCAGTCTGCGATCCGGCCTCGGCGAATGGCAAAGGGAAGAATGGATCGGCCATCTGGATATCGAAAAGGCTACGCGCCTGATCGGCCTCGCGATTTGTGTAAAAAACGATCTCAACGCCGTGTTGAAACAACGGAGCGAAGGACGGCAGGCCCTGGAGGTGGTCCCAATGAAAGTGGGATAGCAGGATATGGATGCGAGAGACTTGGCGCTGGAGCAACTCGTCGCCCAATGCGCGAATGCCGCTGCCACAGTCGATAATGACCGCTTCTTGCGCGCCGGGCGAGCCGATCTCAAGGCAGGTGGTATTGCCGCCGTAGCGCAGCCGGTCCGGCTCCGGTGTCGGGATGGAACCGCGCACTCCCCAGAACCTAAGATTCATCGCGGATGTCGCTTTCGATATCGAGCATGTTCTTCCCCATCGCATCGGCTGTCATTCCGCCTGAGATAAGCTGGCTGCCGGCGCTGTTCGCGCGATAGCCAATAACAGACTCTAATGTACACGTTCGAAGATTTGGACCGGAGCATAAAGCATTTTGCGGCAAGTGGACAAGGCCCTTGAAAAGTTGGTAGGCACATGAGTCCGAATGGCGCAAAAAATCTCTTTTCCCTTTCCCGATTTGCGGCGGTATGATGGTGCGATACTTTCCCCGATGGCAAGGCGATCGCGATTCGCCGCGGATTGGATTGAGGGGCTTACCTGGCGCGGTCTAGAGGTCTTATGCGGAAGCAACTGGTTTGGTTTGTCACGCTGCTTACGGCGTCGTCGCCCGCGATGCTGGCTGCGCAGGATTCCGCCGGTGTGAGCCTCATCTCGATTGTGCTGGAGATGAAGGCGGGCGACGCGGTGAGGACGGTCGATCCCACGCATGTTTTCGAAGGCGCCGACACGGTCCGGCTGCGACTGAAACCGGCGGTGGATGGTTATCTCTACGTGCTGGACCTGAACACATCGGGGAAATACGAGGTGCTGTTTCCGCGCGCGGAAACGGGAAACGACAACCGTATTGTGCATGGCCGGGATTATCTGTTGCCGGCCACGGAGAATGGCTGGTTCGAAGTTACCGGTCCGGCGGGATATGAAAAGCTCTATTTCGTGCTCAGCCCGGCTGCCCTGACAATGGGACAAATCCAGAACCACGCAGCTTCCATGCCTCCGCAGGGCACCGCTCCGGCGACCATGCGCCCACGATGCAACGATGCGGTATTCAAGGCGCGCGGCGAATGCGTTGACCAGGGAGCGGGGCCGAAGGCGGTTTCGCCGGGAGAAGTGCTGCCACGTGATTTGACGCAGGTGGCGAACGGGGCCTCACGAGACCTGAAGATTACCACTAGTTCCTCAGGCACCACAGTGAGCAGCGGGGCTCCTATTTCAGGGCCCGTGGTGTACGAGTTTCTGCTCGCTCATAAATGACAACCATCGCGAGAGGCATCTTCATGGGGTTGAAGGCATGAATCGCAGTACCGCAACACTTCTTGCTCCACTCGCGTTATGGGCAGGCCTTGCGCTCAAGGCGCAGAGTACGCAACCGCAGGTTGCCCAGCCGCAGGCCACCGCTCCGGACCAGAATCGCGACCTGAATTTCAAGAAGGAGGGGACTGCTCCGGCCGCCTCGACCACGGTTCAGATTCCGCGCAGTTATGCGCTGGTTATCGGCATTTCAAAATACAGGAACTTGGCGCCGGATGCGCAGTTGCAGTACCCGGATATGGACGCTGAATCGATCTATACCGTACTCATCAGTCCCGAGGGCGGCCAGTTTCCAGCCGAGAACGTGCATAAACTCATCGATGGCCAGGCGACACTCGAAAATATCCGGCACGAACTGGAGACGTGGCTGCCGTCTGTCACGCATGCCGACGACCGCGTTCTGATCTATTTCGCGGGCCATGGTTTTGTTTCCAATGGAACCGCGTACATTGCGCCCCACGACATCGATCTCAAAAATATTGCGGCGACCGCATATCCCATGGACACGCTGGGCAAGGACATTGGCTCGCGCACGAACGGCAAGTGGAAAGTGCTGATCACCGATTCCTGCCACTCTGGGGCGATTACGCCGGAGGCCGATCGCTCCACGGTCAATCGCACGCTGCTTGACCTGGATAAGTCTCTCTTTTCCATTACGGCCAGCCGCGATCGCGAGCAAAGCTTTGAGAGCGATAAGTGGGGCGGCGGGCATGGCATCTTCACGTATTACGTGGTGAAGGGCCTGGAGGGAGAGGCGGACACCAACGGCGACGGGATTGTTAGCGCTGATGAGCTGGCGGAGTACGTTCACACCAACGTGCGCGACGCTACCAATGCGGCGCAGAATCCGACATCGGAGCGCGGCAGCTTCGATCCCAACATGGTGCTTGCCTACAATCCGACCCACGTTACGGCTGCCAATTTGCCTCCGCCAAAATACGGGACGCTTGTCATCGAATCCAATATGGATGGAGTCGAAGTGCTTATCGATGGACAAAGCGTGGGGATTGTGAACAAGGCCGCGGCGCTGCGACTTCCCGGCATCGCGCCGGGCGCGCACACCGTTGAGGCGGTGCACATGGGCTACGAACCGGACGGTCCCCGCCAGGAAGAGGTGTATCCAGGTCAGGAGACGACGGTGACCGTGCGCATTCTGATTGCGCGCAACCGCAACCATGCGGCACTGGAGCACTTCAACCAGGGCATCGAGTTCTATAACAAAGGCTACGAAGAGAACTACCGGAAGGCTGCGGCGGAGTTCGAAGCGGCGCTAGCTATAGACCCCAAATACAGCCAGGCGGCGCTCTATGCCGGGCGCAGTTACAACGCCCTCTACCAGGACAAGAAGGCGCTCGAGTACTTCAAAGAGGCGATCTCCATCGATCCGGATTATCTTGAAGCTCGCTCGAGCTACGCCGGCGCTTTGCTCGACACGGGCGATATGGACGAGGCAATCCGGCAATTGAATGTGGTTACCCAGCGCGATGCGAAGAGCGGCATGGCTTACTACCTGCTCTCACAGGCTTTTGCGCGCAAGGGCGATTACGACGATGCCATTCAGGCGGCGCGAAAAGCCATCGAGTTGACGCCCGGCAACGCGGAGGCGCATTTCTGGCTGGCCGAATCGCTGCGGCAAAAAAACCTGTGCGCCGAAGCGGAATCGCAGTACGACAATTACCTAGCGTTATCGAACTTCGACAGCGGCATGGCCGGCAAAATCAACTACTATGTCGCTGGTTATCTGCTGGGCTACGGCGTGAAAAAGCGCGCGGCGCAAACCGATATCTGGAAACAGTTGCGCGGACAGGCGAACACCGGGCTTTGCGACTGCGAATGGATGCTGAAGAAATTCGATTCGGCAATCCACTATTGTCAAACCGCGCTGACCCTTACGCCCAACGACCTGTTCACCAATTACCGGCTCGGCATTCTCTACTCCGAGCAGTACAACAAGCTGGGCGGTGTGGCGCTGCTGGCGGCGGCGCGCAAGCACTTTGAAAGCGTGATCGAACAGAATCCCGATGCCAACGAAGCCGATCGGTCGCGTAAATACGTGCGCAACATCGATGCGGTGCTGGCGCAGCAATCTTACCTCTCTCATCCATGAAGCGCCGCCAGCCAGACCGTCTGATTGTCGCTGCCATTGTGGCCCTGGGATTGACTTTCCTGGTGTCGATGCTGGAGCGGTGGACTCCGTATGGCGACCTGGCGAATTGGACTTATGACTTTCTGGTCAACCACGGAAGATACTCGCCCACTTCTCAGGACATTGTGTTTGTCGATTTTGACGATGCCACGTTTGCGAAGATACAAAAGTTTCCTATTCCGCGCTCGACGGTGGCTGACCTGGTTGAACGTGTAGGTCAGGCGAAGCCCGCAATCATCGGCCTTGATATGTTCCTTTCCGAAGCGCGCAATGCGGATGAGGATGCGGCAATGCAGCGTGCGCTTAGCTCCGCGGGCAACGTGGTGGTTGCAGCTCAGTCGGCCACCGGGCAGCTTCCGGCGTTGCTGCCGCTTGACCTATTCTGCCAGCCGGAAAACCCCGCGCTGCCCACCGGGTTCTGTGCGGATGGGAAGCCGGGAGCCTTCGGCTATGCGGGAGTCAACATGCCGTTTGATAGCGACGGTTATGTGCGCGATGCCGAACTGATTGTGTGGGGGAAACAGAAGGCTGAGAGCTTTCCGGTCTTCATGGCGGAGGAGTATCTTGCGCAGGTCGATCCGCAGTGCCGGAACTGCACCCTGAAAGCGCTGGACAAAGGCAACGCCCAGTTCCGGGGCTACCGCGTGCCCTACCGCGATCCCCAGGCGCGAACCTTTCGCATTGGGGACTGGTCGCCGCACCCGGCGCAGCACATTTCAGCGTGGGATGTTCTCACGGGAGCGGTGGCGCCGGCTCAGCTCCGCAACAAACTGGTGCTCATAGGGCAAGGCAGCGACGCGGCGCGCGATCGGGATTTTTCGCCGCTGTTCCGCGTGCGGCTGTCTAATGACAAGCGCGAGCGGATTGCCGGGACGGAACTGCACGCGGCGGCCATTGCAACCCTGCTGAACGGGCACGCTATCGGCGAAGTCCCAGTGTGGATCCAATGGTGTGTCAACTTTGGCCTGCTGTTCGCGGCCACATGGGTCTTCACGCGTCTTCAGCTCAAGATGGCCTTCGCCCTGGCAGCGGTCTTCATTCCAGCCATTTATGCCGCCGCGCAGATCTTGTTTTCGGCATTTCATCTTTGGTTCCCTTATCTGGAGACACTCCTCGGCGTGGCGGCGGCATTGCCATGCGGTGTGGCCTGGCAGTATGTGAAGGCGAACCTGTTGCGCTCTGAAACCGAGAAGCAGCGAGAGCAATTGATGGAGATGTTCTCGCGATACGTGGATCCGCAGGTGGCAAATGCTATCTGGCTGAGACGCGATGAGGTGAGGCTCGAAGGCGACGAACGCATCGCCACGGTGCTCTTCAGCGATATTCGCAATTTTACCGGCATTACGGCCGGAAAACCTTCCCGAACTGTGCTGCGTTGGCTCAATCGCTATTTCACCGCAATGGATGAGGTGGTCCGCGCCCATGGCGGCTTTCTCAACAAGTTCATCGGCGACGGGCTGCTGGTCGTTTATGGCGTTCCGCTTTCGCAGGGCGAAAATGTGGATGCCGGAAATGCCGTGCGCACCGCCCTGGCGATGCTCAAGCGCGTGGAAGAGCTGAATGCGGATCGTCCCGCCGGAGATGACTTTCCAAACCTCACGATTGGGGTCGGAATTCACACCGGAATGCTCACCAGCGGAAGTGTCGGCTCCAGCAATCGGCTCGAATATTCCGTAATTGGAGAGACCGTCAATCTGGCATCCCGGCTGGAGAGTCTCAACAAGGAATTCGGCACCGAAATTATCCTTTCCCAGGCCACGTATGAGAGTGTGAAAGACGAGATACCTGGGATTTATGCGCTTGGCACGACGAACGTGCGAGGATTTGACGAGAAGATTACGATTTACGGTATAGGGCCCCGCAGGCAGGCAAACCTTTTGGCGGCATTTCAACCGGAGATTCTGGCATGATCAAATTACTTCTTGCAGCCGTAGTGGCAGGATGCGCGACGCTGGTCGGCGCACAAAATACCGGGCAGACCAATCCTCAGGCCACGCCCCCATCTCAACCACAGCAAAAGCCGCAGCCCCAAATTCAGGGTCAGCCGGCCCATCCGCGGCGTGTGGTGGCCAAACTCGATGGCTTCGACCTGGCTCCAGCGAAAGCAAGCGCAAACCAGATCGGAGGAGGGTCGAGGGGTGCCGGAGCAGACCTGAAGCTGGTGCTTTATGCGCCGCACAAAGCAAGGATCTATACCCTACGTCCCGCGTTCTCGTGGAAGGGCGACCCGAACGCCAAATACAAATTTCACATACAGGACGTGATGGGCTTATTTGCATGGGACCGCGAACTGACTGGAACCAGTTTGTCCTACCCCAGCGACGCGCCGCCGCTCTCGCCGGGCGGCGCCTATCTGTGGAAGGTTGACCCTGTGTCGCCGTTGTTGGGACCGCCTCCGCCGGCAGCAATGATCGTCGTCGTGGGTGGTACCGAACGCGCTCAATTGGAAACGGGCTTGAACCAGTTTCAGGGCACGGATTTCGATGCGGAATCGGGACGAGCCAAATACTTTTTCGACCAGCGCCTTTGGTATGACGCCGTGATGGGATATACCGAACTCATCCAGAAATACCCAGAAAGGGAGAACCTTTACGTGCTCCGCGGAACACTTTACTTCCAACTGCCTGCTACCGAATCCCTTGCGGACGCGGACTTTGCCCATACGAATTAGGGCACGTTCACTCCCCGTCCTCCATCCGATCGAACTCGAAATGAAGTTTCATAGGAATCCGCAAAAAGAGATTGACTGACCTGCCGTGGACAGGTTAGAGTTCCGGCATTCTCTACTACTGTCGAGCTCCCGAGTATCCCCCTTCCGGAGCGAAATCTGAGGACGGTTTTCCCCTTGAAATTGCGTTCACAAGGGCAGCGTATTGCCTATCTCGCCGGATTTACCTCCGTGGGAATCCTGCTGGCTTCCGGATGCGGCACAGCGGTTCCCGATTCCGCGACCAAGGGATCGCCCAGCACCAGTTCCGCCGCGGCGGCCGCGGTTTCAAGCGGCGCGCAATTGGGACTGATCTGGAATCCGGCGGACTCGACGCTCCGATCTCTGGCCGGCGTACCGGGCTCGACGCAGCTTGGTCCTGCCTTGTTTCCCGCAGGCGCCTACGCCGCCGGAGCCTATGCAAGCGGGACGCGGACAGCGCTGCTGATCGACCCCAAGGGCAACCTGCAGATGATGACCCTGCCCTCGACGCAGCCGGAAACCGTGGCACAAAGTGTTTCTCCCGCATCCGTGATCGTCTTCGCTCCGCGCGGGGCTTATGCCGCGATATTCGCTCCCGGATCGACTTCGGTTCTGGTGGTCGGCGGTTTGCCTCAGGCGCCGGTGACCACTGGCATCGCAGCGGTTGCGGCGGTGCAGGGTGCGGCCATTAGCGACGCAGGAACCTTGCTGCTCGCAACCAGCATGGGCAACGGCAGCGTGGTTGTCACGACAATTAGCGCAGGGGGGGCGCGCTCAACCCTTGCAACTCTGGCAGGCTTTGGCGGCATGAGCTTTATCGCCGGATCTGAGGACTCGCTGATCGCGGATTCAGCTGCCAACACTGTTGCTCGCTATCGCAACGGAGCGGCTGTAATCCTGGCGACGCACGCGAACGGCCTTAACCAACCCTTCGCAATCGCGGCATCGCAGGATGGACACTGGGCGGTGGCAGCCGACAAGGCCGATTCCGGGCTGTTGCGCATCGATCTCACAGGGTTGACCGCTCCGGTGCAATCCACATGCGCCTGCTCTCCGAACCAACTGTCGGCGCTTAGCGGAAACGCAGTGTTCGAACTCGCGGCTCCTGCCGCTGCTCCCGGATGGATGATCGAGGCCGACAGTCCCACGGCGCGCGTCTTGTTTATTCCGCCGGCACGGAGTGGACAATGAAGCGCGGTGGTTTCATGCAGGCTCTAACGTGGAATGCGGCAATCCTGGCTGCAGGATTTGCCGCGTTGCTCACCGCTCAAACCGGTGGGGGACTTGCGTTCACCTCGTTTGACCTCGGCGCCTCGCCGAATCCCATTGGCGATGGGTTTTCAACTACGCTGACTGCCACCGTCGTCGGGACTGCCGACGGTGCTCCGAATGGCCAAATCTATTTCTACGTTTCCACCAATTCCATTACCTGCTCGTCTTTTTCCCCAGGGTCCAGCCCCAGCATCGGTAGTCATCAGGTCGGCCCGGGTGGAGTCGCTACCGTGCCGTACAATGCCAACTCGGCGGGGACTTTTCCGATTTGCGCCTACTACAGCCCCGGTGACGGCGACGCTTACGCAGCGGCCACAGCCGGAGTTTACCTGGTCACCGTGAATCAGCCCACGGTCTTCTCGGTGAACGTGCCAGCGGCCGGGTTGCAGGGAGCGCCGCTGACATTCACCTTCGGCATCACTTCGCCTTCAGGGCAGACCCCACCAACAGGCACCATCACACTTGAAGACCCTGGCCTGGGTTACGCTATCATCGGCACAGCGACTGTCACCAATGGCGTCGTGTCAAACTCGGTGACGACCACCCTCGCCGGCACGGGCTATTACGCTATTTACAGTGGAGATGGCAATTACGAGCAGCAGACAGTCTCCGGCTATATCCTGATCGAAAATGGGCTGGATTTCATCACCCCCTCTGCGATTAACGCCGGCCCTCCCGACACGAATTTCACGCTGACTGGACTGGGGTTCAACTCAAACTCACAGGTGCAAGTCCTTTCATCGGACGGGTGGGTCGCTCTTTCCTCCTCATCCGTCATTTCTTCCACCCAGATCCAGGCCACGATTCCCGCTTCCTACCTCCAGAATCCGGGCGAACTGAGCGTCGAGGTGATCACCGGAGCCATAACCGGCGGTCCCATCCAGCTGGAGGTTTACGCCCCCTATACTGACTCAGCTACGGTTTCAGCCACTCCCTCCACGTTCCCATACGGAACCACGGTTTCGTCCATCTTCAACGCGACGGTCACGCGCGGATCGGCGTCAATCGATGCCGCCGTACCGGCTGGTCAGGTCAATTACGTCCTCAACGGGACCAACGGGAACCCATACAGCGCCCCGGTCGGAACGGCGCAGCTTTCCCAGGTCTCCTCGCAGGGAAGCTACCTGTCTCCAATTACCGAGACGATGGACGGTTTTGGGACCGGCAAGCTGGTTGCGGCCGATCTCAATGCCGATGGTTATGTCGATGTCGTGGGCCTGCCCGCCTTCTATTACGGCTTTGGAGCGGCTGCGCCCTACTTGCAGGTGATGCTCAGCACCGGCGCCAATGCCTTCCAGACAGAGGAGCAGGTCTACACCGGATGCGAGGCCCAGGATTTCGCTGTCGGCGACATCAACAACGACACCTTTCCGGACCTGGTAGTCGTTTGCGACAGCTATGGAAATTCGAGCGGCGTCAGCACCCTTGAGGCCTTCTACATGCTGGGAAACGGAGATGGTACCTTCCAGCAACCCGTCGCCTTCGGAGGCAATTCCTTCATTGGCGCCGCCACCCAGGTTGTGCTGGGACAATTCAACCAGGACGGGTATCTCGACATCGCGGTCATCGACGGCGTGAACGGAGACATTCAGGTCATCAGCCCGTTTGGAAATTCCGGTAACCCCACCTACGGGCCACAGGTGAAATTTGCCGGCACAATCCAGGCGTATGGCCCCGTGGTGAGCGGAGGTGCTGCGGACTTTAATCAGGATGGCTACACCGATCTTGTCCTCGAGAATTACTCCACCAATTTCCAGCGTGGAGCCATTACTGTATTCATCAGCGAGGGAAACCTTAACGGATTCTACGTTGAGAGTCAGTCATCCTTCAACGCCGGCTCCTACAACATGCAAAGCATGGCCATCTCCGATGTCAACGGCGATGGATACCCCGATGTAGCCATCGCCGACCCCGGCGGCGCTGACGACGACCCTGGCAGCTACTTGGTGTTTGAGAACGACGGCACCGGCGACGGCAATCTGAACTACACGACGTCGGAGCAGGTCAACTCCATAGGCTCGATCGCCGGGGCTCCATTCCCCACCATTGGTAAGCCTTCGTCAACAGCCGCGGCAGCGCCGGGATGGAACCTGGTCTACACCTATATAGGTAACGATAACAATCTCTGGGTGGGTGAGATACAGCGGATAAGCGCGGGCAATTGGACAACCATTACTTCGTTTGACACCTACGAAGGCCCCTATGGCACCGAAGGCGGGTCTCTGCCTGACTTTATTGTTACCGGCGATATGAATGGAGACGGCTACCTGGACTTCGCTCTCAACGGTTTGGTCTACGTAGGCGACTCCGATAATCCGCAATACCAACTACAGCCGTGGTATTACGGCAATGACGCGCAGGCCAGCGTCACGGGCTCCACGCTGGTGCCCACTCCGGGCAACTACACGTTGAATCTGACCTATCCCGGCAATCAGCTCTATCAGCCGAATTCCAACGCCGTTTCGCCGATCACCATCATTCCGGCCACCCCCAACGGGAG
>Ga0302140_10002682_pt1 | contig 23000 bp, 29 predicted proteins | sample I_Bog_E1_1_FD_202095 | JGI IMG/M metagenome (GOLD analysis project Ga0302140, IMG submission 202095) | Peat permafrost microbial communities from Stordalen Mire near Abisko, Sweden - I_Bog_E1_1 | ecosystem: Environmental > Terrestrial > Soil > Wetlands > Peat | place: Sweden: Abisko, Stordalen... | reverse complement strand
TGAAGGCCTTAATCGTATCATCGATGGTAATGCTGCTGAGGAGCAGTTCTCCGAGAGCGACGATCAATCTTCTTGCTTCAACGATATCGAACAATCGGAGCTTGCCGATGCTAGAGATATCCCTCGCGAAGCAGATGCTCTTCAGCAAGCCCTCAAGGACAAAGCAGAGGCTGAAAATAACTTTAAGGAGATGGCAGCTCAGCTCATGACGGCCAACGAGCGAATCTCCTTCCTCGAGACCGAGCTGGTGAAGAAGAAGCCTCTGTACGAAATCGGCGTCAAAGTCCGCCGCGGCTTCCTCCAATCTGTCAGGCGGGTCTGATACCAAGGCGAATACGAAGTCACTTTCCCACCTGTCAAGAAAGAGGTCATCTGGGAAAAGAACGAGGCTGTTCATAGAGGCAATTATGAGGCGGACAAGGCTTTGTTCGATCTCGAGATTCTAAAGTCCGTTGCCGATAAGAATTCCTTCACATACGCATACCGGATTCCAGCAATCTACAACCTGTCTGGTTTCCCGAAAGCTCTCACGCTCGCCAATTGCAGTGGCAGCTTAATGGCTTGTGGCTTTCTCACCAAGTACTCGCATAATACTACTGCATCCGATAAGGAGACCGAGGAAGATTTTATTGCCTGTAATAAGTCTTGGCTTTCCCTTCACCCGTCTGCGGTTATTGAACCAGAAAGGCAGAAGGCATTTGAGGCAAACAGAGAGATCGACGAAAAGCTTGAGAACATAAAGCAGATTACCGCTGAGGCTATCAAGAAGGAGCAAAGACGCATGTTTGGATGAGCGCTGGCGTATGGCCCTTACCTCCCGACGCCGCCTCATTTTGGACTTCCCTTCAAGGCACATCTTCTGGATATCTTGACAGGCCTTGCTTGGGGATTTTGATAGTTGCTCAGATGCACCATGGCATAAGGATGGAGGAATACTCACATAGACTTTTCTTTTAGTTTGCGAAAGCAGAACTGCTGCAGGGCCTACGTATAGAACCTAGGTTCACGGGTTTGGCTGTTCGTAGTCATCAAGACTCAGCGACCAAATTCGAAGTAGAACCTACGAGCGTAACCGTTATGAAACCATTGGACACCGTTCTTTCCATTCCTCATTGATTTACCGTCGAACCACTACTTCCGTGGCAGCTGAGAAGTTTCTTACACTGTGGAAAATACACCCAGAGGATTCCATTGAAGTGCTATTACTGATTATCCCTAAAAGAAGCCTAATTGCAATAACAAGTTCGAGATATAGGGCCGATGCCTGCAAATACTGATTTATTGCGGTGCTGTTTACAAAGCCCCTGAATTAAGCGAGATGTGAGGCGTGACGAATAGCCTTTCGAAATAATAGACACGCTTCACTTTCGCATGCTACGCACGAATGGCGCTAAGGCGATGTTCTTCCCCTAGCAATTTTGACTTGCATTCCAAGATATTGAGACCAGGTAACCTCTGCAAGTTACTCTCGATTGAATGCATTGCGACTGTGCGACGAATACGGCAGGACGAACAGCTAGCAGGCCGACATACCTTCATCCAAATCTCATCCACCATATCCATCGACCATATCGCTACCAGTCACCATTCTCCCCCTCATCTCTCGAACATCGCTGCGCCACCTGTGCTCCTGAGCGATGACTGACCTCGATATAAACTTAACCGCCACCAGCGCGTCTGCTCCCGGACTTGCTGCAGTCGAGGATACCTACGGCAGTGATGATAAAAAGTAAGAGGATATCGACTTAGGTGAAACGGTAGATGATGAGCAAACTTTGGAGCAGATAGCTGGCGAGGGCTCCCAATATCCAGCTTCTCAGCGCGTTATATTGACGGACGGACATATTCGAACAATCAATCGGACTCATCGAAGTCGGCAATATTTAGTAAGAAGATGGTATTGAAACAAATATTTTTGCAGTCAGAAGTACGGTGGAATACTAGAGATCATGCAGTTTACAGTCAGAGCTTATCAGCTGCAAGACGGATTCTCGGACTCGAGACTCAAGTTAAGATTCTGAAAGGACTCAATAATACCCAGAGTAAGAGGCTGCTTAAGCTTGAAAGAGGGATCAGAAAGCTTGACAAAAATGCTCCACTTTGATGAAGAAATTGGACGACACAGACGTGAAGTTGGAGCAAGAGACCGAATTGCTCCAGGACCTGCAAGAAAGGCTTCAGATCTAGGAGCCATTGATGGAAGCTGGGGCTGCTGTTCGGCTGAGATTCTTTGAGCACTACAAACAACGTGTCATCAACGGCAAGTACATTGATGTTCGTGGCCCCGTAAACCATATACGCACTACAGCAGGCAATGCTGCTGCGCACAGGGGGAATTTCAGAGCCGATTATGCTCTAAATTTGCTTCATCACCTGAAAGAGACCGGGGAAGACGCAACCCTATTTGGAAAACAGTATGGTGTCATCGGAAGTCAAACCCCTATCCCTCAGTTTCGCGACATTTACCACTACACTGCATCCGCCAAGATCTCCGAAACACTCGATCTGTGCGCGACACTTAGAAGCCTCCACCGACACAAACCAGCGTGTGTTACCGACGAAGTTGCAGAGGAATTCACGAGACAAGTAACCAGTTGTACTGCGACATTCAGACTGTTCGTCAACGAAGAGATGGGCAAGTCCCCGAAACCACTTCCCGAAAATGGAATATTGGATCTTTATCTTCAACCGGTGATCAAGGCAGCAAATAAATTCAATGAAAAAGGTCACGAATTTTCTAACAGTGCAAAATATGACTTCTTCGAGCGGGTTGAGTACATGGGGAGAATTGTGAGAGCAGCTGAAGAAAAAGCAGCTAAAACTCCATTGCAAGGAAGAAAAGCTAGGCGTTACAAGAACAGAAGTAGGGCAGAAGATGATGAGTAAATTGTGTAGATCGGAAATGGTATAGTTGTGCTACAGTATGGTCGTTGGGCTTCGTGACGTTGGCTTCATCGACTCAAGTATGGAGTCCATTGGCATGCGGTACGTAATCTTACATTTTCTCCATATTAGGCAACTCTGCTGATCGATAGTCCTGAACAGAATAACGTTTGTAAATTTGTTTGAACTGAAAGCGTGAGAATGTTGGCCATTGTTGTTGCTTACAATTGGGTGGATCTGAGCGGGGAAAGGGGGCCGCGGATTTCGTGCATCACCCCCTGACGGCGATCCGGGGCGGCGCGCTGCACCCACCCGCAACCACGATTCTGCACTCGCCCTTTTGCGATTTGCAACAAGATCTTGGAAAAATCTGTTCACTTCCATTCACGTGACGGCAGTTTTCCTTCGTTTCATCGTGCAAGTGCAGAAATGGTTTCAGCGTACCAAGAGAGCCGCACAACAAAACCGGCGTGAAAAGAGCAAGCTCGAAAGATCATGGTTTGAGGAGAACTTGCGCCGAGTCAGGTGACAAGTGTCAGCAGTGATGAAGTCTATTTCTGCTTGCTTTGGAGGACACCAGAAATACTTAAATCTGTTTCCAAACTACTGCTTGCCCATTTCTACACATCCCCACGCACAACTCTTCCTTGAAGACTCTGCTATTGTCTCACAATATGTTGCACATCGTATTCCACAAGCATTCTTCACTCCTCAAGAGAAGAAATTTTCGTGTAGCGAACAAATGGGAAGGCATTCCACTAAGCCGGCCAAGTTGGTTGAGTCCAATGAAGAAATCCAACCAGCCTTTTGACGCATATCGCAAGCAAACTTTGCCAACCACATCCCCGGGTCCAGTTGGTGTAGCGAGCAAATAAGATGCATCAGTACATGCTCCGCCTGCAACAGCGTGCAGATGTCAGTTCCACAGGATCCAGCCGAATCGATGCACCTGCATTTCGTTGCACATCTGAGTGGAATTTTGCTGTCCACATGCCCGCCCACGTCTGACAACAGGCAAATGAGAGGCTTTTGCCTCAGCCTGCAAGCTGCAAGTTTTTCTTGGTGCCCAATCAGTAAGCAGATGTGACATTCTTAATTGATAGCGGTCTAGCGAGCAAATGAGAACCCAGAACCCACCCTCCGGGTGCCTCAAAGCATGTGAGATCTCAACTTCGGAGAAAAGTGACAATATTTCGAAACCACGTGATTGCGGAGTCGAAACGCTTTCCCTTCACGTTCCCCAAAACAATTCATATTAAGCCACAGTTATTACGGCTTTGCAGATGATAGTTTTCGAAATAACTATATTTGCAATTGCTGTCAACAGAGTCTATCAAATGGGCCTCTATAATTTCTCATGCCTGATATAGATAATGCCTACATCTTCTGCGACTGCAAGTTTGAATTTATCTCAGAAAGGACTTGTTTGTTACTGTTGATGTAAAGTCTTGAGAAGAACAACGCTGTATTATTTCATTTGTAAAGCATCGCAAACCTATGTGAAAGCTGAGATCAGAGTTTACCACTAACACTTTCTAATTCGAAATCATCAACATCTTCGGCAAGGTTCTGACGCAGACTTCCGTCACTGTCTAGCTCTATAGACCCATCAGCTTTACCTTAATATGTAATAGTCCCAGCAGGTACCAACCTATCCCCCTAGTTGCGATTTCTCCGAAGAAAATCATCCCCCTCGAGCCATGGCTGGTCAAAATCAAAGTCCTCCATGAAAAGGTCAACCTCCGGTCTAGTTTGTCTTAAGAAATATTCTAGTGCTTCTGGTCCCAAGGGATTCAATTGAATCAAAGAAAGTTGCGAATCACCCGTGAGGTTAAGATGAATTGGAGATGACGGAACATAAGGTTCACCGTTGCGATATGGTGGATACCGGAGTCTATATTGACGTTTCTTCACGTACAATATTTCGAAAACTTGAAGCAAGATTTCATGATATAAGGTGGCAGTTGTGAAAGTATTTCCTCGTCCCGCCAATTCGATCAACGCTTCGCAAAGCGCCGAATTAAAGGACTCCTGGCCAGGCCATGTGACGTCTGGATAAGTACTTGCCGCTATGACTTCCAATCGTCCTTCTCGTTTTTTCTCATCTCGAGAAGAAAGAGCGAGGGCTGCAGCCTGACATGACTCGATGATGACGAGAACGTCAGCAGAGAACTGCATCAGTTCGGTCTGTAAACTGCTCCATTTCAATCTTCTCGAGGTTAGCGTGTTGCTACGAGCTCAATCAGCACACTGCTGGAAGCAAACATTTCTTGCTTACCTGTCAGGGCCCATATGGTATTGCATGTTCGAACCGAGAATTCCATGGCCTACGTAGTAGACAATGACAAGACAGTCCCTTCTAGATGTCACTGCATGATACTTGCGAAGTTCTCGTTGGATACCATCGACCGGATCTCGCAGAGTAATTGGAAGATGTTCAACCGTGAAGCCATATGCACCGACAAAAATATCTTCTGCTGCAGCAAGAGGAACTCCTGCGTCTCCTGCATCACTCTCCCAATACATGAGGAGCACAAGGACTTCTCTCTCCTGGCTTCTTGGTTGGAAGGGTCGTCGATTCTGCCGAATCAGCCCGTCGAAATGATTGTTAGTGTTATGAGGAAAATTTCTGTATCGATTGGGATGAGCTCGCTGCATGGTGAACATTTGTTGGTAGGGATAGGGGGAAAATTACTCTTGTCTGATTGAGAAGTCGATTTGTGACTTACCAACTTGTAAAATTGGCAAGATATTAAAAGAATTCAATGAGTCCAAGTGATGATTGAACTGACTGTTGATGACTCAACTCAAGCACCATATGATGCCCATGTTTGAACCGCGATGACCCTAAAACACCTTCAGGTGTATATTCAATGATGGATCATGTACTTCCTGGAAAACTGAAGCACATCTCATCGTCATTAATCTCCCTACACATACCGCGTTGTACGCGCAAATGGCTGTACTTGATTCATGGACTTGCATAGGCAGACCCTGTTCTCAGTTTCCGTCGATGGTTTGGGTGCAATGCTTTCGAGGACATGGATCAATATCTGTTTGCATTGGCTCATCCGGAAGTCTTTATGAGTCAAGAATTCACAGGATCTGAAAAGTTTTACAGAGCCTGGCTGTTGGGCTTATCACCTTTATTGTATGGGTTACTAAACAGAGACATAATTAAGAGACAGAACATATGAGATCAGGGAGATGCGATGTTCGCTATCCAATTAACGAAAAGTCTAGAATTGGAGAGACTATTTGCCAAAGTTGATCTCATCACCCACCGTCCGCACATTCACGATATTATGTCCAATTGAAGCTGTATCCAATGCAACCGCAGAAAAAACAGTTACGACTTTTGAGAATGAGAAACCTAATTTGTGCCAGCACAAATGATTCGTTCTGAAATATGATGTAGTGCCTTGCTACCGCCACTTGCTAGCGTCATGCTATACATCCCAGGACCAGCTGTGATTGTTCTGTTCGTAAACCGTGATGTGATTATCTTGCTCAATAGTCGATTGAAGTAGTTGGAGCTCCCCCATAATTGATACGCGATCGCAGGTTGCGAGGTGCTAGAACGACTCCATGATGACCGCAGAACTAGGCGACCCACTCAGCAAACGATGCGAAGCCAGTTGCCCAGTGGGACACAGCACCTCCCTTTCCACCTGAAGCCAGTGGTACGGAGATCTCTGCTAAGTTGCGACCAATATTGGCAGCCAAACTAGCAACATATCTTTCCTGGTCCCAGTTTGATCCTGGCCCCCTCGGAACAACAGAACACATCGGGCGGGTCCAGTAGTTCAAGCCGGTATTGTTGTCTCTGTAGTATTGTCTGCCAAGGCAATCATCGTGGTCAGCAATCTTCTCCCAGCTCTGTGGCAATGGCCCTAAGGGACCTCCAGGATGCTCAAAGGGTGTCAAAGTGATGTTTCTGTCACTGAAAATCATTGGGAAATAAAATTGACTTGGTTCCTCTTCGTCATTCTGAGACACATTTCTCATCCTGTTCTCCACGTTGCTGTAGAAATCATGAGCCGTAAAATTAGGCAGCATAGCCATTTCTTGGAGACTAGTGTTGATTGAGTCAGCAAAGTGTCGAGAGCCTCGAGATTCTAGAGGAGTAATGGATACGATAGTTGCGCTGGATCCTGCCTGTTCGATTGCGGGGATCAGAGTACGTTTATCAACCAAGTAGCAGTTGAGCATCAAAAGTACTTCTGAGTTTTGGCTGCGAAGAGCACTTCCGCTTCTTAAACCAAGATTTTCCCTATGTTTACTTAGCGAATGAAGCACGAAATGCCGAAAGCAACGCATAGCTCACCCCAGCTAGGTTGTCTACATGGCCGCCCCATCCTGTATGATACACGATGAGGAGGACGTCAGGCGCAGAGTAGAGGCGTCTACACTCTCCGACCTCTGCTCTCAGAATTTCTCCTTGGTCCTCGGACTAAAATGTCGGGTCATCGCTGAACTTCAGTGGAATCGAGAAATATCGAGTAGTCGCAGAGTACCTTTCTTGCAATGTTCGCTCCAGGATGAGCATTTCACCTTGAACCATGGTCTTACCATCCTCCCAATCAATCAGGAGAGCGTAGACCTCACGGTATCTGGCGTTCGAATACTTGACTGTGTTAAGCTCTGTAGTTGCCATATTGAGGTCAACGTTTGTGGGGCCGCCGATCAAAGACATTGTACTTAGGAGAGCGATTTTGAGGTGATACGTTGTTGACTTCAGATATGAGGGTGACGCTTTCTCCTTTGGCTGAAGTGGTGACTGAAGATTCTTCTGACACTGGAGATATGTCGTCAATAGTCGCACGGAAGGTGCTCAGCTTCGAAGAAAGATGAGCCGACAACAACGACTGATACGCAAATTTGTGAAGGTGAAGGTGTACGAAAATGAAATTTATCTGACCTCAAAATATGGACGCAGGTGGTGAGTGGCAAGAAAGGCAGTTCGATAGGGACGGAGTGTAGATGAAGCGCCCAAGAGTTCGTGAAGCCACTTTCAATAATCGTTCTGATAGATGAAGTTGTTGGATGTCGAAGGTCGGCAGTAAGATCGGGAATTGAAGATGATTGGTTGTTGGTTGGATGTGGCTTTTAAGTTGTGGGCGGAAAGCACCAAACTGGTCAGCCGATTCCTTATTTGCACCATCGCTGACGTCGTGGGATATAAAACTCGAATATTGAATAGTCGATCAGACAATACCACTGGAACAACTCACTGGCAAACGAATCACGAAATAAATCTAGGCTACACTGTATCATAATCATAGGGTCAAATTTCAAAAGGAATGATGTAGAAGTGCTTTCGTTAATTCAATATTTGAAATGAGCAACGGTCTTTGTCTAGGGTGAACAGACTGAAGCAAGCATGAAAAATTGAAACGGAATATCAATTCTTGACAGTCTTAACCAAGTAGTTATTATATTTGATCTTGCCTTCTGTTCAAATCTGTTCCCTACACTGAGTGATTTGAGTCAAGGAATCGCCTTAAAGTTTCCATGAGCCTTGACGAACGCCTCACTGATTGTCGACACCCCCCTCCTCATATTTGCCGCTCTCCTTGCTCTCACTTCGGCTGTGTTAGCTCTCCTCTCGTTCTCATCAGCCACCAGGTCTCTCTTCGGCAACGATCCCGCAGCACACGCCTTTCCATTGAACGCAGAATCAGCAGCTGCCTTCCACATAGCCGTCACATCAGTAACCATCGGCTCCGTATAATACAGACGACACTCTGAGTACTCCACCACGTATTGGCCTGGCAAGCCATCACTGACATGATCTGGAACAATATTGTCTCGCACATTGATACCAGAAGACGAGCTTCTGGAGATCGGGAGGAGACCGAGTTTTGAAAGTATCTTCTGCTGCGCAGCAGTTCCATTTTTGCTGGCGAGTTGTGCGTATTTCCAGACATCTTCGAATCCGAGAGATTCGGCGCCTTTGATTCCTCCAATGCCTTGAATTGGTCCTGCGATTGGACGACCCCCCATGGCGATCGACTTCACTCCACCTTGTGTGCGCATGAATTCGGCGAAAATGCCGCAGGTGGAAGCACAGTATCCATCATAAAGCTAGAGAACTGTTAGCTTGCTAAGGGAGGACTTTCGAGGAACATACCAAGATGATATTTTCAGCCTTGAAAGGTTGAGTGAAATTTGTCCTGCTATTATAACCTGTGATATCCGTTCCAACACCGTAGGTGAAATCACTTGTCGTCAACGGGTCCGTTAGATTCCATCTCATCAGAGCCGTGAAGTTATCTCCTTTGTATACGTGAGGAGCGAATTTGTCTGCAAACGTGAGGAAAGGTTGGTTGGTGAAGTTCAGATCGTAACCCTTGTTGAAAGTAGATTCGTATCGCTGCACATCAGGAGGCGACGCTGAAGCTCGAGAGAAATTCGTTGATAAGGTCGAGAAAATCTGTGAAATTGCCAATAATGTGTCACTTTCTCTCCAGCGAGTATAACCATCCTGAACGATGTTGGGGAACAGCTGTCGGAACATGTCATAGCCTTGAAGGATATAGCCGCCGCCGTTTGCACTCAAGTCAACAATGAGTTTTGTCTTGCCCGCAAGTACTGCATCAGCGAGGAAAGTTTGGGCGATTTTCTGAAATTCCACAAAGTCTTCTGACTCAAAGGCCAACAAGCTGAGGACTGCAACATCATTATATCCAGTGCCGTTTAGATAGTAACCTGATACGACGCCGTCCTGGGTGATATCCACAGCTGTAGGATAACCTGGTGCAGTTATAGCTGCTGAACCGTCTGAATTTGATGTCACAGAAGTCTCGGCGAGTCCACTTGCTGTGCCCGTCAGATTGCAGAAGTGCGTGAAAAACGTTGGGCCATCAACAACCCCGGCGAATTCTGCTTTAACCTTTGCAATATTTGGGAGCGTAAGCATAGTTCCATTTGCAAAGGTAAAAGTAGTATTGGCTCCTGGATAGATGTATCTGCAGTTTTGCGGTCAGAATTGTGCCATCAGTATCGCCATATTATCACCTACCTGGCTCGCCCTCCAGTGGAAAAGTACCCATTGCCATCACCACCAGCGGTAAACGCCTTCTTGTAGAACATGCTGTTGTAAGCTGCATCCGCGTCTTGGTTGAAAGAGGCTTGGTAAATCCAGTTTGCTACATATGTGGCAGCATCAATACCGTTGATCTTGGTAACAACTGAAGCAGTAGAAGGAGAAGATATCACGTCCTCTACAATCACGTTAGCTCGCAGAATGCACACACAAGAGAAGCACTCGCCATAGATCTTGATTTCCGGGAGTGATGATCCATCTTTGCTAATTGATACTAAACTAAGCTGGCGGCCGAATTCGAAAGCCTTCGTGAGTAGATCCGGGTAGTAAACAAAATGACCATCATGTGAGCGAGCCCAAATTTGGTACAAACTGTGAATCATTAGTTGCCGGTAAAAAACAAATGTTTTTTCAATGCATCATGGTAAAAGTGGTAGGATTCAGAAGCCAGGACGAAGGAAGAAGGCGTGCACATACTCTTGCTGAAACTCATACTCATTTGCGTATGTGTTGTTTTGAAGCCTACTTTTGACAGAAGCCAGGTAGGCAAATATATCATGAGGGGGATAAAAGTAAGTTGCAGGCGGATCCTTCTTGTAAGCGGAATCTGAACAAACTTCAGCAGTCGAACATCACTTGACTTTAAAGTACGAACCACTTTGCCACTCTAGATAAGGCTCTATAGCATCTACAAGATTTAGTGCTGCTTGTTTAGCAAGTGGTACCGATGCTAAGCAATCATGGGCGAGTTGAGCAGCAATGGTGGGTTGTACTAAGTCCATTAGCATAAATCAGATCACGTGAGTTATACGCACCTCCTGGTTGTGTCAAGAATTGAGCCGCCCAAGAACTGCTCACTACCGCGCATGCTGCTGGAGTATTATTAGACTTGGTTGCAGACGGTGTTATTGTTGCAGGCGATAATTTGGTGGCCGATGGAGTGACAGTCGCTGCCAGAGTTTTGGTCGGTGCTGCGGAAGATATTGAGGTCGTCGATGCTGCAATACACCTACAAGCACTGGCGATTCTGAAGGATAGAGATCCATCTTGATTGGCTTGACATGCATTCGCAGCATATGAAGGGATTTCCGGAGCTGGAAGGCTGTTTGAGGCGAAAAGTTCGCAGAACGATTGAGCTGTATCGGCCCCACCAGCGACATAACTTGACTTCAGAGCTCGAAGACAGTTGTCAGCGCTGCAATCGCCGAAAACGACTGCAGCAAGGACCAAAATGACCAAAGGGAGGAGCATGGCGCCGAGAATCCGAGCAGGAAGATCTCATGAAGTGGCACAGGTGATGCCCGCCACTTGAATAGTAGGAAGGAGGGAGGTTACATTGTCTTTATAATTACCGCAAGAGTTTGATAGTATCCGTATGCCAAGTACCGGCGATTCGGCTTCCAGATACGTGCTCAATTCGGATGTTTGCGAACATGATACATACAGTGGGGCTGTAAAGTGATATCCACTGAGACCAAGCAGATAGAGCAACATAATTTAGATAGCCGTTGTCTGCCGTGCGGAGAAAATGTACCAACCCTTGCGAAAATGACGAGGGTTTGTCATTGGTGCGTACCTGACGATCAATGAGGCCTGATCCTGTGAGACCACGAAAGGGGTCACTCGCCAGTCACTCATTGGAGGACGGGAAGCTGCATTTCGAGGCGCCGAGAAGGTTTTCGCCGAGAGTCAGGAAGACGAAACGTTTACAAGGGGTATTCAATCTACCTTCGACGTCGTAAGCTGTTGGTTGCGGGATGCGTGTTCTAGGGCCGTGAGGTCAGGGATGGAAATCTTCCAGAATGCGCAGCCCCTTTACCCGTAGCTGAGGATATCACATGACCTGTATTGAAGCAGAGCATTCTCTGTCAGTGTTGTTTGCAATGATATCTGCCGCTTCGTGGTTATCAGTAACTGCAACATGACTGACCCAAACAGGCAAATAGAAAAGCAGTTGGTAAATATTCTCTAGGCTGTGGGTTGTGATGACCCTTGAGCAACACTAATTAGCCTGTTCGCTAGAGACTTCAAGCATGGGAGTCTGGGCCAAACCCCTGAAGATCCCCACAATAAAAGCAATCATTATGAATCCAAAGTAATAAAAATGATCAATGCGGCCCTTAGAAGTACAAGTTGCGTGGTACTATTTGGTGATGAGCTTGTCTAGTGTAAAAAAAAAAAGCTCGACTTTGCAGCGCTTGGCTTATTCTATGGTTGCGTTTTGTACATTCGGCCTAGAGGCAATACTGAAACTAACAGAGTGGTAAGAATTGGCCCCCCAGGAACCAGAGGGGATGGACAAGGAAGGGAAGAAGACAAAGAATTTTATGTCCGAATTGTTAAATGATAGAACAAGGCGCCCATTCTGGAACCTTCTTTTCCTCTGCAATGAAGCAGCTTAACTCTTTCGGATCGGCTCTAGATCTGCTATAGTTTGTAGTTGTATGCCTTGTGTTAAGACAAAAGAACAAACACCAGATATTGGAACTCACGTGGACATTATGCTAACCCCTCGAGATCTGAACATAAAGCGAGGGATACTCTATATATAAGAGAAGGTTCCTCAACCTCTAACTCCAATTCAAAGCAACAGTTCCTTGAAGGATGTGTTTTCTATTTGAGGTAGAGTTTGTGTCATCTTTTAAGAGTACTCGGCCAATTTTCTTAGCCCTAATTTAAGCGTCCAGGAACAGCCATTTTCTCCACTTAAGTATTATTTTTGAGTCCAGTCAGACCTCGTGGAAACACAAAGGCCGTTTCTAGGAACAAATTAGAAAACATCGACGTATTTCTTCGATATAAGAATGAGGAATATATTCTGTTTGATTGAACATCTATTCTTCGTCACTCTGAAGTACATTTGCCATTATATCCGCCGTCCATGTTCCATAGGACCTCAAGTACTTATCGGCTTGAGAGCTGTTCGTGTCTAACTTTGGTATCGCCCTTCCAGTTTGGCTCTCAGTTACGACTTACACGGTAGCAATATCATCTGCTTTCGTGCAACGTCTTAGAAAGGGTTGGCAGTCAGAAGAAAATCAATCAAATACGCCCAAAGGAGATCAACATTCAGGATCCCTACAGTGTTGCAGCATCTGAGCAGGCTTTGGATGTAGCCTGCTGGGGCTTGTACTATAGAGCACTTAGAAGTCACATATTAGTCTAGTAATTCTGAACTAAATTGCTAAAGCCAAGAGATCTATGTACCTTCACTTTGCATCCACGTCATCGACTCCATACCGGCAGGGCTACAGGGCAATTTCACAATAAATTGTTTAGAACAAAGAAATCTGAGAGCAAACAAAGAACTTGAAAATTTTCAATGCAGTGCCTCTCGGTTCCGTGGTCACATAATAAACACGCTAGAACATGGACTTCCTATATTTAGTTTCGCTTTGAACAAACGCGAAGTACAACCCATCGCTGATTATGACACCATTGACCATTCAGAAAGAGGCAATGCGCGTCCCCCGCTCTCACTTCCCTCCTGACTTGACAGATTCTGGAATTTTCGATGGTAGCCGCAAGCTCCTGGGGTCTCTTCTAGCAGCTCTCGCGGCTCCTGAATACCTCGTCGGAGATACCGATAGTACCGAAGGGTTGATGTCAACAGTGACACAAACAGACGGGGTGAAGCCTGACTCTTCCTCAGTTCTCGCCGCTTCGCGAACATTACTTCCCTCAGTCTCATGGGAGGAGAACATATCAAGAATAAGCTAGAGAAATAGAGATAGAGATCGACAAGATGGATCAACCCTATCACAACCGGCCTCCTCAATCTCAATTCTCTGCATTTAGCCAAAATTACAATGCTCGCCCGCAACAAGCTGCCACCACAAGGAGACCCCAAAATGGACGTTTCAGTACACAAGAGCTACAAGAAACCTTGAGACAGACCTTTGCGAGGTTGGAGCAACACGCCAGGCAATTTTCCAATCCCCTGGAAAGGAACGATTTGAATTTTCTTCTACAGTACTCGAAGAATTCAGACGAACTCATGACTAGACATGAACATCTAAAGCTTCATCTTTAACAGGCGACGGAAGAGAATAACTCATTTCAGTCCAGAGTTGTGGAAATTACCAACCAAAAGAGTAAAAGCGAGCATGAGGCTGCCTCCCAAATCAAGGTTCTGAAAGCAGAAGTGGCAGAATTGCGAAGCAGAATGCAGAGACGAGACGATCGAGTTGCAACGCTGGAGCAAGCCCAGAAGTTGCAATGTGCCGGAGCAGAATTTTCTAAGGGGAGCATTCTCAGCTGTCGAGGATCAACTTTCTGGGGTACAAGTCTGGAGAAACATCACAGCAGCGTGAGAAGGTACAGGGCATGTTCAGTGAAGTAAAAGAGCAGGATCTACCAGATGTAGAGCAGAGCAAGGAGCAAACTGTCACTTAATTACCATCGCTCACTTCTGAGAAGTTTATTGAAAATGACGCTGTGAGAGAGCTGGAAAAGAAACCCTCCTTCGATATACTCTCTGAATACCTCATGCAGTTCGGATCCTGCACCAACTCCCACAAGCTTTTATGTCAGCACTGTCAAGAAAGGCTGGAGACGAAGTATACGCGTCCTAAAACAGTACAATACCTGTCTTGCGATATTAGTCCTCACGAATCGCATTCAGGAAATTATACCGGCCTCCAGAAAGCTGCAACAGATCTTGCTGCGGCTCGTACCATGATTGCAGAGCTTCAGAACAGGTTGTACACAATAGAGCAAACCCTCGAAGCAGAAAGATCGAACCACTTAAGCACTGTCAAGAGTCTCCTTTCGGCTGAAGACAGGATTCGACTGCAAGATGCGCCCGTCAAACACTCCCTCAAAATTCGGCGCCGCTTCATGCATCGGTTTCGCAAAGGCCAAGCGGCGAAGGAAGCCACCAGAGCCGGGAACGAGGCGGCACATGATGGAGATGTTGAAGTAGACATTGCTCTCTTCTCTCTTGGAGTTTTCGATCCAGAAGAGAAAAAGTGGTTTGAATTGTCGTATGGCTTCCCTGTCGACCCATTTCTTGGTTCGCATGAAAATCTGATGGTCCTACCTCACGCAAGAAGGGATTTGGAATCGATTAACTTGAGAGGGACTACCTTTGGACCTTTGGCTTCCGCCCCGAGGCTGGACGGAAAAGGTCGTTTGGCCGTGGCAGCGAGACGATTTATCGAACTTGAAGCAGAATATCACAAGATTCGGGAAGACTTGGGAAGGAGATACGGGACAGAAGAGGAAGTGATTCAGGCATATGAGCATCATCAAGATGTTAATGTACGAGCCCACGAAATGAGAGAGACTGCCCGCGAAAGGCAGAGGATCATGCAGCGAGATATTGTATGAACGATGAAGAGGAGCGGTGTGAACATCCTGAAAATAGAACAACTAGTGGCAACCCCATGTCAACCGATTGATTATTGTATCACAAATCACATAGATATGAAGGTGACATGGCAATTCTATGGAGCAAGCATAGGATCCTTTATTCTAATAATCAGAGGCAAGAAGATTCAAGAAGAGTATATAGATCGGAATAATGCTTCCACAGAACAAAGTGTCGTATACCTTACATTTATTTACAAGTGCAGCAAGCATGTATAATCTCCTCGACTCAACCTGAAAGCACACATAATCATCCAATCATACTCCCAACGCCAACCCAAAAGCAGCCATTCTCCAATCCTATTGTTTACGTAGAGTAAACCAACAACCTACTCGGAGCACCACAGAACTGCGTCATGTTCCCCGGACAGAAGCTGGCTGTGCAATCGCTCAACGGTGCAATCACGCTCGCGAACCCGAGTGCATTGTCGCAGAAGCATTGCGATGCGTATTCGACCCCGGCTAGGGAGTCTAGTTCGAAAATCAGCACATATTTCCACCGTCCTCGTTCGCCGCACAAGGATAAACAGTTGAGAAGAAAAGATAAAAGAGAACTCACATCCTCTCGCCTGACAAGCACCCACACACTCCTGCACTGTCATCCCAGTCCCATCCGCAAACATATACCCATTCAATACTCTAGCAGCGACGGCATCGATGTAGCATCCCTGGACACTGTACACTCCGACCGACGGCACGATCTCAGGGTACACGTACGAAGTATAGTTATAGACGGACAGGCGACGCGAGCCGCCGCAGATCTCGGTCCTGTCGCCTTTGCAGGGCCATGAGCAGGAGGAGTCGGGTTGAAGCTGCGAGTTGTAGGTTAGGGAGAGGGCGCAAAAGCATTGATTGGAATGTTCAAGGCCAGCAAGCGGATCTGGGAGTGTCAGTATTGAAAGTGAGAATGGGGAGGAGAGGAGACAGACAGTTTGCTGCGAGGCAGGTGGATTGACATTGCTCTATTGTCATGTTTGCTGTGTAACTGAAAAGCGCTGTCAAGGCGCGGGTCGCTGATGTGTCATCTGTAGAAGTCTGAGTTTAGCCTTCGCGTCTTTTTAAACTTGTTAGGCGGTGGTGGGCAACGAAGAAAGCTAGTGGATTTCAAATGCAAGAGACTTTAAGAACAGAAATTAATGCAATGAAAGATTGAGCACATCAGCCTAACAGGAAAATACTTACTGTAGCAACCCACATATGCCCAAGACGAAGCTGCAGAGGTTGGTGATGACGGCAGGGAGCTGGAGCCTGTGCTAGAGATAACACTTAAAGGTGTCGATACCACACTCGCAGTCATGACAGTCGTTGAGCTGGAAAACATCTGACTGGCACCCGTCGATAGGAGCGTAGAAGTCGAAGGTGCAGCACTTCCACCGCCCGACATGCTGGGGCGGTTACTCAAGACATATAACGTAAGTCCTGCCATACCACCACAGATCTCAGTAGCATTCCCTCCACAAACCATACTGCACCTCCCGTCCGTTGTCATATAGCTCCCAAACGTGAGACTGTTGCCACAATAGCACTCCACACCGTACTCAACACCAAAGTATTGGTATCCTGTGCAGTTCCCCATGCAATATTCTATAGTCATGTCGGGAGAGCCAGCGAACTTGCCTTGGAGTGTGCGGATGGTGGTGTTATCGGACTGACAGTCCACGTAGTTATAACTGCCAACGGTCTGGGGGATACTAGTGCTCGAGGTAATGCTGGTTGTGGTGCTGGAAGCAGCGGCGGAATTGATGCTCGGGGTGCTAAAGAGGACGGGAGATGAAGATACAGCAACCGCTGCGACACCATTGACATAGAGATTCATTCTGCTGCCCGCTCCGCAAGTCTCGGACGAGTTTCCTGGGCATATCATTGAACACTGAGAGTCGGGAAACAAGGCAGCTGATTTTGTGAGGGTATTCCCACAATAGCATTCTGAACCGTACTCAGCTCCGAAGTAGTTGTAGCCTTGGCACAATGCTGCACAGTTCTCAAGTGAATTCGTCTTTGCCACTCCGACATTTGTTGAGCTCAAAGCTCTGGCAGCAGAACTGTCATTGTAACAGCCTGCATATTTCCAACTACCGATAGAAGGAGGAGGTCCCGGAGGGGCAGAGCCAGGAGCAAATGTGTTGTTTGCGGGGAAATACTTTAACGAGTCGTAGTAGAGTGAAATATAACCTCCATAGCCACCACAGTATTGAGTTGTGTCTCCAGGACAGGTATACTGCGTTTGACATGACGACTCTGCAACTTTCGTGGAACTGGCAGGGACTGCATACCCAGTCCAACATTGCGTTTGAAATTCAGTGCCGGCAAAGGGCAAATTTCCTGCGAGTGCTTGCTGTTGACAAAGACCATTGGTATTGTTTGCGCCGTTATCGATCTCGTTGCTTTCAATGCGTGCACCTGCTCCATCGACGAAGCAGCCAAGCCACTTGAATCTAGCAGTTCCATCGCCGAGAAGAGGACCTACCTGGAGTGGTGCTAGAGTAGCTGTGAAGTTTATGACATGAACTCCGAAGGCCAGGTCGTTGGTGTTCAGAGTCCAGGCGCCGGAATACACAACTAAGGCTGAGTTTAACTGTGCTGACCCGGGCTGAAAGAAGACGATAGCGGTAGTCTTATTGCCCGGATGAATTTCCAAGCCTTCGGAGAAGTCTGTCGAGGGGTTTGTGGCGCCGAGGATTGATCCAGTTGGAGGCTTGGATTTTGTGATCGTCAGATCTGATCCACCAGTGTTTGTGAGACGGATGGTTTGAAGAAGAGAACCAGTACTTGGAAGACTGCCGATATCAACCTGTATGGTGCAACCATCTGCTGGTATAGCGCAATCTGGAATAGTAATCCATCCGCCTTCGTTTGTATATTGTTCCAAGAGAGCCATGGGCAATGTGTTGGCGGTACCAGAGAGTATAACGTATGCCGATCCGCCGTTTGAATAGACATTGAGAAGACTATACAAGTTGCCCACTGTTGTTGTGTTGAATGAGGCGGAAACTGTTATCGACCCTCCACTGGGTATGACAGTTCCGATAGCTGGCAGATCTTGAGTCGAAAAGCACCCGTTCACATCAAGTTTGGTGACTGCGCTGAAGGTGACGTTGGTGTTTGGCCCATTTTGATCATTGTTGAAGGCATAGCCTGAAATGGTCAAGTTGGCTTTGCCAATATTCTGGATGACGAATGTGGTAGATGAGCCACCAGCGCCCGCTGCAGAGCCAATGACAACTTCTGGGAAGTTAACATGCAGTGGGTTTATCGAAAGCCAAGGACTCTGACTAACGGCTGTTCCGGTGAGAGAAGCACTTTGCTGTGTGCTGTATCCTGTCATCCCATTCTGAGTGTACAAAGTCAAGGCGGTCGCTTGAACTCCAGGCTTCACTGATGTGGCACTACTGCTTCCAGAGCTGAGCACAAATACCGTCATATTGAAAGTGACCGGGAATGAGAAAGTCGCTCCAGATTTCAAGCTTCCCGTCGGTAGACTGGAGTTCTGAGCCTGGAATAAAGAGCTTGCAATGGACAAACCCACAATCTTAGTAATCGCAATGTTTGCAGTGCAGTTCATTATAAGTGTGCTAGAGCCCCCAATGCCAACAGATCCGAAGTCCAAGGGCGAGGAGCAAGTCAGTGGAAGAGCCACCGGGGCCCCAAATGCAAAGATCGATCCACTAGAGGTGGCCACATAGTATCGCCCATCCCCAAAAGCCGGACGAGTAAACTTTGGAACTCCTGGCATTGCCGGCAACGTGATTCTGGGAAGAATTCCATTTACTGGCACAGCTCCGTATGCCCTGATACCGTTTGTGTCGGAGATCCAAAGTATTCCAGTCCCAGCTTGGCCTTTGAGGGTTGTTATTGTGGCAGGTCCAACTCCGACCGCTGCTTAATGTATGAGCATAGATGCATGAAAGTGGAGAAAACTTGAATAGACAGATCTTAGACTCCTTTCCGCAGATGGCGATGTGTCTTGCTGACGCACCTCCTCTCAAAATTGGAAGCGTCCTTCATGAGACTTTTTGCGATTATGAGCCGCCTACAATGCCTAAAAATAGCAATAGAAATAAGGAAATACACCTACCACCAGCCGATGATTCATTCGTCTGTCCAACCAGCGTAAACTTCGGTCGATTGCTGGTATCGAAACCAAGCGCATATGCGTAAGTGGGCGCGCCGACAGGAGTAATATACAGATATCCGCCTTCAAGAGGATACGTTCCTGGGGTGCCGAAGATCGAGCCGCCAGCTTTAGAATATGTATCAGCAAGGAAAACCACGACAAAAATGCTCAAATGGAAGCGACTGATGCATCCGTAACTAATCGAAATGGCACGTACCTGGTGGAGTTATCATCTGAACAATCGCATCACCGCCAGCCGAGCCCATCTTAAAACCTCCAAGGTTGTCCGCATTAGTCACAAAACACAATCCATTTTTCCCACATGCAACCGCCAGCCTACTAATCCCACCACCAGAGAATACGGTGGAGTCCGGCAGGCACACTCCCCCAGCACCGAGATCACGATCCCCAGCGTCCATAGCAAGATACGTTGAGGGTTCAAAATAATCCTCCTGGCTAAGCACACCAGTTTGTGAGTCCACGACGAGATTGACTATGGCTTCAGAGAGGGTGTCGAGATGTGTTCGACCTGATGCGGGAGATTGCTGATTGACTTCTCCTCCACCTTCTGCATTGCCGGTTGAGACGAAGAGGCGTCCAGCATTGTCGGATGCGATTGCGCCTCCTGCCATCCATCTGAGAAAGGTGTCAGCTAACCTGCGGGGGGCGTGTATGCAAGAGCATGATGTATAAAGCAGCACGGACGCATTCCAAGTATTGCCGCCAAGGCATAGAAAAATAAGAAAAGAGTAACTTACACTCCACAGCCTCCGCCGCCACCTGTCCAAGTGCCGTCTTGTGCAGGTGCATTGGGGCCTCCGCTCATGGCATACGCAGTCAGCAATTGGCCCGAAGTGCTGCTCATACCAACGACCCATCCGGTGTAGTTGAAAAGGTCGCAATGTCCGCCAAATCCGGCAAAGACGACGCCATTAACAAGATTTAGCGAAGCTCTCTGCAGATGAGTTCCACCGTTGAACCACCGAGTATTGTCGTTATCAGCTGCAAAAGTCAGTGATAGCGATTATACGACGGTATTTAGTGTACCTGGTGTGTTTTGGATGTTTGTCGGAAACCCAGGTCTCTCAGCCAGAGTAATTGTATCGACAGCATGGAAACGATATGCGCCGTTGTAAACGCCGCTTTGGCCTGAGATCATATAGCTCTTGGCCCAGAAGTAGACGGTATTTGTAGAGGGATTAATTACTGGTGTACCGGTGATACCAACATTCTGTCCGATATCATTGCAAGATGGTAGGTCCGACACGCTGAACGGGCCTTCACCTTCTTTCGACAAATCTCTTGAACTGATCATCGTACCTTATAGGCATGTCAGTAGTGGCACATGATGTGACTGTCGAGAGCTGTGACTCGGCAATTAGGAAAGATGCCCCAATCTACACCGACATGTCTGACTCTCGGACGACAATTCTCTAGGGAAGGTGTGAATACTACGTACCATTTTGAGCATCTAGGACGTAGATTCGATTTGCCTCCGAGAACACCAGTACAACCTGACGTCCATAATTACTCGGAGTATAGACCAAAGGCTTCGCGTAATATTGATCTGATGCAGCTCCCGCAGCAATGGAAGGCTTGAACTGCCATATCTGACCAAAGCTACCACCCGTGATTATATTGGGGTCCATGCTGTGGTTTGGAAGGTAGCCAGACTGTGACGAATCTACCATTGAGATACACAGGTTAAATATGCATACACGTATTCACTTTTGCGTCTGGCTTACCTCCATCCATCAGAGTATCTGTGGCATCAACAGCCCGAACTCGCTGATGGAGTACAAAACTCCAGAGGAGCATAATAACGAGCGTGTAACTCATCGCATAACAGCAAATTTTTGCGTTTGCGAGAGTTTGAAAACAAGCGACGTACGGAGAAAGGCAAAGGGGGGAGAGAGGCACGAAAAAAGACGGAAAAGACAGAATTGGATGTTAACTTGAGAACGACAGGAAACCTGCCTCAAACCTAATCGTACTTAATCATAGTGCTAATAGGGGCATCAGATACACAGATTAAACGCCATGGGTGAGCTACAATAGCTCAAGAGACTCGGTGTATGCGAAGAGAAAGTATAAACTCGTTGAGCTGCTTGTGGCTGTCCGTGGACACTTCCAGAATGTCAGCCACGATTGGAGGGGCTCCACCGAGCACTGAAAGGACACTCGACGAGCGCACTGGCCCAGGCAACTTAGGTATTTAGTCAGTCAAAACGCGGAAAGTTAACCTCTCCGACCCAGCACTATCGGGAAATTGAATCTGGACGTTGGTGTCGGCCTGGCTTGGCGCCATCTCAGACTTCATATACAAGTGGCGCTTGGCGCCAGGCACGCCAATCACACTGTACCAGGACCCATCAAAGAAGCTTTCCACTTCTGCGACTCAGCCAGCCCTTTGCCAATCTGGAACCCGCAAAATCAGCGGCGCGGGGTGCTATGTAAGCTAAGTCCGATCTGAAATATAGATTAGCCTAGTACGACGACACTGAAGGCTGCTGTACTCGATCCTACTAGCTTTGCGGCTGGGTTCGGGACGCACATGTATGGCACATTTCTGCTCTTTGAAGCAAGGTAGATAATATACTGTACATTCGACTTCACAGCCAATCAGCTAAGTGACTTCCTGGTATTTCGCACGCCCGACCATGAACAACCAAGAAGCTTCATTTGACTAAGCCTATTTACAAGCTGTGGTTTGATATAAATGCAAAACTAAAGTTGTTCTTAGAAATTCTTCGTCCTTTCTTTAACATAAAGTGACGAGTCCAGAACTCCCCCGTTAATAAAATCATGCTACCCTCGCATGGAGCAAAACGACACTTTCCTATCTAGCCCTATTTGTCGACTTTATGGGTCCCCTCGCTGGTAAAGGAACAGAGTTTCTGACCAAAGTCGTCACTTCCCTCGCAGTCCAATTGCCTGAAAATTGGGTTGGATCGTTCGGCAAATTTCCTGCTGCCAGCACCTTTGTCGCCTCATCCTTCACCCAACCAATGCAGGTACTTCCACCCCCATCTAAAGCAAGCGACTGTTTCACAGTTTCAATCGTCTTGCCTGGAAGATAGCCTTGGAAAGACACCCCGATAAGATCCCTCAGCTGATTCATCTTCATGCCGTTCTTCCTAAGCAATTGTAACCAGACACCACCTTGGTACCGTCATCTACTATAACAAGTACCATTCTTTCATTTTGCTCCTTCACTGTACATACCCCTATGCCAGCTACGTGGGAGAATATAGACGGCTCTCCGTTCCCCTTTGGATCAAGAATGTAGTCGCCCTTGTCGTCATTAAGAAAGTACTGCAGACGGCCGACGTCTCTGTTAGCAACAGCCTCGGGCGGCATGGTCTCGTCAACGGGCGTTTTCAAGCTTGGCGCATACTTAACTCCCGTCGTCGGCTGTGTACCTTTGGTAGAGGTCCGTATACACGCTAGGAACGCCCACGATGTTTTTCGTCAAGGACGTAGGTCCAACTGAGAACCCCCATGCTTTTCCTTAGGCAGCGGACTGCCTGGTTTCACGGCCTTGAAACCGTCTATCATGCCGTCGGCGTTAGGAGGAATAAAAAA
>Ga0302140_10002680_pt1 | contig 23005 bp, 18 predicted proteins | sample I_Bog_E1_1_FD_202095 | JGI IMG/M metagenome (GOLD analysis project Ga0302140, IMG submission 202095) | Peat permafrost microbial communities from Stordalen Mire near Abisko, Sweden - I_Bog_E1_1 | ecosystem: Environmental > Terrestrial > Soil > Wetlands > Peat | place: Sweden: Abisko, Stordalen... | reverse complement strand
ACTTCTATTCCTGTGTCTCCAACTTGTCGTCGAGGTCCGGCGCCCATATCGTCCAGCCGCCCTCACCTCCGCATCAACCCCGAGGCTGCACCATGACCTTGCCCTTTGCCTGTTGACCACAACCCAGAGCTGTGGCCGCGCGAGCGCACCTTCATAAGACTCATTCCCAGGTCCTACATAGCCTCCTTGTCACCCAGATGTCTACGCACAACCCTATCTCCACCTTCGTCGGCCCGCAGAGCGCACGAGATCCCGACGACGACTTTGGGCTGAACAACTCCCATTTCTCTGCCACACCCTTCGACAGCAACCACCTGTCGCCCTATAATCCATCTCAACCCATAAGCAACTCCGCAAGCCCTTCGAATAACGTCGGCAGCACGCCCGGCGACTCAGAGTACAGCAATTACCAACCCAGCGAGTTTAGTGACATTGAGGACCCATTCTTCGGTGTGAACTTCGACGCCGGAGTGGGGAGAATCGACTCTGGTCTTAGTACCTTTGGATTTCACGCTGCTGATCTCAACCGTCCCCTACCAGATCTTCCGGCCCAGGCTCAGCCTCCTTCTGCAACCCTCACGAACTCGACTTATCCTCTCAGTCCTATACATAGCAGTTCGCCGAATAGCCCTAATAACAAGGGACTAGTCGATGATACCAAGGGCGTTGCCACTATCACGCAGCACGAGCTGACCACTGATTTGCACAATCTCCGATATCAGAACGGGAATACGCTACCACCTGCTCACCCAACGACCCTACAATTGACCCCAGACCTTAGTAGTAGTAGCCACACAAGTGCTGAGGGCATTGAGCCTGGCACTGTATCCAGGCCGGAGGACAGCGCCGCCAACATGGCCTCACAGTGGAAAAGAGTGCAACAACAGGACCGACCAAACGGTTCTATCCAGACTAGCGGCCACTACAATCCAGGAAACGACTTCGTAAGCCAGTTGCAACCCCCGCAAGGCGCTGCACCAGTGATAATGAGGAATGATGAGGGACAATGGAGGTCTGACGAGACAACTGGTCAATCTGGACTGGGTCCTGAGGCTCGCAGAGAATTGTCGGATGCCGAAATACCTACGTTGGATGAGGCTGAAGAGAGGAGGCGTATCGACGGTAAGAACCTTGACATTGAGGAGTGGAGATCTCAGGCTGGTGGAAGCGATGCAGGAGACGAGCAGCCCTCTCTCTTCAACCACAATCCCTTCCAACAGACGCACTCTCAGCTTCCTCATCAAGACGAAAACAGCGAGATTCCTCCGGTGGACGATGCGGTTAGCATACATGAGAACCACGCCATCCCAGGACAGGTGTACTTCGACATGAGCAATCTCAACATCACCGAGAGTGACAAGGCACTGTTGACATTACCACGCCATTGGTATGATCCTCCGACAGTCCCCGAAATTACTACTACCTCACATCAACCCCTGACTTCGAACGAAGCAATGATGCGGTACCAGCAAGCTTCCGATGCAGTGTCAATAGCTTCCCGAGCAGCAACCTGGGGGACGAGGCGTCGACGGCTTAGTGAACCCAGCTTGTCTGAGTATGATGCATTCAATGATGGCAGCCTCCTCAAGAGACTATCCATAAGCAAATCCCGAGAGGGAGAGCGTCGCTCAAGCAACTTCTTTGACCAAGGACTCGATAGACTGGACCGATTAGCGAACATTGTTCGGATGAGAAGCGACAGTAAACTCAAACGGGTGCGGAGTTCAAACAACATGCCAGAAGAGAGACCAAACCAGCCTCAAGGCCGTCATAATAGCGCTGGAACTCTAGCACCATCAAGATCCGGAAGTCTGAAGAAAGGGCCACCAAGTATCAATACTGCTTCTGCCCTCGCTGCCATGGCGGGGCCTCTTGCCGCAGTTGGAACGACTCACACTCGTAAGAGCTCCATTGGCGGCAATCCCACGTCTCCCCAAAGTCCTGTAGAACATTTGAGTGTTCGAAGGGGATGGTCGCATAGGTCGAGAAGCAAGAGTGAAGCGAACCCACGTGACCGGCAGTCAAATCTTGTAGGTCTTATGAGGGCGCAAGGCGGGCCCCCTGTGGTCAATCTCGCAAGTGGGGCTCCTGAAGTCGAAGACAGGAGGCCTGAACGGCCGCAACATGATGATCGGGATCTTGACGAAGATGACGATGAAGATGAAGATCAAGCCGATGAAGGTGACATGGACGTAGAAATCGAAAAGGATCCAATAATACCGAATTATGAAGGGTTCAAAGCTCATGTGTTGCGGTTGAACACGGAGATGGATCCAAAGAACAAATGGCTTGTGAGCCGAATTGCCCATCAACAGGAGATTCGGTACAAGAACTTGCTTGACTTGCGCGTCAAACACTCTCAAGCCATTCTTTCTAAGACTTGCTCTGCTGGTCCGTTCTGTGTAGCGCAAAATGGTGGTGCAACTTCTGCGGAGGGGAAAGGGCAAGCTTCCTCAGATGGTCCATTGCAAGTGGTAACCGACTTCAACTCCGACAATGATTCCAATCCTGGAGAAGGTGCTCTCAACGATGAGACATTCCCACAGGGAGTCCCCATGCCGCCTACCCGAAATCTTCCAGCTGAATTCGAATGCCAGCTGTGCTTCAAGGCCAAGAAGTTTCAGAAGCCATCGGATTGGACGAAGCACGTCCACGAAGATGTACAGCCATTTACCTGCACTTATGAAAAGTGCAAGGAACCGAAGTCATTCAAAAGAAAGGCAGACTGGGTTCGACATGAGAACGAACGACATCGTCACTTGGAGTGGTGGATATGCCAGTATGATGATTGCAGGCATCCTTGTTATCGCAAAGACAACTTTTTGCAGCATCTTGTGCGTGAACACAAGTTGCCAGAACCAAAGCAGAAGACCAAGGCAGCCATTAAGAAAGCTCGCTTGACCGAGCCAGCGTGGATAATGCTGGAACAATGCCATCATGAGACGACAAGTCGGCCCCAAGAAGAGCCTTGCAAGTTCTGTGGCAAAACGTTCCCCACCTGGAAGAAATTGACTGTGCATCTCGCGAAACATATGGAGCATATCAGTCTGCCGGTCCTCCGTCTGGTAGAACAGAAGGCGGTTGATGCCAACACCATCATCAGCCCTGTCGAGAATATCATCTCACCTGTGACACCGAGCGACGCCATGACGAAGGTGGAGCCATCTACCAGCCCTTTCAACATGATGAACGTTACTCCGCACATATCAACTGGTGCTCACTTCGTGACTACAGGTTATGAGCAGCCCAACTATTTCTCGACAGCAGGCTCTGGCTATAATAACCTGAACTCAACAATGAACTATGAACCGACTACTACAATGTACCCCAGCCCTTTTCCTATTCAACAGCCTACTTTTGATCCACTGGGATCAAATGGTATGCATACGATACACAACACTCGTTCATATGAGAGGATGGACAATGGATTCGTGCAGCCCAAGATCGAACAGCCTGGGGCTTACCGGCATCCAATGGGAAATGCCTACACAAACGTGGTACCAAATCAAAACTACAATGTGCATCATCAACCTGGCCCATACTCGATGCCGCAGAGCCTCCATGGAGCCCCGGCTGTATCCGGCTATGAGAACTCAGCTATGCTCGGTATCTGCCAGGCACCAGCATATCCGTACCATTCAATGACGGCTGACCCAGACCCGAACTTTCAGCCACAACAGCCACCAATGAGTCGCTCTCAAGGGAGTGTGTCATCATATACCCAAGGGCACTCGCCTCCACAAGTTTCTTATTATCAGCAATGAGCTCTTTTTCTATTTAAAATCCGCCATCAGGTGGCGTGAGGCGCAGCTTTTGGATGTTTTTCTTGTATAGAGGGATTGGTTTCATGATTTTCCTTGCTTTATAGATACCATGACGAAATGTCTACCTGGTCGGTTTTGCTTCTCCGTATATGTAGCGTGGGGTTTGGAGTGTGGTATGTGGTACGAAGTCAATGACAGCTACGTTTTTTTCCCGAGCAATGTTCGCAGTCAATCCCTTCTGGTTCGTGCGTGAAGTTGTTTAGCTTGTTGCAAATATAGTAACCTATGCTACGGATACTGCTGTTGCTCCATGCGAGGTAAAGTTCTAGACCTGCTGTGCTCCTCTGCCGAGGTGTCCTGGAAGTTCAGCGGCTTGGCATTCATTTCTCGCACCTATCATTCTTCATCATGATCTGTTTGATGTGGTCTTGCGACTCGAAATTGGAGTTGCTGTTCTTCTTGCGGTCATCACCCGGCGGAGTCTCCCTCTTAGGACCCAAAGATATCTCCCCGTCAAGCCCACGTGGAAAAGAGCCCTAGTTCGCTCCGCCCCTCCCCCAAAGAGGTCACATTGACTGCCCGTGTGATCAAACAGACTTGACCAAAGTTCTAGCAATCAGGTTTGATGAGAGCCGTGGCCAGTGAAGTGCAACCACCTAGCGGAGGACGACGCGATAACCAATCAATGCAAAGAGCCACGGCATCCCTAGGTGATGACAAGACGCGACTGAAGATCTGCCGTTACCCCACAAACCCACAGCTCCAAATTCCCCGCATCCACGTTCTAGCTAAGAGAGACAATGTCTGCGCGATGGACCAATGCGTTCTCCTCCCCTCCAGACTGACCGGTAAGTGAAACAAGCCATATGGTTTGGCCCGCAGCCCTACCCGTTACAGGGTTTAGTGACACCTCCCACTAAGTCCGAAAGGGCATCGGCGTGGATCCTTTCCATGGTTAGACTACAACTGTTCTTGCCGCGGAAACTGCTTCGAGTGTAGCCCTTCCGCATTCGAGCCATCTACACATCATCATCTATGCAAACCATGCCCCTTTGGTCTCTGGCAGCAGACTGGACGTGTCACGCGACGATGTTGACATTGTTAGTCGCGCCTACATAAAGCCCACAATGGAGTCGCAAAATTCCCATCTTTTTCCTCCACCGGAAATCTCTCACTTCCCAAGGGGAACTCGAATCACTTCTCACATAATCGAATACCATCTTCACCATGTCGTCGCCAACACCTAACCCATCAGGGGCTCTCGAGCCAACAACCACGGTTCGAGAGCCAGCTCCAGTTCAAACTCCAGCACCAGCTCCAGCACCACGTACCTCGGCGCCCATCACATGGAAGGTCATTGTCCTCTGCGCTTATGCTTCCTTCGGAGGAATTCTGTTCGGCTATGACTCTGGCTATATCAATGGCGTCCTTGGAATGAAGCAGTTCAAGAAGGATTTCGGACATGGTGGTGTATGTGACCCTTCCTGCGTACAATCTTCTTACTTCACAAGTGTGGCGAGCTCTCACAAAGTAATGAGGCCCCGATACGGTGTTCTGGTTCCCCATACTCTCCTTATAAAGCATTGCTAACTCTGAGACCATCCAGTGGGTCAATACTCCAGAAGCCTACGACGGCTTCTTGTATGACTCTTGGCAGAAATCTGTTATAACATCGATTCTTTCTGCCGGGACACTCGTCGGTGCCTTGGTTGCAGGTTTCTTCGCAGACAAACTTGGACGAAGAGGTACGATCATACTTGGGTGCGCTATTTACATGATTGGAGTTGTGCTTCAAGTTATAGCGCAGGCTGTCAATCTCCTGATCGTAGGTCGTGCCATCGCTGGTCTTGGCGTTGGTTTTGTCTCGGCCACTGTTGTCATGTAGTAAGTAGCCCTAATGGAGACGATGAGGTTCACCGCAGGTCTTCTATCCATTGATCATTTGTTGACTTCGTCATAGTGTCAGCGAGATCTCGCCACAGAGGATCCGAGGTCGACTCGTTGGCGCCTATCAAATGGCTATCACCTTGGGGCTTCTCCTCTCCGCCTGCGTCAATTTTGGCACCAAAAATTACCAGAACACGGGCGCCTATCGCATTCCCATTGCTCTGCAGCTCCTATGGGCTTTGATTCTAAGTATTGGTCTGTTGCTTATGCCCGAATCTCCTAGATGGTATGTCATGAAAAACAAGCCAGTGCCAGCGAGGAAGTCTCTGGCCAGGTTTCGAGATCAAGACCCAAGGTCACCCTTCGTTGAGATGGAATTGCAAGAACTGCAAATAAGTTGGACCAACGAAACGAAGGACAATAACAACGGAAGTGGGTGGCTCGATTGCTTTCGCGGAGGTAACCTTCGCAGAACATTCATCGGCACAGCAATCCAGATGATGCAGCAATTGAGTAAGTCTTCAGGCTTTCTACCTATGTGGTACTGTACTGATTCTCAACAGCCGGTGTCAATTTTATTTTCTATTTCGGTACCACTTTCTTCGAAACTATTGGCATCGGCGACCCTTTCAGAATCTCAATCATCCTTGCTGCGGGTAAGTCTTTTCTTGCAACTCATCGTGCTTCTCGACGACTGATCTTTTCTAGTCAACACTGTCACAACACCTATAGCATTCTGGACCATCGACAAGTTCGGCCGACGTCCTCTTCTCATCTGGGGTGCTCTCGGAATGTGCGTGTGTCAGTTCATTGTCGCCATAGTTGGTGTTGTCACAGGACGAGAAAGCATGGCCGCCCACGACGTACTCATCACGTTCGTCTGTGTCTACATTGCCTTCTTCGCCAGCACCTGGGGACCCACAGGTTGGGCTGTGTCCGGAGAGGTCTTCCCACTTTCGATCCGCGCCAAGGGCATCGCACTATCCACAGCTTCGAACTGGCTCTGGAACTTCATCATCGCTTTCGTCACCCCATATATCGTGGACACAGACAAGGGCGACCTAGGAGTAAAGGTCTTCTTCATCTGGGGCAGCACTTGCGCTCTCTCGCTACTCTTTGCTTACTTCTTTGTGTATGAGACAAAGGGTCTGAGTCTCGAGCAAATTGATGAGATGTTCCAGAGCACGACTGCAAGGAGAAGTTCTTCATGGAGACCTTCCGGCCAGTTCAATGAGAACAGGGACGTTGAAATGGCTGAACCGCAGAATGTGCCAGCCTCTCATGGACAACACGGTAGTCAGCTGGATAGCACGTTGCAGGGGGAGAAGGAGGAGGAAGCCGTGGTCCACAAGGAGAGGTCATCTGAGAATTCATCAAGGAGTGGGTCAGCTGAGAGTACACCATCTGGAGTAGGTCATGGGCATCCGTGAGCTCCATATCTTGTGGTCAATTGGTTGGTGCGTTCATTTGGTGTACGTTATTAGATTGATACCCGGAGACGAGAAGGTAACATGTCACCCTCTCGTTGAATACTAGAAACTCCTGCTTGTTAGACTTTGAATTCATTACATGTAAATTTTGTTGAATAATAGAACTTTCTTGGCCATAAAAACCATTCAAGTTGCGGTGATGTTGTTCCTTCGGCGGCCAACTTGAAGACAACCCTACAAGCAATCACCAATTAACAGACGGATTGACTCAAGTGAAAGATCTGAAACATCAAACCCAACTTAAAAGTGAAGTCTCACCATCAAGCAAGCACGCTGGCCAAAAAAAATTAGAGAAATCACGTGTCTTTCCCGAGATTTCTGGACCCACCGTGATATACCCTTATGTACACAAATAAGCGATTTTCGGTCACAACAAGCTCATAACAGGAGGTTAAGTGCGGGCCTACGCTGGGCACTCAACTTTGCAAATTATGAGTGAGGATCGAATGGTTAACAAACAGTGCGACCCAGGACCACCCCCAGACCAGGACGACAACCCCCCTAGGACGACCCTTCCAGGACCAAGACGACATCCCCCAGGCCAAACCCGGATGGACGACCCAAAAAATCCTCATGTTCGGAGAGGGTTTCTTCGCTGAAGTTTTGCTGTTTTGCTTCTCTGAGAAAAATTAAATGATTTTTGGTTGCCCTTTTTTTTTGGCAGCTTTTGAAGCTAAGCGAGGAAGTGAGTGCAAAGTGAAGAGAAGAGTACAAAATGCAGCAAATGGCAATAAAGTAGCGAAAGCAAGGCACTTGTTGCCCTCATAAAGTTTAGTCTTATTACAAAATCTTCTACAGATTCGCCTTGACCCATAGCCCAAGCTTCTCTAATCCTGCGTGGCCGTCATATATGTCTCGTTCTACTGCTCTTGTGTTTATCTGCTCAAGATATCAGTTTCTGGCACTGGCAAAGCAGATACGAACTTACGTGTTTTAGACCCAAATCGCTAACCTTCTCAGTTCCAAGAAGTCTCATACATGTCTCCGTCTCTGCTTTGAGGACTAGAAATGCTGTTAGTATGATCAGACCCCGTAGTGGTAAGACTGCTTACTCTCGAAAGTCCTCTCAACACCCTCGACACCACCTGCGCCCAAGCCGAACAGCGCAGCTCTGCCAACACCCACGGCTTTAGCGCCGAGACACAGAGCCTTCACCACATCTGTACCTCTCTTGATGCCACCGTCCACCCAGACCTCGATTCTGCTGAACACCTCGGGACAGTACTTTCTGATCTCCAAAAGGGTGTGCACAGCTGGAGGAGCAGTATCAAGCGCTCGTCCTCCGTGATTTGATAAAATGATAGCCTTCACTTGAGGAGCATACTGCGAAGCCAGATAGGCGTCCTCATGCGTCTGTAGGCCCTTCAACACAATTGGCAGCGTTGTGTGTTTCGCCAACCATTGGAGTGTGGTCTTCCACGTAAGATCAGCAGCTGTTCCCCAGAAAAGCTGCTGTCCAACCCCACCACCACCAGGTCTCTTTGGCTCCTCCGCAGTCTTGACACCTGATGATACTGGAAGTGAAGCTCCAAGATCCTGATTCCTCTCATCATGTTCTCTTTTGCCCGGCACAGGCGCATCTAGAGTCAAGACAATGAACTTGTACTTGTCCGACATCTTGTTGATCCTGGCCAGCATGGCTTCGCTTTTACTCCGATCATTCTGCACATATAATTGCCAACCAAAGATCTGTCCAGGCAAGGAGCCTTCAACAATCTGTTCCGGTGTCATCGATGCATTATTCGAGACAATCTGCAAAGCTCCAAACTGACTGATACCCTGAGCAATACCCCGCTCTCCAGCTGGGTGTGCCAACCTTGCCATTGCAGCAGGAGCAACATATAACGGGATCCCAACTTTATGTCCAAGAATTGTGGTCGAAGTGTCGCATCTCGTACAATCAACAAATACTCTGGGCCGTAACAAAATCTGTCTGTACACCAAGTTGTTGAAGCTCTTCGAGAAAAGGTCGTCTGCGGCGGAGTAATAGTATGCCCAGCATTTCTGCGATACCTGCTTCGTGGCCACCTCCTCAATTTCATCTAGATTCAGCAAACTCTGCATACTCGGTGGTCCCTCCTTCTTCTGTTCCGTCTGCGCAGCATCGCGGCTGGGTTTGGGAACGGTGGAGGGGTCGAGTTTCCCAAGCTTGGCTGAGGGCTTGAGATTTCCTTCTAATGTGCCTGGCGGATGTATGGGGTCGTACTCTTCCGTAGCATCGCGGCCTGCGAGCTTGAGGATTATCTTCGAGCCGCCGGGGTGCGAGGGGAGGAATTCGGAGACATCCCATACATCGCCATACAGCACCACCCAGCAGTCGTTGGGACTGTTGTGCTTCGCAACTACAAACTGTCAGTACAAAACAGAATGAACGGAAAATTAAGGTCGTACCTTCGGCTGCATCGAATGTTTTCGCCATGCTGGACATGAGACGAATACAATTCTCGAAAAGAGGAGAGAGGTGAAGATGCGATCTCGGCCTCTATTATACCGTGGTGTTGGACGCGAAGAATTCCCCGCTTTGGAGGAATTGCCGTCGAATCAGTGGCTTGAATTGGCAATTTTCGGCGACTGGGGGAGAAACAAGCCCCACCTTCCATATCTACCTACCTACTTATCGAGTCTAAGAATAGCATGAATGTCACGGCGTTTGTGGTACACTTGAATCTACGTTCGAAGTCTTTCTCGTTCTATTGTTCGTAAAGCCCTGGAACATTTGAAGGACGTTTTTATTTATGCATACTTAGTACCGCTGCTGCTATCTGCCGCGCGAGGTTTGCTTCCTGAACCCTAACCACCTTGCTCAACAACTTTGAAGTCTCTTAACGCCTTTTCCAGTGCACTCAATTTTCGAGGTACAAACTTCGCTTTGTATCGCTTTGGCATGGAGACAAGACTTGTTGGGTCCGCATTACCTCTTACTGGATGACAATCCACATCGTCAAATTTCTGTATCTCGAAAGAGTTGATCATGCGGATGAAGACGAGATAAAGCTCTCGATTCGCAAGCAACGACCCGGCGCACATTCGATATCCTTGAAATAAGTCAGTAATGCAATTTTTTTGGAGCTGCAACTCGGAGCGAGCTAGTAAATAATGGGAGAGAGACAAGAGGTATGCTGCTCACCCAGGCCATATGTAAACATAGGAGCATCGGGATTGTCCTCGAGCCACCGCTCGGGACGGAATTCTTCAGGATCTTTCCAGACTGCTTCGTCCATGTTACAGCTCCAAGCGTTCAAAAAGTAGACTGTTCCTTTCGGGATTACAACCCCTTCATATGTGACATCCTTGATAGAAACTCGAGGCAGGGCCAATCGAAGTACAGTATAGTACCTTTTGCGGCCAATTTGTCAGTGTATCTTTGAGGATACTCCTGGGAGGATAACTCACCTCAAACACTCGCGGACTAGAGCGACAATGTATGAGCATTTCTGGTCATCCAAGGCGTCACACAACGGCTGGTCCACCGAGTAAAATTGTTCAATCTCCTTCCAGGATTTCTGCTGGATATCTGGTCGTTGTGCCAGCAATGCAACGCTCCACTGTAGTAGTGTTGTGACAGTCTAGGCGCAAACCACGAATCAGAATCATGCACGTCGAGAAAAGGAGAGCGTTAGTAGTAGTACGTACATCTAGTCCTCCCGATAGCATAGTCAAACTGATAGAGGTAAGTTCTTCACTGTTTAGCTTCGCCTCCTCGTCGAGTATGACATTTGCCTGGATGCATGGCTGGTGCGTTCCCTTCTCCATTCGAGCTTCCAAGTCCTTGTTTAAGGCATTCAAATAAACATCTCGCCTATTTCGCATCTCGCCAGCTTTTTTCGTTCCAAAGCTGAAGGGATTTAGCCGTAAAAGGGGGATGTAATCTTGAAGATTACCCGTAGTGGATCGAAATCTAGAGATCTCTTCTTCGACGTGGGTAATCTCATCAAACAGTTCGTTTTGGCTTGTCAGCCTTACTCCCCAGTTTAATGTCAATGCCAAAGACAAGCTCAATCTTTGTATTTCTGGCAACGGGTCGACAGGTTCTGAGCCTCCTTTCCCATAATTCAGAAGTTCGGCAACGAAGTCCTTGCTTTCGAGATCTAGGTGAGATACGTAGGTCTGAATAGATGGTCGATTGAGGGCTGATGCAGCGCCCTTTCTTCTCCTCTTCAGCGAGTCGCTGTACGGTGATGTGCCAATGGTCGTTCCTGCCGTATTTGACAACACCTGGAATAGTTCATTAGTATGAAATGGGACTGAACAAGTAGGCTAATTCGATCGTACCTTGTGGAATGTATAGAACTCTGGTCTCGAACTCAGAGCTTGAGCGTTTTGGCCGAACAGAATCTTCGCAGATGCAGCAGAATTAACTACAACAACTGGAATGTTGCCTAACTGTATTTGATAAACAGCTCCATATGTTCGAGCCCATTGTCGATATTTCTCGGCCGCATTCTTTCGAATCTGCCATAGGTTGCCTATCAGAGGAAACCCTGTGGGTCCTCCAAGACCGACGACACGAGCTTGACCTCGAATTACTTCATTGGCAAGAACATACAAGATTGGTATCACAAAGAAGGCCACAGCTAACGATTGCAAAGGGTGCTCTATGGTTGCGACTTGAGCCGCGTGGAGGAGGTTGCCAATAGCCATCTTCAAGAGCGGGCCTTTTGAGAAGAAATTCGATGGAAGTCTTTCGTTTCCCAGAAGGCCTTGATCAACTACTTTATCATTAAGAATAAATTGACTGCCGTCCCAGGGCGGAATGATCTCAGCAGCCCTGGTCGCGGGGAGTGCGGGGCATTGCAGGGAGAGGCGGAAGCGCGCGAGGCGTCGAGGAATAATTCCGCACACGAGGCAAAGTAGACATCAAATTTGGACTCTGGTTTTTGCCCAGTGGGGTTTTACCGGAGAAATGATAATGCTTCTATCGATCAGAGGTGAAGCACTAAGGAGTAGATTGACTATAGAGCAATACAGTAATACTGAATCAACGAGAGCAGATGTATGCTAGCCGCCCAGCAAGAACAGTACTAGTACTAGAATCCGAAGGCCAAGCAACGCACCATTCAATGTTCCAAGTTTGTTGTGACAATTTGGCAGCTTCTCAGACTGACGTCCCGTCAAGCTCTGGTATATTGGGAGTCTGTTCTCTCATGGGAAGCTCTGAACTAGAACACTGAAGCACTGCTCCTGGTATGTGAAGGTAGCTTTACTCGAGGACATAAACCAATACCCTTTCATGTCTGCCGTGAGATTACTTCGTCATATCTAAGGACAGCTTGCAACAAGACTTGCGCCCCTAGTGAACAATCGGCAGGACTCGTGTATTCTGCAGGATTGTGGCTGATCCCGTCCTTGGAAGGCACGAATATCATACTTGCCTTCACAACCTTGCTTGCCCATGCAGCATCGTGGCCAGCACCACTCTTCATATCCATGATCTTGGACTCGCCTACCTCATCGATAGCAGCAGAGCGGACTGCCTCAATACAATCAGCATGAAATATAGACTCTGGCAAGCCCCAGATTCGGACTATATGATAGCCGGTGCTGTTCTTCTCTTGCTGTACGATCTCATCAAATTTGTTGAAAATCGTAGAGCAAAGCTCCTCAACCATCGTATCTGTAGAGCATCTTACATCGATAATGAAGTCCACCCCACTTGGAATTGTGGCCTGAGACTGCGTATCGTTGGAAATAACTCCAACTGTCGCAACTCCCAACCCAGTAGATCTTGCTGTGTCACTGACAGCAGCTATCAATCTTGATGCTGTGACTAAAGCATCAGATCTTGATTCCATCGGCGTAGTGCCGGAATGCCCTTCGACACCAGACACTCGTATAGCATGCCACTTCATGGCTTGTACAGCTGTCACAACGCCGACTCTATTGCCTGCTGCTTCTAGTTTGGGACCTTGTTCGATGTGGAGTTCGAAGTAAGATTCGAGACCGTTCTCTCGATAGTCACAGGGCGTATCTCCAAGATAGCCAATAGCTTCCAATGCTTGCTGCATCGAAATGCCGTCTGTATCCTTGATGCCGTAGCATGCTTCGAGACCAGTTGTTGACTTTGCAGACCAAACTCCCGAACACATCATGGCCCCAGGGAAGCGCGCTCCTTCTTCGTTCGTCCAGTCTATGAGAGTGATTGGGCAGTGAGTTCTTATGTTGTTCTCTTGGATCGTTCGAAGGACTTCCAAACCACCCGTCACCCCTAATATGCCGTCGTAGCGGCCACCTAGGATCGTTCAATCAGCTCTGCATAATGCCGACCTTGATTGCAATATTCACCTGCTGGCTGTGTGTCCAGATGGCTACCCATTCCAATCGGTTTTCTGTCCTTCGAGGTGCCAGGACGGGTCGCAAAGATATTTCCCATCCGGTCAATCTTCACGTCGCATCCCAACGCCTTACACTGCTCCACAAGCCAATCCCGAACCTCCTTATCCTCTTGACTCAATGCTAGCCTCCGCATGCCAGTGGCGGAACCTGCCAAAGCTCCCCATGATGAACACGTTGTTTGAAGAGTATCGTTTAGACGATCGCCATTGATTCGAAGTTCACGGTACCGGTACGACGCCATCGTGCTCGGTCATCAAGGGCGAAGAACGATCCAAAAATTGATATTGTGATGCGAATCATGTTCCTTCGTTTTGAAAAGCTAATTGGGTCGAGAGTGGGATGGTCGTTGGAGAGAGCTCGCGTCGATTGAAACCGAATTTTGGAGTGGTTCAAGCAAAGCTTGAATTTTTGAGCAAGTCATCGTCGCAGCTCCTGTGACGAGCAGGGCAGGTCGGTACTCAAAACTCGTCTCGTCTCATTCGCTCGTGAATCTCGGATCCCCAATGTACTTGGGGTCCTTCGAACATTTCAAAGGTAGGGTCTTAGCTGCGGAGAAAGGGAGCCGTGGTGCTACTGTATTTTCCCGGTAGTTATGTCACCAACTTCGAATCGATCGACGGTCTGACCAGTCACCAATACAAAGCAGATGTCCGTCAATGAGCTCCGAGTGATGTATACTCGAGAGCAACTCGACGCTTACCTTTCCTATATTTCCTTCCCCGTGGCCAAGTACAAAATCAGTCCAGAAATCGCCAAAACCTACGATGGTCTTGCATATCTTGTTGCTCTCCAGAAATATCAGCTTGCACGTGTCCCCTTCGAGAATCTAGAATTGCATTATTCAAAAGAACGTCACATTTCTCTGGACCCAAATGATCTTTTCGATAAGATTGTTTTGTGTCGAAATGGGAGAGGTGGATACTGTATGGAGAACAACGGACTTTTTGGGGTGGTCCTCAAGAGTCTAGGATTTGAAGTCATTCCTACAGGTGCAAGGGTATTACTTTCCGGTGGATCTGGAGGCTGGTAAGGAGGACCTTAAACCACACTTTCCCATCATAGACGATCTACTGTTGATTATGCTAATTTGATACCATAGGAGTCATTCCGCCAATCTTGTTTGTATTGCTGGCCAAACATATTTGGTCGATGTCGGATTTGGAGGTAAGTTTCTATTACCAACAACACATCCCGACTAACTCGTTGAGCAGCAAATGGCCCTACAAGGCCCCTTCCCCTTGTGCATGGACAGATTGCAAAATGGGGAGCCACAGAAACAGAACTCAGATTGGTGTATCAGGAGCCTAGACATCAAATAGTTCAAGGCATTTGGACTTATGAAAGCAGAATATCAGAATACCATGATTGGACTTCCAATTATTGCTTCGGGCTCACGGAGTTCTCCCCGCAGGATTTCGAGGTCATGAGCTATGCCACGTCTACTCGAAGAACCAGCTGGTTTACTTTCGAAATTGTCTGTCAGAAAATGATCATGGACGAAGAGAAGGACGACATAGTAGGGGCTGTGATTCTTTCTGGCTCGAGGCTGAAGCGACGAATCCTTGGACTTACGGAAACTATTGCTGAGTGTGTCAGTGAACACGAACGAGTAGCACTGCTCCAAGAGTACTTCGGAATAACTTTGTCTCGTCGAGAGCGAAATGGTATCAAGGGCATGGTCACCGAGCTGAAGGGCGGCAGTAAATCAGGTCTTTAATCAGAAATGCAAGTTGCACTAAAAATTGTGTTGAAGTCTTCAAGTGTTTCTTGTCGACCTTTCAAGGGAATTATCGAGCTGTGTCTGGGTATCCTAATAAGACTCTAGGGATACTTTTTCTGCCTATCACGAGCAATCTCAAAGACTTTCTTTCAAAAGTGGCACGGAAATATGTTTAACTAATTTGGAAATTAATCCATGGTTCATTATTGCTTATTTTCCATGCGGTATCCTCGTTTTTCAAAGCCGCTCAGATTGGACGAAGAATGATTGGCTCTTGTTGATGCCGTGAACGAAGTCTCGTGACCTGGGCTGAACGCTTTCCCCTCCTTGGCATGAAGCAACTTACCCCTGCTCATCAGCACTAAGTATCAAGAGCTGAGAGCAAGGCCTTGGATGGCATATAAAGGAAGACACGATGCAGTTTCCAGACTACGAAAGGTACAAAGTTTCTGAAACTCGACTTCTTGAGAGCATTTTTTTCATCTTCTTCGACCACCATGTCTTCGGCCAATGAACGCGCGCTGTATGCCGACACTCCACTGGCACTTCTTGCAACTCCTGCATTTCTTACAGGCAAAGTCAGTGAACCCTCTCCTTCGATGAAAAGTTGAGTACTGAACTGTGGCTAAACCTGCGAAGAGAGATCGTTTCACCATGGGAGCATCTCATATGGTTCTAAGCCACAACTCCCTAATTCGTGGCTTCAATAGCGTCTACCAACAAGCTCCAAGAATCCCAGCATCCGACTACCAAGATTTCACAGGGTATTGTTTAGCGTGGCATCGATGTGTAGAACAGCATCACATGCATGAGGAAGTCAACTACTTCCCAGAAATCGAGAGAGTGACTGGCCAAAAGGGGGTCATGGACGGAGAAGTGGAGCAACATGGTAAGAAAATCGAGTCATGAGCATAAATTGAGGGCTCGCTGACTTCTGCTGTAGCGGCCTTCCACGCTGGCCTGAAGAGTTTCAAGGACTACTTGACCAGTCTTACAAATCCAGCCTCGGAATTTAAGCCCCAGAAGCTCCTTGAGATCATGGACTCGTTCTCAGAACCTCTGTACACGCATCTTGCAGCGGAGCCACAAGCGCTGCTTGCTCTTTCCCGCTTTGCTTCCCCAGAAAGACAGTTCGACATTACACAGATTGAGAAAGAGCAGGGGAAGAAAGCAGTAACGTTGCATTTTGCTCTGAACACTCTTCCAATATTCATGAACAATATGGAGCTAGTCGAGTTCGAGGGCGGCATGTGGCAAAACCACCCCGATGTCCCATCATTTGTCAGATGGGTCATGAAGACTGTGCTTCCATGGTGGAATCGGAGAATTTGGAGGTTTATGAGTTGTGACAGCAGCGGACGCAGGAAAAGATTGGTAGCATAGAACGCAAGGACATACTGAAGAGGCATCTGATCATGCGCGGAGAACACTGGTGCCGAGTTCTGAAGCTTGATCTGCCGCTGGTTAGCTACTTGTATGGAGATATGACGAACACGATCTTTCTGCCGACAAGTGAGGCTGAGATTACTCCTCCTGCTGACCATGTGCACCTAATCTCCCTCTGAGTTTGAGCTGCCATGCCTCGCCACAGACACAATAAGTGGCATGTCAATGTTTCAAGCCTGGCGGAACATTTCGATGACTGAATTGGAATCCCCTGTTCCTCCGAGGAATTGTACATTGACGAGGTGCCTCTTTTAGGTATACCAACATTCCCGAAAGAAGACATTAAAGCCTTACTCTCTTTAGGACCAGACGAATGTACGACTTTGGCGAAGAACAATCAATATTGTTGCCACCCTTTCATGGTCGCGCCAAAAGCTCAGGAGCCAATCTGTTCGGTCAGGTGGACAGTGAACAAACGACACGGAAAATCGATCTGACTTGATTTCTTGACAGCTAGGGTAGTCTTCAATAATGAGCTATCACCAATGCCAATATGAGTTGTTTGGCCAGTTGTCTTCGAGTCTGTAACCCCGCACTTCCGAAAATCCGGGGCTCTGGAGAGTGGGTGGAGGTGGGGCGCACAGGTGCATGGCTGACACGTTTGGTCATCCGATCCCATCACTGCGACCTTTTTGACTATATGTCGAGACAACTCATAAGCATAAGTGGTCCAATACAGGGCTGTAACGTTGCAGAATAGTGTTTTTGTTGTTCCATTTCGAGCTTGCAAGAGAGATGAGGTGCTGAGGCTCGAAGCGCCGCACGCCAATCAAAGCCAGCCGATGCCCCGCTCAGCCAATCATTTTGAGTTTCCCTGGAGAGCGACTGTGCCTCGACATTGCGTGCGGCGCTCCAGTCAGCAATCCTCATTCTGCTTGCTCAGCCTTCCTGAACATGGCTGCCACTGAGCAGGACAGCTTCTGCAATTTCGCATACTTTCTTTGTGCATCGTTTGAAGCAGCCTTAAAGTTGGCTTGGTCTTTCTATCAAGAAAAATGCCTGGTCTCCCAAGCTGTTGGCCTTCGTAGCATTCCTCCTTCTTCTTTTAAGATGAACTCGTTTGCGTCCTGGATTATACGCAGTCTCTCACTTTCTCATCTCATTCCCAGTCCTCAGTCTTCAAGCCGGGCCTCCATTCAGAGCGCGAGTATCAGCATCAATGGAACTTCATTCCTCGACCATGTCACGCCAATCGATGGCTTTTTTGGGCAAACGTTCTTAAAGGAAAATATCCCGTTCATTGATATACCAGACTTGAATATTCAAGATGTCTATTACTACCGGTGGTCTTCAATTCAGAGACACCTGCGCTATACTGTCCAAGGAACTGGCTATATCATCACCGAATTCATGCAGCCAGTCGGTTATGCACAGGCTCTGAACACCATTGATGCTGCTGCGGGGCACCATATTGACGAAGCAAGATGGCTCCGGACCCAGACTTATGATGATGACTACATCTTAGCCTATACTCGAGGGCCGGCAAACAGTACTCAGTATACCAATTGGATTCTGGATGCAATGTTCAGGCGATCCCAGGTCAATGGGGATACGAAGTACAGCACCGACCAATTATCAGATATGACAAAACTCTGGGGCTACTGGGATTATACGTTCGACTCGATAGCTGGATTATATTATTACACTCCGAATTGGGACGCCCAGGAATACAGTCTTCCAGGTTACATAGCGGCTCCTACTGGAGGCCAGCTTCAATACGATGGACCCGACACTTATCGACCGAATGTGAACGCATACATGGTCGGTAATGCTCGAGCGATTTCATCTGTTGCAACCCAGGCTGGAGATTCAAGAACCGCTTTGAACTTCAGCAAACTTGCCGACCAGCTGGAACGTTCTATTGGCATACACTTATGGGATCCGGAGCAAAACTTCTTCGTGGATGTCATTCGACCAAACAATCCAAATCTGACAAAGGTGCAAGGAAGAGAGGAAGTTGGACTATTCCCATATCGCTTCGGAGTAGGCCTCGATTCACAGTATGCCAACGCATCAGTTCAACAGCTTTTTGACCCCCAAGGGTTTCTTGCCACTTATGGACCAACCACTCTTGAAATTCGCAATCAATATTTCGCAGCTACCAAGCCTAATAGCTATTGCTGTTACTGGAATGGCCAATCATGGCCTTTTTCTACATCTCATGCCTTGAAGTCACTCGCCGCCATCTATCGCAATGGCAGTGCGTCTCTGACTGCAGATCAATTTGTTCAGTACATGGATATTTATGCTACAACACAGCACAAGAATGGTTTACCTTATGTGGCAGAGTCCCATTACCCGTTTCTGGATCAATGGAGTGCTGATAGCTCGAACCATAGCGAGCACTACCAGCGTGAGTATCTGATGCCCATCCAATAGATAAGACCACTAACTCTCACCAGACTCAACCTTCAACGACGATGTCATTACTGGCTTATTGGGGATAATCCCACGTTCTGATGACATCCTTGAAGTCTCCCCTATCATACCTAAAAATTGGACTTACTTTGCCATCGAGAATGTTCTCTACCATGGCCATCTTTTGACTATTCTTTACGACCAGGACGGCTCACGATACAAAATCGGCGCTGGCATGACCATTTTCTGCGACGGGTCAAAGATCTTCACTGGACAAGGCAACACTGCTCAAGTCAATCTTCCCTCTGCCCAAATAGCAGATATTCCAGCTCCTATAAACATAGCTGGCAACCCAATTGGCCTGGGTGCCTACCCAATAGCCGACGCAACGTACACCTATTACACTGACTCCCCTTGGAAAGCTATCGACGGATACCTTTTTTACGATTCGATCCCGGACAATAGATGGACCAACTACCAATCTCCCAACACTAACGACACTCTGCAAATTACCTTCGCTCGACCTCGCAACATCTCGTCTGTCACGCTCGCAATGTTCTCAGACGTGGCTCGCGGCGGTGGAGTCGATGTACCTGCTCATCTCGAGATCTACGGGTCCACGGGGCTCCTCGCGAATATATCAAGTGGATTTCTACCTAATGACCGCAATACTTTCACGTTCCCAGAAGTAGAGACACAGTCTATTAGTGTGAATCTATTCAAGAAACCCAATGTCTGGGTCGGTCTCTGCGAAGTGGAAGTTTGGATCCAGCCGGACCCCACTCCTCGATACTTCGCCGTCGATGCACTGTTGACAAGTGCCAGCGTAACTAACGACGGAAACTCGCTTGCTACAAAGAATGGTGCTGTTGTCGGAGGATTAGGGAATGGAAGCGTGGTGGCGTTCTCGGGCATCGAGTCTGTGGGCGGTAAGGCGAGGATCACTTTGTCGTATGAGAATGCTGGACAGAGTACTTCTGTTCAGGTGACGCTCAACCAATTGTCACAGGGGAGTTTCAAGCTTAGGAGTACGGGCGGCAAGTATCGCTCTGCCACGATGAGTGTGGCTTTGGCTGGCGGGAGGAACTTTATAAGCTTACTTAATGGGACTGGAGACGTTCGTTACGAAACCCTCGATGTCAAAATGTTGTAGGAAATATGGTTGGTGATAAAGGAAACCCACAAAGCTCATGGATATGATAGTAGGATGCTAATTATAATATGACCAAAGCCTTTAGGACATTTTGACTGCTACGTCTCTGATGATGACCACGAAGTCTGAAACAGGTAGGACTATTGGAAGCCTCCAGAGACCGTAAGAGCTTGTGCCATTGCTCGGCGTACAATAGCTTCACCATGACCCCACAAAAGCGTAACTACTGGTCTTTGCGAATGTTCCAAAAGCTCCGGGACATTTCACCTAACATATCTGATCTGGTTGTCCGAAAAGTCTTGGAACAATTGAATTTACCGTTGAAAAGGCGTGACAATGGACACAAAGTAATGCCGCAAGATCTTATCTGTATCCTGTTTTATCAGAGGCCAGTATTGATGTCCCAGTTAGGCCGAAGACAACGAACATTGCCGGCACTTTTATGTTCATCTCGAGCCAGTACATCTTGGATTGCAAACTGAACATCATTCACGATTCAAGCTCTGTCACTGTGGTAGAGAAGTCATGAGAACTGAGATTCTGCTTTATTCTCTATTTGAATGAGCGCAAATCGAAAACCATCGTTGACGTCGTAGGCAAGATAGAACCATCCTGTCCAACCGCCCTAGGAATACATAGACCATCAAGCAATGGCCGTGGAGAGATCCTATTTTACATGCAATGCAAACCCATTTCCCCCAGCCGTTTATTAGAAGTCGGAAGGAATTCCATGATTAAAGAGTGTTATATCACATGAAGGCTACGAGACCTTGCGCATTTGGTATCGCATCGCGGGGCCCCTCGTAGTAGTTGCTGTATTTAACTTCTCCTTTTCGAAGGGTGGCTTCGTCAACCTCACCTGCTGCATGACCATTCTCCAAGGCCTTGCTAGAAGCTCGGCCGCTCGGGGTATTCGCCTTCAGATATTCGGGTTGAACGGAAACGGGTCTGTTGGAGCCGTTAGTACAGTTTCATAAAAGGTTTAGCCAGATGGAAAGCTTACCCATTCAGCTCACGATCAACTTGCAGAAATTCCTTCATGGATTCCTTGGTACCTCTCTGCTGTAAATAGGTCAAGAAGTAACTGCTTAGCTCCTTCTTCGTACTCAGGCTCATACGGCTTTTCTTGATCATATCCTCATGAACCTGTTTGATTCTTGTGTAATGTTCTGCTTCCTTGTCGGTCGAAGTAGGTTGAGCAATCTCGAACTCAAGGTATTTAACCCAAAAGTGTCGGCTCTGAAGGTACCATTGCTGGTTCTTTTGGAACACTTGTCGGGCTTCGATGACCGAACCTTGAATCTTCCACAGCAATATGGCCCACTCGACAACAAATGCTGCCTTAGCAAACAGGTCAACTGCAGGGTCATCGATTTGGGTCTTATAAACCTCAATAGCAGCTTCAAGACCGTTCTGGCGGCGCTCCAAGTTTGCCCATGAAATGACAGCTTCGACGTGACCAGGCATGACGGAAAGAATGGCTTGATGAACGGCCCGAGCAACATCAGGGCGTCCAGACATCTCCTCGAAATAAGCCCATTGCATGCGGATTCCAGGACGGCAAATTGGTACGTAAAAGCAACTCGCCCGCTGATAAATATTTCTAACTTCTTCTTGCTTCCCTTCTTGGGCAGACATCCAGCGGATATAGCGGAACCAGAATTCATCATAGAACGCGCATGTTACCAAGCAACGCTCATACAAGAAAACTGCTCTTGTGTAGTCCCCTTCGGCCTCCTCAAAATCCAGGTACTTTCTCCAATTGGCAAGTTGGGGGTGGTCGAGTTCAGTGACATGGAAGTACGGGCGCTTGATCTCTGACTCGTAAGTCCATCGTTTTGTAGTTTCTGTCTGAGTTCGAGTAAAAGTTTCAAGGTGGAAGTTGTCTATTTTGGTGCGAACTTCTCTCTCAATCTCCAACTCAGCCTTGGCTCCCATCTGGTAACCCGCACTTTCCGCTTCCACATCGGCGCGAAACTGAGCAAGAGTCTCTTCTGGTACAAGCTCTGCCAACGGCCGTGCATGTGCAAGCTGTCGGAATCTTTCGAAATAGCGAGCATATTGGTGCATTGGAATCTTAACAACCCGACTGAGGATGGCAAATATGCGGTCGTGGGACTCCAGACGGTCTTCAAACTCTAGGTATTTGTCCCAAAAAGGGTGAGCAAGAAAGTCTAAACCAACAGAAGTAGCGCCACGCTCGAAAAGTCTATGAAGGAGTGTTAGCACCTCCTTTAGAAGGGAGAAGAAGGGAGTGCAAAGGTGGCAAGGAGTGCAAATACGGGAGGGGCAATGTGCTTGAACTAATGGTCCTCAGATTCCATCCGCGCCGAACAAGTGTGCAGAGTGAGACGATGTAAAAGCGAACGTGTGATAGTAGAAGGAAAGATCCTGATCATGTGGGTGAGAAAGTATCAATCAGGGAGCAGCTTGTGTTGGCAGTTCTCACCGTCTGCGACCCAGTGATTGTCCAAATGTAGTACGTAGCCATGAAGATCGCATCCATGGCAGGTGGCTGTGTTAAAGGGTAGGAAAGAGTCCAGCAATACTTACTCTCTGATCACATCTGGATCATGGCTGGTTTCGACCTTGAAAGAGCAGTAATCAGTCCACAGATCCACCGACGTTGTTATGCTGGCCACGCCACGTTCAAAGACCTAACCAAACGTCAGCGCTTCAGCCTGGCGCATGCGATCGAAATCCCTTACCATCTCCGCGGCTTCAGTCCCTGCAATGGAAAATTCGAGGTCGGCATACTTCTTCCAATACCCAAACAGGAGAGGAAACTGCGCAAGAAAGCGGTCGTACGCATCTCGGGTGGTTGCAATAGCTTGTGGGCTGGAGTTTCGATTCA
>Ga0302140_10002678_pt1 | contig 23022 bp, 20 predicted proteins | sample I_Bog_E1_1_FD_202095 | JGI IMG/M metagenome (GOLD analysis project Ga0302140, IMG submission 202095) | Peat permafrost microbial communities from Stordalen Mire near Abisko, Sweden - I_Bog_E1_1 | ecosystem: Environmental > Terrestrial > Soil > Wetlands > Peat | place: Sweden: Abisko, Stordalen... | reverse complement strand
TCCTTCTTGGCGGATAACGCAACGCTCGCTGGCACACCCACGGAATTGAATTGAAATAAGATCTTCGCCGATTGTCCGGATTCCAGATCAGAGACCTGTAAAAGTCCTTCACCAATTCGAACCTTGTTCTTGTCCATCAAATACACAGTGAACGAAGCTCGTGGAATCTGCTTCTCAGTAAGGTTTTTCACCGTTACGTCGGAGACATATGTGTTTTGTCCGGCGTATGCGCCAGTCTGCCGAAATTTCTCAAAACTCAGTTTAATCGCAGGTTTGTCGGCAGGCCACGTCATTACAATGGCGGGCTCATTTTTGGCCAGAAGAACGCTGGTGGCGAGCAGAACAAGGATACAAGCGTTGAAACAATTTGGCTTTATCATTTAGGAAAGACTCGTGTCATACGCGGGCCCGTAAGTAAAACGTGTTCCAAGGCTGTTCTGGATCCCTCTTAGTTCCTGATATCCGATAATACGTGTTCCACTTCCTTCTTCACCGAACCCGTGAGCGGCAGCAGTGGCAGCCGAACCGGGCCGCCGAAATAGCCGTTGAAATCCATGCCATACTTCACGCCGGGTATCCCCAATTCACCGACGACGCGTTGCGCTGCCGCGGCGATGCGCTCTTGCTTCAACCTTGCCAGTTCCGCGTCGCCTTCTTTCCAGGCTGCATAAATTTCATAGCATGAGGTCGGAGCCACGCAGGCGAACGCGAGAATGGCGCCAACTGCTCCAGCGTCAAGAGAGAGATGCAGTTTCTGCGCCGCTCCCACCAACACTTGAAATCCAGCCTCTTTCTGGCGAGTCTTCATTTTGCCGACAACTGTGACCGCCGCCGAGGAAGGCTTTGCCGAGGCCGCGCCCGACAATCCGGCGACCTGCACCAGTTCCCCGCCTTCTCCATTGGAACTGGAAGCGGCGGCGGCCAGCATGCGGGGAGTCACGGCGTCGAAAGTTTCCGTCACGGTGGCGCTGCGCCTGATATGCCGCGCGCCTTCCACCATCTTGCGGACCTTTTCCACGTCCCCACTCGATTCCTTGATGCCAATTACATTGGGGTGGTCCGCCAGTTCAATCACAAGTTCGGCGGGAATGTCGTAACCGGTGGCCTGCGGGAAGTTGTAAATAATTACCGGCAGCGGCGAACGGTCGGCGACCGTGCGATAGAAAGCAAGGATGTTCGCCGGCTGCATCTGCTTTTTGTAGTAATGCGGCGTGCGCACCATGGCAATGTCGTAACCGAGCTCGGCCGCGGAGTCGGTGAGCCGCAGCGTTTCGTGGGCCGACTCGATCCCTGTTCCGGCAATCAAAACTTTATTGGGTGCAGCCGCTTCCCGCGCGGATTTCAGCACCTCGCGGCGCTCCTGATCGGAAAGAAGAATGGCCTCTCCGGTCGAACCCAGCACGACTATCCCGGCACAGGGCGTGCGCGAATAACGCTCGACGTTGCTCTCAAGTTTTTTGTAGTAGACGTTGCCGTCGGGATAAAACGGCGTAGTGACGGGAGGAAAAATACCGTGCAGAAGCATAACGGGATTAGCGTATCACTTCCTGGGCGGAGTCAGCATCGGGATGACTTCGCGCTTGTTGCGGCGGTATACGCGGAAATCAGCATCCGTGGTAGCAACGTAATACCTGGGAAACAGTTCGCTCATCCGAATCAGACATAAGTCGGCTAAATCGGGATTGCGGCCGGCATACCGTGTTGCAAGAACGTAGAGGTATTCGAGGTCGCTCTCGCAATCAAAAGCGATGCGGACGATGTTGTCACGCATCATAGCAAGGACTTCGCTGCTGGACTGCAGATGAAAAGCAGTCTCAGCCAGCACAGCCTCGCAAGTCAGGACAGGCCAACTTATTTGCTCGGCGACTTCCGCAGCCCATTCGTGATATTGGTCGTTTTCCCGCGCCATAGCCACGAGAAGACCGGTATCGGCGATGGCCTTCATCTGCGCGAAAACCCTTTGCGCGTAGAAAGGTTCCGAGGACCACCTTTAATAATGCCGACATATTTCCGCCAGGCTTGATTCGTGCCGGTTGGAGTGTCCTGCGAAAGGCCATTCTCCACAAACTGCAGGACTACTCGCCCCACAGGCAGTCCCGTGCGGCGTGACTTTTCCTTTAGGCGATCCAAAACTTCTGCGGGAAGCCTGATACTGAGTGTATTACTCATATGCCAGGATTGTAACACGCTCGCTTTAGGCTCCGGCGACGATCGAATCGCCGCAGCGACTTAGCGAATGTTCCTCAAACTCGCTCTCTCCGCGTGCAACTGCTGCAAGGCCCGAATATTTATTTCCCCGCGCTGCAATGCCGCGATTCCTTCCGCGGCGGCACGAGCGGCTGACAAGGTTGTGATCGTGGGAATGCGTGCGGTGACAGCTGCGCGGCGAATCGCGCGCTCGTCAAACCACGGCTCCATTCCACTGGGAGTGTTTACGATGAGATGGACGCGCTGGCCCTTAATAAAATCCACAACGTTGGGACGGCCTTCCTTTACTTTGTAAACGCGATCGACTTTCATTCCTTCTTTTTCAATCGCGTCGGCAGTTCCGGATGTGGCCACCAGTTTGAACCCCATGTCGACAAATTTGCGCGCGACTTCGGCAACGTGGCGCTTATCGTGATCGGTCACACTGATGAAGACTGTCCCCTGCACCGGTAATTTCTGTCCCGCGGCCAGTTGCGCTTTGGCGAAAGCCTCGCCGAAGCTGTCGCCCACACCCATCACCTCGCCGGTGGATCTCATCTCCGGCCCCAGCACGGTGTCGACGCCGGGAAATTTGTTCCAGGGAAATACAGGAGACTTCACGTAGTAACAACGTCCGGTGTCGAGATCGCTTCCACGATCAATATTCTCGGGCAGAAACTCACGCAACTTGCGGCCGGTCATCAGCCGCGCCGCGATCTTTGCCAGCGGAACGCCAGTCGCCTTCGAAACATACGGCACGGTGCGCGAGGCTCGCGGATTCACTTCCAACACGTAAACCTTCGCTCCCTCCGAGCCATTTCCCGAGAGTCCGCTTCCGCGCGGAATCGCAAACTGAATGTTCATCAGTCCGATCACCTTTAAGGCCCGCGCCAGTTGGAACGTGTATTGGCGCATGCGCTCCATCAGGGGATGGGGGATATCGACCGCGGGAAGCACGCACGACGAATCGCCGGAGTGAATGCCGGCTTCTTCGATGTGCTGCATGATGCCGGCGATCACTACGTCTTCGCCATCGGAAAGTGCGTCCACGTCAAGCTCAATGGCATCTTCGAGGAAGTGATCAATCAGCACGGGACGATCGTGCGAATACTCGACCGCCTCTTTCATGTAGCGCACGACAGATTCTTCGTCGTAGGCAATCACCATGGCGCGTCCGCCGAGCACGTAAGAAGGGCGAACCACGACGGGATATCCGACCTGCTTCGCGCCTTCAATAGCTTGTTCGAGCGAGGTCGCCATCACGCCGGCAGCTTGCGGAATTTGTAATTCTTCGAGCAGTTTATTGAAGTGTTTGCGATCTTCGGCGAGGTCGATGGATTCAGGCGAGGTGCCGATAATATTTACACCGGCCTTTTTCAACGGAAGAGCAAGGTTGAGCGGAGTCTGTCCGCCGAACTGCACAATCACCCCGACGGGCGCGCCTTTGGACGTTTCGTGCTGATAGATGGCCCACACATCTTCGAACGTTAGCGGCTCAAAGTAGAGGCGGTCGCTGGTGTCGTAGTCGGTCGAAACCGTCTCCGGATTGCAGTTCACCATGATCGTCTCGTAGCCGTCTTCGCGCAGCGCGAACGAAGCGTGGCAGCAGCAGTAATCGAATTCAATTCCCTGCCCGATGCGGTTGGGCCCGCTTCCGAGAATCATTACTTTCTTCTTTTCAGTCGGCGCGGCTTCGTCTTCTTCTTCGTACGTCGAATATAAATACGGGGTGAAGCTTTCGAATTCGGCGGCGCAGGTATCGACGCGCTTGTAGACCGGCATCACTCCATGTTTTTTGCGGAGATGCCTGACTTTTTCCTGGCCTTCCAGGCGCCAGACGCCCGCCAGACGCCCGTCGGAGAAGCCCATGCGCTTGGCGTCGCGCAGCACTTCTGTGGGGATCGATTCCATCGGATGCTTTTCCAACTCAAGCTGCATGTCGTTTATTTCTTTGAGCTGGTAGAGGAACCAGGGGTCCATCGAGGTCATCTTCGCGATCTGCTTGACGGTATGCCCTTGACGGAGAGCGTACTGCACGTAAGCCAGACGCTCGGGATGAGGGGTTACGAGCCGCTGCGTGAGTATCTTCGGTTCGATCTTTTCGCCGCCCACGCGCTTGCCGGTATCGAGCGAGCGGATCCCCTTCATCAGCGCTTCTTTGAAGGTGCGGCCGATGGCCATCACTTCGCCGACGGACTTCATCTGCGGGCCCAGGTTTTCATCGGCGCCGGGAAATTTTTCGAACTGCCACTTGGGAATTTTTACGACCACGTAATCGAGCGTGGGCTCGAAGCACGCCGGAGTTTTGCGCGTGATGTCGTTGGGGATTTCGTCGAGCGTGTAACCCACCGCGAGTTTCGCCGCGATCTTCGCAATCGGAAATCCCGTGGCCTTCGATGCCAGCGCGGAAGAGCGCGAGACGCGGGGGTTCATCTCTATGACAACCATCCGCCCCGTCTCGGGATTCACGCCGAACTGAATATTGGATCCGCCGGTATCGACGCCAATCTCGCGGATCACGGCAATCGAAGCGTCGCGCATGGCCTGGTACTCGCGGTCCGTCAGGGTTTGCGCCGGGGCCACGGTGATCGAGTCGCCGGTATGAACCCCCATGGGATCGAAGTTCTCGATCGAGCAAATGATGATGACGTTATCTTTGGTGTCGCGCATCACCTCGAGTTCGAATTCTTTCCATCCCAGCACGGACTCTTCGATCAGCGCTTCGTGTACCGGAGAAAAATCGAGGCCGCGGCTGAGGACTTCGACCATCTCTTCGCGGTTGTAGGCGATGCCGCCACCGGAGCCGCCGAGCGTGAACGACGGGCGCACGATGACCGGGAAACCGATTTTGCCGGCGAATTCCAGTCCATCTTTTGTGTTGTTGACCAACGCTGATTTAGGAACGTCGAGGCCGATGCGCTGCATCGCATCTTTGAAAACGAGGCGGTCTTCGGCCTTCTTGATGGCTCCAACGTTTGCCCCGATGAGGTGCGCGTTGTATTTTTCGAGCACGCCGCCGTCGGAAAGTTCGATCGCCAGGTTGAGCGCGGTCTGTCCGCCGACGGTTGGCAACACGGCGAAACCTGCGCCCGGCGACATTTCCCGCTCGATGCGGATAATTTCTTCCAGATATTCGAGCGTGAGCGGTTCGATGTAGGTGCGGTCGGCGATCTCCGGATCGGTCATGATGGTCGCCGGATTGGAGTTGGCCAGCACCACTTCGTAGCCCTCAGACTTGAGCGCCTTGCAGGCCTGCGTGCCAGAGTAATCAAACTCCGCCGACTGCCCGATGATGATGGGCCCGGAGCCGAGGATCAGGATTTTCGAGATGTCAGTGCGTTTGGGCATTGGATATTTCGTTTAAATCTGTCATCCCGACCGAGTCCAGTGGAACGGCGAAGCCGGTCAACTGGCGAGTGGAGGGACCTGCTGTGTGCTTGCAGCGTATACGCCGCAAGCACACAGCAGGTCCCTCGACTGCGAAGATCGTTCGCTTCGCGTACGATCTTCTTCGCTCGGGATGACATAGTTGTTTCACGCCGGCTTCTTCTCCGGTTCAAACTGATGCCGCAAGTACCATTCCCCAGCCAAGTCGTCCCATGTCGGGTTACGCATCAGATCGTTTTTGTGCTCAAATATCCGGCGGTGAAGATTGTTCGTCATTCCGATGTATAAGGCGCGAGACTTGCTCGCAACCATGTACACGCTGTAATTGTGCTCTTTCATACTGCCCACTTACCCTGTCATCCCGACCGAGTCCAGTCGAATGGCGAAGCCGGTCGACTGGCGAGTGGAGGGACCTGCTGTGCGCTTGCAGCGTATACGCCGCAAGCCAACAGCAGGTCCCTCGACTGCGAAGATCGTTCGCTTCGCGCACGATCTTCTTCGCTCGGGATGACAGAGTTGTTTCACGCCGATTGCTTCTTCTCTGGTTCAAACTGATGTCGCACATACCATTCAACTGCCAAATCTTCCCACGTGGGATTACGCTGCGCGATCAACCAATCTTTCTTTGCCCGGTTCCAGCGTTTCAATTGTTTCTCCCGATCGATCGCTTTGTTCACATCGTCAAATGCTTCGTAGTACACCAGACGGTGGCACTTATATTGCCGCGTGAAACCTTCAATCAGATCGTTTTTGTGCTCAAATATCCGGCGGTGAAGATTGTTCGTCATTCCGATGTATAAGGCGCGAGACTTGCTCGCAACCATGTACACGCTGTAATTGTGCTCTTTCATACTGCTTACCTACACTGTCATCCCGACCGAGTCCAGTCGAATGGCGAAGCCGGTCGACTGGCGAGTGGAGGGACCTGCTGTGCGCTGCGTATAAGCCCCAAGCACACAGCAGGTCCCTCGACTGCGAAGATCGTTCGCTTCGCGCACGATCTTCTTCGCTCGGGATGACAGGATAAAAATTACTCACCCTTTCCACTCCTCCATCATCTTCGTAAACTCCTTGAACAGATAATGCGAGTCATGCGGCCCCGGCGCGGCTTCGGGGTGATATTGCACGCTGAACAGCGGCAGGTTGCGGTGCCGCAGGCCTTCCAAAGTCGAATCGTTCAGATCCACGTGCGTGAGTTCGACTTCGCTATCTGGCAGCGAATCCGGATCGACGGCGAAGTTATGGTTGTGCGCCGTGATCTCGATCTTCCCCGTTGCCAACTGCTTCACCGGATGATTTCCGCCGTGATGTCCAAACTTGAGCTTAAAAGTTTTCCCGCCGAGGGCGATGCCGGTGAGTTGATGTCCGAGACAGATGCCAAAGATGGGCTGGCGTCCCATGAGGCGGCGAATCGAGTCGACCGCATACGTACACGGCTCGGGATCCCCCGGCCCATTCGACAGAAACACTCCATCCGGTTTCAACGCGAGGACATCTTCCGCCAGAGTCTGCGCTGGAACCACTGTCACTCGACAACCCTCACCGCGTAACTTACGCAAAATGTTTTGTTTAATGCCAAAATCGTAAGCTACTACATGAAAGCGCGCGGGCTCGTCTTTCACTCCTACCTGCGCCACCGGTTCATGCGAACGCTCGCCGACTTCCCACACATAGGGGTTCTTGGTGCTCACCACTTTTGCCAGGTCGGTGCCGTCCATCTTCGGAATCGATCTCGCCTTGGCCACCAGTTTCTCGGCGTCGCTCTCCATGGTCGAAACTACGCCGCGCATTACGCCATGATCGCGCAAATGGCGCACCAGCGCGCGGGTGTCGATATCCGACAGCACCGGCACTTTGAACTGTTCCAGATATTCGTCGGTGACCTGCTGCGAGCGCCAGTTGGAGCTGACTTTCGAAAACTCGCGGACGATCAACCCTTCGATCCACGGACGCGTGGCTTCGTTGTCTTCCTGATTCGTTCCGTAGTTGCCGATCTGAGGATTGGTCAGGACAACGATCTGTCCCGAGTAAGAAGGGTCGGTGAAAATTTCCTGGTAGCCGGTGATGGAAGTATTAAAAACGACTTCGCCGTAGCACTCGCCTTTGGCGCCGTAGCCTTTGCCTCGAAAGACTCGACCGTCTTCGAGCGCAAGCGTAGCCTGCATTCTCGCTCCAGTGTGTGGATTTTCAGAATTTTATCAGGGATTGCGGCTGGCACCAAGAGAGTAACGCAGGTGAAGTGTGGAAAACTCACGATTTGGAAAACTTTCTCGTCTGCCGTTCCTGTCACTGCCCGACCGCGGCCAGCACGTAATCCGTCAGTAGCTTCTCAGTTTGCTCATGCATACCTTGAGTTCCATAATTTGTGCTGGTGATAACCACAGCCATATCCAGCGTAGGAATTGCTACAACTTTATTGCCTCCGTTGCCGCTCATGAAGAACGCCGGATAACTTTTTCCTCCAGACTTGAAGGACTTGAGCCACCAAAGATAGCCATATTCAGTGTCATCGTCGATGCGAGCGTGCGGCTGAGTCGACGTTCGCACCCAGGCCTCATTTACGATGCGTCTTCCCTGCCAGGTTCCGCCATTCAGATAAAGTTGGGCTATCTTCAGCAGGTCGCGACTGGTCAGGCGCAGGCCGCCTCCCGTTTGCGGGATGTTTAGCGGAGAGAAAAACCACTGCTCATCGGTGATTCCGAGCGGTCGAAATAATTTTTCTTCCGCGTAATGATCTGTGCGCACGCCAGTAGCTTTTTGCAAAACTTCGCTCAGGGTGAAGACTCCGCCGGTGCAGTAGCTGAAATACCTTCCGTAGGGCGGAGGATCGATGGTCTCGCCCAGATGCATTCTGCCGCGAATGGGTAGGTCGAGAATGAACTGCGCCCAGTCCTCGACGACATACATCCGTTCTTCGTTGCCTCGCGAAGCGTCGTTCCAGTCGTCGCATTCGAGCGGCGAGCTCATGGTTAGAAAATCTTCAACGGTTATTTTGTCTTTTCGCGGATCGGGGTTTTGCAGCTTACGGGCATGCTCTGGCAGTAATCGCAGGACGCGCGCGTCGACGCCACTCAGCTTCTTTTCATCAATGGCGATTCCAACCAAGATGTCGGTGATGCTCTTCGTGGCCGAGCGCGTATCGCGCAGGGTGCCGGCATCGCCGTCGAAGTAAGCTTCGTATAGCAGTTTGCCGTGGCGAGCGATTGCTACGCTGCCGATCTTTTTGAAGTCTCCAGCGCGCACCGCTGTTTCCATCGCGTGTAGTTTGTCGACGGAAATTCCATTCGCATCGGGAGACGCGAAGGGCATGTCATTGCTGCCGACTTGAGTTTTGGATTGACTTAGCCCAGATAGACTGAGCAAACAGGCGGCAAACGTTAAGAAAACGGAGCGAAGCAACACAGGGCCTCCCGAGCGCAGTCCTTCGAGCTTTGCTGAACTCAACAGCTAGGAGGGATACGGAAGAACTGAAACGGAAGTTCCTAGGATCTAGCGAACCCTGCCCAGCTTATCCATGGGCCAGTACCCGAACACGGCCTTGCCATAAATAAAGCTCTGATTCACCGGGCCGAAATCGCGGCTGTCGTTCGACATGGATCGGTGATCCCCAAGCACGAAGTAGCAATGCGGCGGCACCACCGTCTCGGGATACGACCGATTATCGGCGTAGGCAGGCGGAACGTAGTCTTCATCGAGCGGCTCGTTGTTGACGTAGACCTGACCGCCATCAATGCGGATGCGGTCCCCTTCCGCGCCGACGACGCGCTTGATGTAGCTCTTTGAAGGGTCGCGGGGATATCGGAACACGACAATGTCGCCGCGGGAAATGGGCTCCAGCCGGTAGACGAACTTGTTGACGAAGATGCGCTCCTGGTCGTCGAGCGATGGCATCATGCTGGTGCCTTCGACCTTCACCGGTTGGTAAATGAAGACGATGATGAAGGCCGAGATCGCCAGCGAAATGATCAGGTCGCGCAACCAGACACCGAGCGCCGGACGCAAGCGCGCAGGCTCCGCTGCAGCGACTGGCATAAGCGGCGCAGGATTGTTCCCTGACTCGACGGTTGGAGTGTCTGACATCTAACGTTTCCATTGTATACAGATCGCAAAATGCGAGCACCCAGTTGTAAGAAACGCGATACGAAAGCCTGGTTCACAAATCTGCATTTCCCGAGGCTTGCCCCTCAGCGCCTTATCGCGGAAGTCAAAACCGGGTTAAAATAAGTGAATCGAGGAGATCTCATGACGTTCGGCCGCTTGCTTCAAAATAAGACCGCATACCGCGCCTTGACTCTAGTCTTTCTCTTCACGGTGACTCTGACTATGTCCGCGCAGTGGATCGCCCAGGGTGAGGAAGAGAGTGGCATTCCGGCATACAACGCCGGGCCTCCACCGAAAGGAACCAAGCTGCCTGCCGTTCTCACCAAGGCTGATTTGTGGGGTGCAGACGGGCAATATCCTTATCAGACGCACGCCTACGAGCTGGCGGCGAAGATTCCCGCGGTTCTTCATCAGCAGCCTTGCTATTGCTATTGCGACCGCATGGGACACAACAGCCTGCACAGCTGCTTTGAAAACACGCACGGCGCACGCTGCTCCACCTGCTTAAAAGAGCTTTACTACTCTTACCAGCAGAATAAGAAAGGCAAGACTGCCGCTCAGATTCGCGCGGGAATTATTGCCGGCGAATACAAGCAAATCGATTTGAATACGGCAGCCACGATGAACTAGCTTTCAGTAACCAGTACCTAGTACCGGGTCACAGAAAAAGCTGACGGGCCAACAGGAGAGCGTTTTGCTGGCGACTGGCTACTCGGTACCAGGTACTGTCAACTGGGTACTAGCTAGCTTCCATCAATTGCCCAATCCCCACTGTTTGAGTGATACTTGATCATCGGCTCTATAAGTAAGAGCCAAGGAGTCCCCATTACGACGAGCACAGGAAAAATTCTTCACATGGCTCAGAAGGCTACCCCGAAGAAGTCATCCGTTGCGGAGGATCCGCGCATCGCCCAGGCTATGCAGAACTACGAAGCCGGACTGCGCGCCCTGCAGGAGCACAAGTTCGAGAAGGCGAAGCCCCTGTTCGAGAAGGTTCTTGCCGGGCCCAGCCGCGACCTTACGGACCGCGCCGCCATCCACCTCAGCATTTGCAACCAGCACCTCGCTCGGGCGACTGCGCAGCAGTTTAAAAGCGTGGAAGAGCATTATGACTACGCCGTCTCTCTTATGAATGTGGGAGATTACGTAACTGCCCGCGAGCATATCGAAAAACTGCTGAAGCAGTCTCCAAAATCCGATTTCGTGATTTACGGTTTAGCCGCGCTCGACTGTCTTACCGGGCATGTCGAAGACTCGCTGAAGCGCTTGGATGAGGCACTGCGGCTGAATCCTGGGCTGCGTTTTCAGGCGCGCAACGATTCGGATTTCCATAACCTGGCCGAAGACCCGCGCTTCACCGAACTGCTCTACCCGGATCCCGGAGCCGACACGGATTCTTCGGAAGGCTCTTTCCGGGAAGACGAGTCGTACTAGCCACACGCTACGGAACCCCGGATGGAAGCCGCTGAAACCAAGCTCGCTGATTTGCTTTCCATGGAAAAGGCCACTCGCGAGCGTGGGCTTCGCGTAGTCGCCATCGGCGGCGGCACCGGCCTTTCTACTCTGCTCAAGGGACTCAAGCGCTTTGCGCTTACGCCGGCCGAAATGGCCGCCGCGATTCCCGGCACTCCCGTGATTCGCGACCTTTGCGCGGTCGTGACCGTGAGCGACGACGGCGGCTCCAGCGGGCGTTTGCGCAAAGAGCTCAACATGCTCCCGCCCGGAGACATTCGCAACTGCATCGTCGCCCTCAGCGAAGATGAGGCTCTGCTTTCGCAACTGTTTCGTCATCGCTTTGCGAAAGGCTCGGGCCTGGAAGGTCACAGCTTCGGCAATCTTTTTCTCGCGGCTCTCACCGACATCACGCAGGATTTTTCTGAAGCGGTGCGGCTGTCGTCGGAAATTCTGGTGACCCGCGGCCACATTCATCCCGCCACGACTTCGAGTATTGAACTCGAAGCGCTGATGGAAGACGGTACGCGCGTCCGTGGGGAAACCAAAATCACCGCCAGCAAGGTTCGCATCCAGGAACTTTTTCTCGTTCCTCCGAATGTCGAGCCTTTGCCGCAAACGCTCGACGCCATTGCCCGCGCCGATATCATTAGCATCGGCCCCGGTTCCCTGTTCACCAGCCTCATTCCTAACTTGCTGGTGCATGGCATCGCCGACGCCATCGTGAACTCGGCGGCCACCAAGGTTTACATCTGCAACCTGATGACCCAGGCCAACGAAAGCCTCGGACTAACCGCCGCCGATCACATCCGCGCACTGAATCGTCACGCGCATCAGAATCTTTTCGATTACGCCCTGATCAATCGCACGCCGGTGTCCAATCAGCTCAAGGCGAAGTATGCGTTGGAAGGCGCGTGCCAGATCGTTGCCGATCTCGACGCCATTGAAGCCATGGGCGTGGTTCCGGTGTTGGGAGATTATTTGGATGAGGGCGACGTCGCGCGGCACAACACGGCTCGCGTCGCCAGCGACTTAGTGCGATTGACGGTTCCGGAACATCGCGCGAAAACGCCCTAAAACAAAGCGCGGCTGCCCGTTCCCGCTAAAAGCAACGGTACCGGGGCAAGCACGATAGAATGTCACCGTATGAAATTGCCCCAGATAGATTTGCGTCCACTCGCTCTTTTCTTATTGCTACTCACCCTGCTCGGTTCTGCCGCGGCGCAGAAGGACAAAGATCAAGAGCCTACGTCGGTCTTGAGCTTCATTGTCATTAAAGAGGAAAACGGAAAACCCGTGCGCAACGCGGCCGTGATCATGCATCCCGTGAATACTCGCGGCCGGCAAGAGCGTGGCGGCCTCGAACTCAAAACCGATTCTGAGGGCAAGACCAGCTTCGACGGCATTCCCTATGGCAAGCTGCGCGTGCAAGTGCTGGCTTCCGGCTTTCAAACGTTCGGCGAAGACTACGACGTGAATCAGGGCAAGATGGAGTTCACCATCAAGTTGAAACGCCCGCAGACGCAGTATTCGATTTACGGCACGCAGCCGGCGGAGAAGAAAGATGACAAAGCTCCGGCTCCGGCGCCGGATCCGAACCAGAAGCCGCAGTAATACAGTTTCAAGTTTCCGGGAGAACCACCATGCCCTACCTTCTTAAAACCGAACCGACAGTTTACTCGTTCGCCGATCTGCAGCGCGAAAGCACCACCATCTGGGACGGCGTTACCAATCCCGCGGCCGTGAAAAATCTGCGCGGCATGAAGCCGGGCGAGCAACTCGTGATCTACCACACCGGTGACGAGAAGAGCGCGGTAGGAACCGCGGCTGTGGTGTCGGTGGACGCTTCCGATCCGAAGACGCCGCAGGTCAAGATTAAAGTCGGCAAGCCGGTCGCGAAGCCCGTCACGCTGGCTGAAATGAAGTCCAACAAATTATTTGCCGACTCTCCCATCGCGCGGCAGGGGCGATTGAGCGTCGTTCCCTTAACCGACGCTCAATTCAAATTTGTAACCGGCAAGTAACGTACCGCGTACAAACCTGTCATCCCGACCGAGCCAGTCGAACGGCGGAGCCGGGCGACCGGCGAGTGGAGGGACCTGCTTCGTCTCAGCGAACGAGTCGCCGCCAGCCAACAGCAGGTCCCTCGACCGCGAAGCTCGTTCGCTTCGCAAGCGATTCGCTCGGGATGACAGAAAGTCCCCGGTGCAAGATTTATTGCGCCTTCGCATCCCGGCGAATTAGTGCATGGTCCACAAAAAATCCCAGGCCGACCGACAAAGGGATCACTCCAAAAGTTGCCGCGATCATCGCATCCGGCTCAGCGCGGCCGATTAACACAAAGGTCACGATATAGCCAATCGCGCCCGCGACCAGAAGAATACCCGAACGCCGCGACCGCGCCGCCTCCGAAAGTTCCGGCGGCATGGGCACATCCACGCCACGCGCGATAGCCGCCATCCGCTCTTCGCTGCGTAACTTCCGCACGCGGAAAAATGTGTACATGGCCGCCATTGGAATTCCCAGAGCCATCACCACTGCCGCAAGTCCTACGATATTTCCGTCCATCGCCGCCTCCTCAGGTTCATACGGCGCATTGCTTCCCGCGCCGTCTCCTGTGTAGCTACGCGATGATTCATGTTAAAGTTCCGTGAAATTGGCAGTGCCGGACGTACAGCCTTTTCCGCGGTTCTGGGTTCTAACTAACATCATCCAAGGATTGATTACCATATGAACCGGAATTGAATGGGAGTTCCAATGAAATCTGAGCTTTGCGCACCCGTAATCGTCAGGGGGCTGTTATCCGCCGGTCTGGCCGTCGCTATCTTCACTGCAGTATTGCCGACGGCTACGCTCCGGGCACAGGACAGCCGTCAGTTAGCGCAAGCCCTGGCACACGACGCCAAAGAAGAAGTCGATGTCGACAATCGCACGCGCAACTTTATCGTGCATCTGCCGCAAGGTTATGACCCCAAGCAGCATTATCCGGTCATGATTTTGCTTCACGGCAGCAATCAGAGCGCGGAAGATATGGAGCGCCTGACGCACTTCAACCAGCTAGCGGACAAGAACAGCATCATCGCGATCTATCCCAATGCCGTCCGCGGCGAGTGGAACATTGGAGTGCATCCTGATCAGCCCGCGGAGATGGGCCAACGGCGTCCTTACGGCCGGCGGGGCGGCTGGGGCGGAGGGTACCCGGGCGGCGGCTATCCTGGCGGGGGTGGCGGCTACCCCGGCGGACAAGGAGGCGGGCAAAACGGCGGCCAAAATCGCGACGAGAATCGAACCCGGCCAGACCCGGTCGACGACGTGGCCTTCCTAAACCAGATGCTCGATCAGCTTGCGCTGAAATATTCCATCGACACGCGCCGCATCTACGCCACCGGCCTGGGCGACGGCGGCTTTATGGCAGAGCGGGCCGGCTGTTCCATGGCGGACCGCATCGCTGCCATCGCTCCGGTGGCCGCCGATTTTCCCAAAGCAATGATCTGCCTGCCATCGCGTCCCGTGCCCGCAATTTTCCTCGAGGGTACCGAAGATCCCATCGTTCCTTACAACGGGGGGACCTACAAGCCCGGACGCTTTCACGTTCTCTCCGCCGAAGACAGCGCCAAAACCTGGGCAACCTATGATCGCTGTGCAGAAAAGCCTAAGCAGGATAAAATTCCGGCTTCGCAAAAAGGCGCGAAGGAAACGAAGACCTACACCTACAATTCCTGCCACGACAATGCCCTGGTTTCGCTCTACGCCATCAAAGATGGCGGCAACACGTGGCCCGGCGGCGAGCAGTATATGAGTGAGAAAGAAGTCGGAAAGGTCAGCAACGCGCTCAACGCCAATGAAACAATCTGGAGTTTTTTAGTTACTAAGAAAATCGCAGGCGAAAGCGGCGTAGAAAAATAATCTTCTCCGCGGCCGTTGCTAGGCCAGATTCGAATGCGCGTCGGGATAGAATTTTGCGATCATTCGTCCGGTCATCAGTCCGCCTTCATATTCGGGAATGATGACTTCGTCCGCCCCCGAATTGCGCATCGCCTGCGCATAGCGCGACTGCCCAGCCCGCGTGATAATGCGTGCCTTCGGGTTCATCGACTTCGCCGTCACCGTAATGTAAAGATTGTCGGCGTCATTATCGATCACAATGCAGACGCCTCGCGCCCGTTCGATCCCCGCTGACTGCAGCACGTCATGCCGCTTCGCGTCGCCTTGGATCACCAGCGTTTTTTCCTTCAGAAGCTCGCGGCACATGCCTTCATTGGTCTCGATCAGAACGAAAGGAATTTTCAGCCGGTTCAGTTGGTCCACCACCGTCCGTCCCACCTGCCCGTAGCCGCATATGATGAAATGATCTTTCAACTTGTCGATGCTGACATCGTTGACCATGGTTCTCCAGGCCTCCACCCCTTGCCGCTTGAAGATCGTGACGGCTACGCGTTCGGCCACCCAAATCTGAAATCCGAAAACGCCCGCGTAGACGAAAATTGAGAAGAGCTTGGTCGCATTGCGTACATGTTTGGGATCGATGGCGTGCGGCTGAATCATCCAGAACAGCGCATCCTGCCAGCCCAAACCTTCAAGCCTGCGATACACGAAAACGCACATCAGGCTGAATCCCGCGAACACCACCAGCGGCAGCCACAGCCGGCGCAAGAACAAGAGCAGGATTCTGATCATGGGGCATAGATACTAGCGGAAGTCCGGCTTCGCGGCAATGGCAAAGTGTTGCTTGCGGTAAAACCGGTAGCGGCAATCGGTTTCTTGAATGTAAAAGGCAACGTGTAAAGTGCGGCGAGCCTCGCGTGAAAGAAAAGCCGCTACTTCAACTCCTTGCTCAACTGTCATCCCTACCGAGTCAGTTGAGCGGCGGAGCCGGTCAACTGAGCGAGTGGAGGGACCCGTTGTGTCTCGACTGTACCCGCGCGCCACCGAGCTACCAGCAGGTCCCTCGACTGCAAAGATCGTTCGCTTCGCGGACGATTTTTTTCGCTCGGGACGACACGAATTTGATCGGCGCCGTTTGAATCGTTCTGCCAAAAAAAAGCCACCTCTCCGCATGGCGGAGGGTGGCTGATTATAAACATCCTCCTCCGGCGCCCTCTACTGCCAGAAGAAGTTCAGCGTGTTGGTCGCGTCGTCCACGTAATACAAGCCATTGCCGCTGTAGACCAATCCGAACAAAGCGCCCGCTCCTGGCGGATCGCCGCTGATATCCAGATACGGAGCGAAGATCTGAGCGCCGCTTGTGGTGCTCTCTACCAGCACGCCGTTGTTGCCGTTCGTGGTAAAGATGTCGCCGGTATTTGCGACGAACAGTCCCAGGGGATCATTCAACGCTCCGCCGGTCGAAACCGTCGTTCCCGTTCCCGCCGAAGTGGATCGAGTGACCGGATTCGCAATCGCCTGCACGCGGTTGTTGATGCTATCGGCCACGTAGAGCGTTTTCCAATCGGGACTAAGCCCCACGCCAGTCGGACCAATCACCAGCGCCGCCGCATTCGTTTCTTCCGCAAATCCCGAGCCGACCACTGTGATGGACTCGAGATTCGGCAGCGCGCCGTAGAGGCCGCTCAGATTCAGCCGGGTAACCGTGCCTTCATTCACCAAATTGCCGCCGCCCGCCTGGGTTCCATTCAGCACGTTTGTGACGAACAAATCCGCCGTGCTTCCCTGATCGTAGGCCGTCATATCCCAGGGACCATTAATCAGTGAACCGTAAAAGGTCTCGACCACAACGCCCCAGTTGTCTAATACCAGCAAGCAACCGGCCTGCGCTGTGGCAGACGTTCCATCGGTCGTCGGCAAGCTGCCCACGATTACCCAACCGCTGCTCAGCACCGACAGTGCGGTGGTCAGGCCGATGCCACCCGGGCAAGGTCCCGGCAACGCGCTGGCATTGATCTGCGCGAACAGGCTGCTGGTGCCATCGGGAGCAATCTGCACTATGGTTGTGCCCGTGCCTTGCAGATTCGCGCTGCTATTGAAATTGCTGACCAGAAAACTTCCCTGCACCAATGCTCCGGTGCTCTTCGGCACAACTGCCAAGCCGTATGGATTCAAGTCGCCATTGCTGGGCACGGTTGACGCCACCACCGTGATGGTCCGCGGAGTGACGGCATGAGTTGGTTGCGCGGAGGCCGCGACGCCGCAACCGGCGGCTAAAGAAACTACTGCTGTGTACGTTTTGACTTTTTCAAACCAGTTCATCGGAGGGTCCTCCTGGAAGTGCAAGTGTTCAACGCAAACGGGCTGTAGCGGACTGAAGAGCACCCGGTCCGCGAGTACCAGTGTGCAGCGCCTTCGGGAAGTCTTTGTCAGGGGATTGTCAGGGAAATGTAAAAACTGTGTCACTTCTGGCGGCTGGCAGCACTTTGGGAGCGCGATGTATTTATCGGATCAACTGCCGCAATTCACGCCGCAGAAGTTTTCCCGAGGCGGTCTTAGGAATGACATCTACGAAGTGAACTTCCCGCGGCTGCTTGTACCGGGTGAGCCGGTCAGCGACAAAGCAACACAATTCCTCTTCCATCTTTTTGTTGGACGCAAAGCCTTCCCGCAGCGCGACGAACGCGACCGGAATTTCTCCCGCTTCCGCATCGGAACGTCCGACCACGCCGCACTCGCGCACCGCCGGGTGCTCCAACAGCACCGCTTCTACCTCCGCCGGGGCGACGGGAAATCCTTTGTACTTGATCATTTCTTTGCGGCGATCAACCACACGATAAAAATCCTCACGGTCGCGCGTCACAATGTCTCCCGACCAATACCATCCGTCGCGCAGCACCGCGGCCGTCGCATCCGGTTCGTTCCAGTAGCCCAGCATGAATTGTGGACCGCGCATTACGAGTTCGCCGGGCTCGCCCGCGGCAACCTCGGCTGTATCTCCCGCTGAAATCTCTACGTCCGCTTGCTCAATCACGCGGCATTCCGTCTGCGCCAGAGGATGCCCAATGGAATCCGGACGATAAAGTTCCGGCTCGAGATAACCCACATGCGTGACTGGGGAAGCCTCCGTCATGCCGTAGCCCTGACAAACCAGAATTCCGGTTTGCGCAGTAAAGCGGCGTGGCAGGTCCGGCGCCAGTGGCGCTGCTCCCGACTTCACCCAACGCACGCGATGTTCCTTGGGAAATTCTCCCGCCTCGGCCGCAAGGCACAGAGCATTCATCGCCGGAGGCACCAGCGGCATCATGGTGATGGCTTCTTCAATCATCAGGGAAGCAACCAGCCCCGCGCCGAAACGCGGCATCAGCACCAGGGTCGCGCCCAGAATCAGCGACGGATTCAGCATCACATTCAGTCCATAAATGTGATACAGCGGAAGGAAGCACAAAATATTATCGGCTGCGCTCATCGGAGTCGCCCGCGGCCCGAGAAACTGAAACACGTTCGCAATCAGATTGCGTTGTGAGAGCATCACTCCCTTGGGCAGGCCCGTTGTGCCGCTGGAATAAGGCAGCGCCGCCAGCGTGATTTCCGAAGACTGCTCAGGTTTTGGCAGAGCTGCGGTCGTACGCTTCAGCAAATCGGAAAACGCCTCGCTCCCGCTTCCCTGCTGCCGCGTGCAAAAAACTCTGCGCAGATTAGGAAGTCCGCCGAGTGGAATACCCTGAATGTTCGGACCATCGGTGATGAGAAACGCGGCTCCCGAATTTCCTAACTGGTGGCGGACTTCTCGCTCGCGGTAGGTAGGATTCAGCAGCGTGGGAATCCCTCCGGCCAGAGTTGTCGCGTGATACGCAGCGCAGAACTCCCAGCAGTTGGCGAGAAAAATCGCTACGACTTCGCCCGGATTTAATCCTGCAGCAATCAGACCCCGTCCCAAGGCCGCCACTGTTTCGCCATATTCCGCGTAGGTGAGACGGCGTCCACAGGAGGTATCCACCAACGCAGTCTTCTCCGTATGCCGGCGGCAGGAAGCCAGCACAGCATCGTGCACGAAAACGTTATTGGGATCGGAGTGGAGTTGCGTGCGCAACATGGCGGGATGATTGTAACGGAAGTCTGCGTTGAAACGATGCGCGTGCCTGGCTTAGCTGACCAGCTTCCGCAAAAACTCTTGCTCGTCCATCCGATACTTGAAGGCTTTGCGACCGTCGATGAACACCACTGGCACTTCGTCACTGAACTGCCGCCGCAGTTCGTTGTCGCTGTCCACGTCAACTTCCTGCCAGGTAAATCCCCCGCGGCGCGACAGCTTGCCCAAGCTTTCCTTTACCACTTCGCACAAATGACATCCCTTGCGGGAATAGACCACGACCTGGCGGAAGTCCGGCACGCCGCGATTCTACCGTTATCGCTATGTCGTTAATCAAGAAAAATGTTTTGTGCAGCCGGCTCAAATGGGGCCGGTCGGGATGACAGTTCGGTTGTGAGCTTGGGGGGAATTCAATTGCACCGCGAACTTTCTGTCATCCCGAGCGAAGAAGATCGTGCGCGAAGCGAACGATCTTCACAGTCGAGGGACCTGCTGTTGGCTTGCGGCCAGCAGTGCCGCGCAAGCACAGCAGGTCCCTCCACCCGCCAGTTGACCGGCTCCGCCGTGCAACTGACTCGGTCGGGATGACAAGTTCGTTTGAGGGTTGGAAGGTGTGCAGGAGTAAAATCCCCGAATGCCCGCTCTCGATTCCAAACCCTTACGCGGCAAAGCCTGCCTCGTCACCGGCGGCGCCAAGCGCCTGGGACGCGCCTCTGCGCTGGCTCTGGCGGAGGCTGGCGCCGATGTCGCAATAACCTTCAACAAGTCTGCGAGGGAAGCCCAGCATACGGTGGTTGACCTCTCCAGCCACGGGGTGCGAGCTTTTGCTTTGCATTGCGATGTCACGGACGAAGCCAGCATCAAGGCGATGATGAAAGACGTGGGACGCGAACTCGGGCGGATCGACGTCCTGGTCAATAACGCCGCCAACTACGCCACCGCGGATTTCGAACGCTTAACTCTGCGCCAGTGGGATGATATTTTCGCATCCAACACCCGCGGACCGTTCCTGGTTTCGCGCGAAGCTTTGAAATGGATGCGCCGAAAGCGCCCCGGTGCAAAAAGCTCACAGAATATCGAAGCGAAAGTTATTCACATGGGATCGCTCGGCGGACTGCGTCCGTGGCCCACCCACGCGCACTACTGCTCTTCAAAAGCCGCCCTGCACATGCTGACCAAAGTGATGGCGAAAGCTCTGGCCCCGGAAATTGCCGTGAATGCCGTCGCTCCCGGCATGATTGATCTCGGCGAGAAATCGGCGGCCGCTTTCATGAAGCACATGAGGAAAGAAACGCCGATGCAGCGCAACGGCCGGGCAGAAGAGGTCGCTGCTGCGGTTCTGTTCTTCGCCACCGCTCCGCAATTTATTACGGGGCAAATCCTGGCGGTGGATGGTGGGCTGGGACTTTGAAATCGCTCCGAAGTCCGCGAAAAATTGCGCGAACAATATTGCGCGAACAATAACAATAAAGACAAGCGCGACACTCCGCCGCCATCTTTCGATACCCTTCCTGCTCAAGGTATAGTGGGGAAAATGAAGAAATCCACGCACAATCCTTCTTCGCACGCCCCATCTTCGACTGCCCCTCGCGTCGCCGTTGCCATTTTGGCCGCCGGTAAAGGAACGCGACTCCGGTCAAAGCTTCCCAAAGTTCTGCATGAAGTCGGAGGCAAGCCCCTGCTGGCTCACGTCATCGCCGCCGCTACCAGCGTGGTTCCGCCGCGGGACGTTTTCGCTATCATCGGCCACGAAGCGGACCGTGTCCGCTCCGCCGTCGTTTCCAGCGGCGTAAATTTCGTATTGCAATCCGAGCAGCGTGGAACTGGTCATGCCCTCATGGTCGCGAAGAACGAGCTTTCCAACTATGACCATGTCATCGTTCTCTCCGGCGACGCTCCGCAGATCACCCCTCAAACCATTGCCCGTCTGCTTAACTTTCATCTGGACGAAGGCGCAGCCATGACCTTGCTTAGCGCGGACCTTGACCAGACCACGGGCTACGGACGCGTCCTTCGCAAGAATCCCCACAGCGCCGAAGTGCAAGCCATCGTCGAGGAAAAGTCCGCGACTCCCGCGCAGAAAAAGATTCGCGAGATCAATGCCGGATTCTACGCTTTCGCCGCGCCACAACTTTTCTCGCACATCGAAAAGCTTTCCACCGCCAATGCTCACGGCGAGTATTACCTCACCGATATGGCGGAAGTTTTGCGCAAAGCTCGCCAGCGCGTGGTCGTCTACAAGACAGAAAATCCTGGCGAGGTGCTCGGGGCCAACACCCGCGCCGAACTTGCTTTCATCGACCAGCAAATGCGTCTGCGCAAATGCCAGCAACTCATGGGCGAGGGCGTCTCCATTTTTTTCCCCAGCAGCTGCGTGATCGACGATGATGTTGAAATCGCGCCCGACACCGTAATCGAGCCCTTTGTGCAGATTCTCGGCAAGTCGCGCATCGGCGCGGACTGCCGCATCCGTTCCTACTCTGTGATTCGCGACTCCGAGATCGCGGATGGCGTTCTCATTCGTCCCGGTTGCATTCTTGACCAGGCTCGCGTCGCCCCTAACGCCGTTCTCGGACCCTATTCCCATCTGCGTCCGGGCAGCGAGATTGGAGAAGGCGCGCACGTCGGCAACTTTGTCGAGACCAAAAAAATAAGGCTGGGCAAGGGATCGAAGGCCAATCACCTCACGTATCTGGGCGACGCTGAAATCGGAGCCGGGGTCAACATCGGAGCCGGAACCATCACCTGCAACTACGACGGTGTGAATAAGCACACCACCATCATCGACGACGGAGTATTCATCGGCAGCGACAGCACCCTGGTCGCCCCCGTGCGCGTGGGCAAAGGTGCGTACGTCGGCGCAGCGAGTTGCATCACAGAAGACGTGCCGAAAGATGCTCTGGCGATTGGCCGCGGACGGCAGATCGTAAAAGAAGGTTGGGCGCGGGAAAAGCGGGAAGCGGGGAAAGCCGTCAAGACGACGAAATGAAAAATGTGTCATCCCGAGCGAAGAAGATCGTCCGCGAAGCGGAGGATCTTTGCAGTCGAGGGACCCGTTGTTGGCTCAAAGCATGCGCGCCTCCAGCGGCAAGCAGGTCCCTCCACGCGGGGAACGGTCGGCCTTGCCGATCATTCCCCTTGGTCGGGATGACAGTGGCTGGGCGTGAAAGCTAATTAGCGCGAAACCGCTGCGAACAACGGCGAATGCATCAGCGACTGAAACTGCGCGTCGCTGTCTTTGAAGTGGAACATGAATTTGTCGCCATCGGAATCGGCTGTAGCTTTTTCCATGGCCGCTTTCTCCACCGGCGTCGCGCTGCTCTTTTTGTACATGATGACCGCTTTCATCATCATGGAGAGCGTGCCGGCGGTGATCGAATCCGAAGTTACGACGGTGAGATCAAAATTCACTCCGCCGGTAAAGTCCATGGTGTAGTAGGAGCCCATAACCCGCTTCTTCACCGTCTCGTAATCGGCGATTTTGGCGGCATCGCCGAGCGCGGAGCGCATTACATTCTGCGTTCCCTGCTGGTCGAGAACGCTCCAGAACGGAGCTGAATCCACGCTCGATATCATGCTCGCCATGGTGGTATTGGTGTCGACATTCAAGATCTCTCCATCGCGCGCATCGAGCGCGAGTTTCACCGACGAGGGATCGCTGAACATCAGCGTGTTATCGTCCAGGAAAACCATCACAAAGCCGCCATCCATGGGATAGTAGTTGGAGGTCCGGTACTTTGTGGGCTTGACCTTCTGCAGCGCTAATTTTTTCAGCGCGGCCTTCATATTGAAGGGACCACTGGCGACAAAAACCGTCTTGACTCCGCCTTTGGCCGTGCGGAAGGAGGCCACGGTGAGCGCATCAATATCTTTGTCGGGATTAATTCCCACGCCGCGAAGGGCGCTCTCCGCCTGCT
>Ga0302140_10002677_pt1 | contig 23025 bp, 16 predicted proteins | sample I_Bog_E1_1_FD_202095 | JGI IMG/M metagenome (GOLD analysis project Ga0302140, IMG submission 202095) | Peat permafrost microbial communities from Stordalen Mire near Abisko, Sweden - I_Bog_E1_1 | ecosystem: Environmental > Terrestrial > Soil > Wetlands > Peat | place: Sweden: Abisko, Stordalen... | reverse complement strand
TCTGGGCAATCAGTTCGTCGATCTTGCCGGTGGAGATTTGCGCGAGGATGCGATTGCCCTCGCCAATCGGCAGCAGAATCGCGTCCAGCATGGTGTTCACGCCACGCACGATCTCCGAGTACGCCCCTTGAAATTGTTCCGGCTTGCCGCGATCGGAGAGTTGGCCTTCTTTCGAAGCGTCGGTCAGGCGAGCCATTTCCTTCTGCAGGTTCTGCACCACGATGGCAATGTTATTGACTGCCTGCTTCATCTTTTCGTGGTCGCCCTTGTAGGTCTGGGCGATCAGTTCGTCGATCTTGCCGGTGGAGATTTGCGCGAGGATGCGATTGCCCTCGCCAATCGGCAGCAGAATCGCGTCCAGCATGGTGTTCACGCCGCGCACAATCTCCGAGTACGCCCCCTGAAATTGTTCCGGCTTGCCGCGATCGGAGAGCTGGCCTTCCTTCGAAGCGTCGGTCAGGCGCGCCATTTCTTTCTGCAGGCTCTGCACTACGACCGCCGCATTGTTGATCGCTTGTTTCATCTTTTCGTGGTCGCCCTTGTAGGTCTGGGCAATCAGCTCGTCGATCTTGCCGTTGGAGATTTGAGCGAGGATGCGATTGCCCTCGCCAATCGGCACCAGAATCGCGTCCAGCATTTCGTTGATGCCCTGCACGATTTCGCGATGGACCCCATCGAACTGCTCGACCCGGCCGCGCTCAGTGAGACGGCCATCCCGGGACGCGTCCAGCAAGCGCATGATCTCCTGCGAGACCAGCAGCACCTTGCCGTCCCCCGATTTTTGCGCACCGCCTGACCGGCCGCCGGCACTATGCCCGTTCCCACCGTTCCCCTGCAACTTTCGGCTTTCGTGTACAACTTTAGTTGGCATGACTTCTGACTCCTTGATTGGATTGAATTTCTCTTTCACCCTTGCCGTGCGGCCTTTCCAGCCGCTGTGGTTCCCCCCCCGACGGACCCGGTGGTCACAAACCCGGACGAACTTGTGCTTATTGTGTGTGTTCCTACACCGCCGCTCCTTTGGCGCGCGACCGCGCCGCCGTGCGTCCATCCGAGCGTGAGCCCGCCGTGCTTCGGAGCGCCTCCCGCACCAACCGGTGCGGATCCAGAATCAACGCCACGCTTCCGTTCCCGAGAATAGTGGCGCCGGAGATCAGTTCGACGTGCCGGTAAAACCGGCCCAGATTCTTAATCACCGTCTGGTGATCTCCGAGCACCTGGTCGACGACAAAACCGTAGTGCCCGTCTTCGGTCTCGGCCACCAAAATTTGCTCGCGCTCCGGCTGTGCGGTCTTAATGTTGAAGTATTCCCGGAGGCGGATATAGGGGATGATCTCCCCGCGCACATAGGCCACATGCTTGCCGTTGGCCTTCTCGATGTCTTGCCGCGTCAACTCGATGCATTCCAGAGTGGTGGCGAGCGGCAGCACAAAATGGGCTTCCCCGACCCGGACCAGCAGCCCGTCAATGATGGCCAGGGTGAGTGGGAGGCGCAGGGTAACCGTGGTTCCGCTGCCGGCCTTGCTGGTGATGTCGATCGTTCCGCGTAAAGCCTCCACCTTGCGCCGGACCACGTCCATGCCCACTCCCCGGCCGGACACATCGGTGATCTGCTTCGCCGTGGAAAAGCCGGGTGCCAAGATAAAGTTGAAGATTTCGTTCTCGCTAAGCTGCGCGTCCGCGGCCGCCAGACCTTTTTCTATCGCGCGCGCGCGAACCGCTTCGGCATTGATGCCGCCGCCATCGTCCGCCACACGGATCAGAACGCTGGCCCCGGAGTGCTGCGCGGAAAGGTGGATGGTCGCGCTGGGACGTTTGCCGTCCGCCAGACGGCGGTCGGCCGGCTCGATGCCGTGATCCATGCTGTTGCGGATGAGATGCATCAGCGGATCGTTCAGCTCGTCGATCACGCTCTTATCGAGTTCGGTATCGGCGCCCTCCATGGTGAGTTCGACCTCTTTGTGCAAATCCCGCGCCAGGTCGTGAACCAGCCTGCGGAACCGTTCGAAGGTGGCTCGAATGGGCAGCATGCGGATGCTGATGGAACTCTCCCGCAACGCCGTGGTCAGCCGCTCGATTTCTTCCGATACCGTCGCCACCTCCGCATCCTCGTGGCGAGCGGCGATCTCACCCAGCCGGGCTTGCATGGTTACCAGCTCGCCCACGAGATCGACGAACTGGTCCAGCTTGGCGGCGGGAACGCGAATGCTGGATGCATTGTCGGGCGTATCCGAGGCGCGGCGTCCCCAGGGAGGGGGTTTCTTTTCCGCGGGCTTTGCCGCTACGGCGTCCGGGATCAAGGCTTGGTCCGCCGCCGCGGGCGCGACCGTTATTTCCGGCTTTGCTCCAGCCGGCATTTCCAGCGCCGGCTCGGCCGCCCCCGGCTCGATCACTGGCTCGATCGTCAGCTCACAACTGTCGGCCACGAAAATGAAGACGTCGGAGATCGCCTCGCGGGAGGATGAAGTGGTAAGAACCATTTCCCATCGCAGGTAGCAGCGCTCCGGATCCAACTCGCCGATCGGCGGAATCGCCGCCATACTCGCCTTGGTCCGCAGGCTTCCCATCTGCTTCAGTTCGCGCAGCAGCAGCAGCGGATTGGTGCCGGTGCGCAACAGATCGCTTCCTGGGGAAAAGCGGATTTGCCAGTCGCGGGCTGCGCCCACGGCGGCCGCGGGAGATGCCGCGAGCGGGGATGATGGGGATGACGATGGCGCCGCCTCGGTGGCGGCATGGTGGGTATCGGACTTCCCGGTCAGCCGCCGCAACTTCGCCAGGATCTCGGCGGATACGCCGCTGTCCGCCGTGCCCCGCCCGCTGGCCTCCTCCAACATGGCTTTGATCTGATCGAGCGCCGCCAGCGAGAGGTTAATCAGCTCAGCGGTAACCTTGAGCCGTCCATTGCGAACTTCGTCGAAAGCGTTTTCGAGGTTGTGACTGAACCGGGCCAATTCGTCAAAGCCAAACATCGCCCCGGAACCCTTGATGGTATGCAGCGCGCGGAAAGCGCGCCCCATAAGTTCGGTGTCGTTCGGATTCTCGTTAAGCGCCAGGAGCGCAGACTCCAGTTCGACCAGGATCTCACGCGCCTCTTCCAGGAAGGCTTGTTTGAACTTGTCGATCGTCTGCTCGTTTGCCATGAACCACTCGGTGACTTACTCTCGAGCACTTCCTATGGGAAAGCTCTCAAAACCCGCATTGTTCACGGCAGCCAGGAGCTCTGCTGGAACCGGCCCCGCCAGCTTGAGACTCCTGCCCGATCCTCTGGCTTCGCGGTCAGCCGCCCAAAGCAACTGCAACGCGGTAACGTCCAGTTCGGTCGCGCGTTCCAGGTCCACACACATGTCTTTTCCGGAGGCCAGTGCCCGGAGCAGAAGGTTCTTCAGATCTGCCGCGGTAGTAATGTCGATCTCGCCCTTCAGCCGGATAAGACACACAGCTTCGCCTTGGTCCAGGGTTAAGGGCATAATCGTTGTTCTTATTCTTAAATCGGCGCTTCGGGAGGGAACTTTAATGCTTCGACAGCCCGTCAATGCGAGTCCCGTCAAGGCCGTTTCCTCTCGCTTGACAGCGCCGGGAACTGCAGCTGCGGTGGTTAAGGGTGTGTGACGGACTTTGCGCAGAAGTTCTCGCCACCGGGGAGGACTGCACCGGACTGGGGGTTGGGACATCGCGATTCGAGCTTCGTGCCACACTGAGAGCGGAAAGCGGCGCCGTTAGCCGAAACCTGCGACGGGGGAAAGCGGAAGACCTATGCGAAGCAGCAGAAGTGTGTGAAGCCAGATGGCGCGAGAAGGGCGGACGTAACTCCGCCCTTCTCGCGTCTAACCAACTCAGAGTGTCTCTTACGCGGTCACGAGTTGGTGCTGCTGAAGGGTCGAGGCGACAACGTCAGAGGTGTGAACCTGGGGCGTTCCCTCGATAAATCTTGCCAGCGTCTTCAACACTTGCGGATAGGTACTGGTGTTGTAGTTGTCGGCATCTTTCTTGTTTTCCCAAATACTGATCGCGGTCACATCGATTCCGCCCTGGCCGCAGAAAGTGATCTCGTCCTTAAAACCATTCTGCTTACGAAGCAAAGGCAGGACGTCTTTTTCAAAAGCTCGCGTGTAATCGGACAGCATATTCGACTTCAGATGGAACGTGACATTGCGTGCAAACATATCAACCTCCTTAAAGGTTGTAGGGTTGTAGTTCGCTAAGAGGAGAGAACTTCAGATGGGCTGACTTAAGTTTCAGGAAATCTGAAAGAGGAGAAGAATGCTCACTCAGTTCAGATGGTGCATTTCAGTGGCCCTCTGCCTCGACGCGCAACCTGTTGGTTCCACGACAGATCCGATGCTGCGGAGTCTGGCCCGTCGTGTACCTTTGGCGGAAAGCGAGCCGAAACGGCAACTCCTGTTGCCCTCGGACAACTGAACGATGGCGTAACCGTCGCAAAATCGCGATTTCGCTCACCGAGATTAAGATCAAAGTCGTTCTCGCCGCCGCGACGATTGGTCACGCGCTGCCTATGACGTGATGCGCTACGGACAGCCGACGCACACCGGCGTCCGCGCGGCATAGTAGCCGAAAGATACGACTCCCGAGGCAGAATTCGGATTCACCAAGTCCGTCTCGACGAAGAAGCCGTGACCGGGATCAACAATGTAATAGTCGGCCGCGAACGGCGAGAACTCGAAAGCTTGGCCCGTGAAAGCGCCGGCGAAACTTCCGTTGGAGCCCGGAACCGCGAAAGTGCCTGTGAAGAGGTTGTCGAATGAGGTCGAAGAAGCTCCAACGTTGATATCCGCAGAGCCAGATAAGGTACCGGAAGACGAATTGGCAGTCATTGGGCCGGTGCCTTCATTTTCGCTCCCGTTCTGCTGGAAGATTGAAAACCCGTACGTGCCGCTGAAGGTGAGAGGCGCAGCCGCTTGCGGGTATGCTATTCCGGCTCCGAGAAATGTGTAGTTGGCGTCTCCCGAGGCGAGAACCAGCGCCGGGTTTCCATTACCGGCGAGATAAAAAAAGAACTGAGGGTGAAAGCCGTCTATCGGGGAAGGTAGAAAGTCGCTAAAAATTGAGCGGACCCGGCCGGTCCCGGGGTGGGTGCCGACGATATAGGATCCACCGAATGCTGCGCTGATCTGCGAACCCGCTGTGCCCTGAGCGCCGTTCGCCTGCAGAAGCGTGTCTGTGAGCCCATTGGCCAAGTCACCGCTGCCATCGGCGGTGAACACGCCGACCGAAGTCAAGCTGGAGGGCGACGATGCACTGAGATCTTGCCCAAGGACGCCGAACACATACGTCCCGGAGAACGAGGTGTTACCGCCAAAGGTGCCGGTGGCAGATCCTTGACCGATGGCGAGTCCGGCGGTCGAACCGACGCCGCCAGTGCCGAATGGGTTGTCACTCTCAATCAGTTTTATGTGTATTGCGTCCACGATATAGCCGGTGAACTGGTAGCTGGTAGTCGAGGGAAAGTCCGGCACAGCCAGGTTCAGTGTGACGGCACCGAACGAATCGGGATTGGAGATTGTGCCGGTAATTGTCACCCCGATGGTCAAAGTCCCGTCGAAGTTCTGATCGGTCACGCTGCCTGGTCCAGAAATGTTGTTAGGCGAATCAATGTTAAGAATGCCACCGAAGGCTGTGGGCAACCCCGACGCAAAATCAGTGCCGCTCACTACGAAGGTATAGCCAGCCGAGGGAGTAGCGACGGTGCTGCTCTGCAAATCCATGGTTCCGGTAGCGGAGACAGAGAGGGTCGATGTCGGAAGTGCGGTAATGAGAGTTTGGGAACTGGAGAGGAACACGAAACTAAACATCTCTGTTCCGTTGGTACCAAGGTCCGCGTCGTTAGTGTTGATGTTAATCGTTCCGCGTCCATCAGGCCCGAGGAAATAGCTGCCTCCGGTAACCACGTCTGGCTTGGAGATGAAAGCGCCCACATTCGGATTTGGATCGAAGAAGTTGACAGTTTGCTCACCAGACGAGACTCCTCCGTTGCCATCGAGGACGATTACACCGGCAAACTGGTAGGGGTTGAGACTTGAATCAAGTCCTTGAGCTTGCAGAACATAAGTACCCTTTAGATTGCCTCCGAAAGCAGTAACGACCAGCCCGGCGACGACATTCTTTGTGTGATCCGCAGTCGCGAAGGCCAAAATGGTGACGGGCTGGTTATTTCCCGTAAGAGTCGAGGGTGGCGTATACATCGTCGCCTGGCCGCTGGGGGTGTGCGGAGCGCTGAGCGTGCCGCAGTTGCCGGGATTTTGGCATTGCACCGACCAATCCACTCCGCTATTGCTAGGGTCGTTGCTGATAACGGCCGTGAAACTACTAGTGGCGTTGACAAGAACCGATGCCGGCGGCAGGGGCTGAAAAGCGATGGCGACCGGCGTCGCAGCTGGCGCCGGAGGATTTTGTATATTCGCAGTGCTGCTGCATCCGGCCATCACGGAAATCGTCGCCGCGAGTAGAGGAAACAAAATCCATTGTCTGGTTGCCACTGCCAACCTCCTTGAGTTGAGTTGCGTGAGCATAGGTGCCACCGAATTAGCTCTCGAACTCGCCTGCCAGCTCGAAGCCAAAGACCAACTCGCGTTGCAGTTCATTGCCCCGTACCTCGCAGGTATATGGTTTGCGGACCACCGCTGGGTTCCGGCGTGTAATTGATGGTGACCGTCCCCGAATCGAAACCGAGTGCTGTAGGGATAAAGGTTAAGGTCAGAACACAACTGCTACCGGGGGCAAGACTGAATGGGCAATTGTCCGTCTCGGTATAGTTACCCTGCACAACCACCTTACCGACGAAGTCTACAGTCACCGGATTCGGCACGGTCGCATCATTGAGCAGCGTAACCGTCTGCGGAAGGCTCGGCTGGCCCAACGGCAGGCTCCCAAAATCCAATCCGGCGCTCGGAGACATTCTTAGTGGGCTCGGTGGATTCGCTTTCAACTCCACCGGGAAACGTCCGCTATCGATTTCGCAGTTGGACGTCACTCCGTCCGCGGAACTGCACTGCAGCGTATTCAGTTCCAGAAAATAATCCAGACCGGCACTCAGGTTGGTATTCGGCTGCGGGACATAAGTAACCTGCAAGCTGCACGTTTGTTGAGGAGCAAGCAAGAGTCCCATGCAGGTTTCCGAAGACATCTGGAAGTTTGGTTGCAAGGTACCCGAGTCATTGTCGCAGTTGTAAGTGATGGTGGAATCGCTGGCCGCAACGCCGATGTTCCCGATACTGGCGAGCCCGTTGCTAACTACTTGCAAGCCGCCTACGAGACTGGTTTCCTGTAACGGGTGCGGCAGAGTGAGATGTCCCTTCGATGGATTCAGGCACGGAGCAAAATCCAGAATTTGGACAGGATTTCCGCTAAGGTTGGTGAACGAAAGGGAATGCGGCAGGCTCGATTCCGAGAGCGCTTCCGCGCCGAAATCGATTTCTGGAGTGGATGGTTCGATCGTGCTGGCCCCGAGACCCGTGATGGGCACGGCAAATGCCGTGTTGTTGTCCGCGCTCACAGGGCTGTTTACGGTCAAGATTGCTGCTAGAGGAAACGGACAGTCGGCCGGCGGAGCTCCCGACACGGACGGTGGATTTCCGAACGGCAGCCAGGGACAGCTTTCCTGAGGGGTAAAGGTGACATTGATAGAGCAGGACTGTCCTGGACCGAGCGAGAAGCTTGACCCCAGCGAAGGAGCGCATGTGTCCTGCTCCGCAAAATTGGGCAAACCGTTGAAATCGCTGGGAGCGCCGTTGTCGAAGAGGCCATTATTTACCAACCAGTTCAACGTCAAACCGTTCAGCGTGGAACCTGAAAGATCGTTGTTTGCAAGCGTGATGGTCTGCGTCGTCGGAGTCGATCCCAGCAATTGAGAGGGAAATGTGAGGACGGCTGGTGACAGGGTAATGGGTTGCTGGCAAGCAGTTCCATTGCCCAGCGCCAGACACATACTTCCTGCATCCCCGGCGTTGCCGAGACTGGCGCCCGGGCAGGCTTTCGAGTTCACTGCGTATGCTGGAGAGACGAGCGAGTGCAGAACGTATCCGTTCGGCGTGGAATCGAAAGTGACGGTGTTGACACCGGAGCCGGACGTTCCCCCGATCTGACCGAGATTCGATCCGTTCGTCCCCATGATCTGCAGAATTACGGTGTTACCGCTGACTTGACCGTTAACCAACGCTGTACTGAAACAGGGGTAGTCGCTTAGGTTGGTCGATTGGTTTATGAAATCCAAATTGCCGGTGATGGTCGCGTTGCTGGCTCCGATGTTCGGTCCCTGGGTAAGTAGCCCCAATACCGCGAAATCCTGGTTGGTCAGACCCGCGGCACCGCCAGTGCTGTGAAAGCTGCCTTGGATTGGTCCCGTGAGCGGCGGCACGGAAATTGCGCTCCATTGCAGTCCAGTTTGAGCAGTGCCGCAAGGCGCACCGTTGACCATCGAGCCGGCGGTCGAGGAATACTTGCCCGACATTGTCGACTTATTGGAACTCAGCGTTCCGGTGAACGTAAAAGTTTGTGAGCCGGCTACCGCAGTGAGGGTTACACTCTGGCCGCTGAGTGTTCCGGTTATCGGAGAAGATCCGCCGTTGCACAACGTCGGGTTTCCGCCACCTTCGGCCGGAGGCAATGAGATGGAGTAAACCGCGCCCCCGGTCACGGAGCCACTCGTTTGCAGAAGAAAGCCGCCTTGCAGGCCCCCTATGAAAGACTGATCGGACGGACTCGCCACCGTGAACTGCCAGTTGCCCGAAAGCGACGCAGTGTTTTGCGAGCCGCCGGGGGCGCCGGAACTACTGCTACTACACGCCGAGAGCATTATTGTGCCGGCCAGCAGCAAGATCCAAAGACTCTTTACATTCCCTCCGCACGAAGAGAGAAGAGCGGTTCGCAGTTCGCGATTCGCCCGATAGGAGGCCCTACCTTTAACGGTTATCTCCATGTCATTTCCACGTCCTAGAAGGCTAGCTTGAGACCAAACTGCAAGGTGCGGGGCCGATGCGAATCCAGCGGGTGCAGAAAGGAAGCCCCGGTGACGCAATTCGCTCCACTACCCTCAAACCCAGCCGAATACAATGGGCCGGCATAGCAACTGACAATGTTATTTCCACTGCTGCCTGGATTATCGGGATCGTAGATCCGGAACTGAGTGTGATTGAAAATGTTGAAGGCCTCAGCACGGAACTCAACTTCGCTGGATTCCCGAATCTTGAAATGTTTCAGCACCGACATGTCGAAGTTCGTCCGTCCCGGATTATTCAGGAAGTTCCGGCCAGCATCCCCGAAGGTGAGCCCCCGCGGCGCTACGAACTGCGAGGGGCTGTCGATGAGCGGACCAAAGCTTTGCGAATTGTTGCCGGGCGAGCGCAATCCATGGACAACGTCGGGGTAGGAGGCTGCGATGCCGAGCCCGCTGGAAACCCCCGCGTTGTCGGTGAGTGATATGCCGGTGTTGCCGGCGCTGTTGATCACCGTGAACGGTGTGCCTGATTGAACAATCGTTACCCCGGAAATCTCCCAGCCGTCGAGCAGTTGATTCGCCAGGCGTGAGCAGCAGTGGGCCGAGGGGGCTGCGTCACCCTTCGTTTCGCGTTCGCCGAGCCAATCGTAGAAGCGTCGAGGGAAATTCCTGGGCAGGCGATACACATAGCTGATGTTGAGCAGATGACGCTGGTCAAAATTCGAGCTTGCCCGGTTCTCGCGCAGGTCGTAAGAATTGACCAGAACCGGATCACTTCGGTCCGAAGCATCATCGATCGAGTGGCTGTAAGAATATGAAACTCCAACCGTGAGCGGGCCGCTGGTGTGTCGCAGCGTAGCCTGAAACGCGTTGTAGGTCGAATCGGCTACGTTCTGCAGCGAGAGCACCTTTCCCAGACCGGAGTAGGGTCGTCCGGGCAGAGAGTTGACGTTGGGTATGTTTGGGTTCGTGCACGCTGCCTGCAAATACATGTAGGCGGGGTTTTGCGGCGTTACCTGCGTGCCATTCTGAAGCGAGAACGGGGTGGTTCCGTCTCCCGGGTTCGTGTTGATTCCCGGCGCAGGAACGGTGCAATCCGCGATGGTCAGTGGCTCGTTCGGGCCGAAGGGATTTTCGCTCGGCGGCAGAGGAACCAACTGATTGAGTTGACGCTCCACCGTCAAGTGCGTCCCCTTGCTTCCTACGTAGGCAAGGTTTAGTACAACCGCCCTGGAGAGTTCTCGCTGAATTCCAAAACTCCACTGCTGAGCATAGGACCAAACCGCCTTGGTCGGAATCGAGGTGACGTCCAGAGGAAAGACGGAGCCGGCCACAGGCACGGAAGTCGACGAACTCAGGGCGCTTGCACAAGCGCTATTCGCGGGATCGAACGCAGAACCATAGCCAACGTTACCAATGCACGCATAGTTGACGGGAAGCGGTTGTGTCATGCTGAGGACAAGCGGGGCGCTAGCCTCGAGAGAACCGGTGTTGGCTTCGTTGCCGGTGCCATGCTCAAAAAAGATGCCGTAGCCGCCGCGGATTGACGTCCTGCCGTCGCCCCAAGGGTCCCAGGCAAAACCAACTCGCGGAGCTGGATTGAACAGATGCCCCTGCATGCAACCTGCAGGTGTGCCGTTCGCGCCGCACTGAACCAGTCCCAAGTCGCTCACAACGCCCGGATCCAATTGGAACGTGGCCGGGTTGAACGACACCGGAGCCGACCCAGCAGTTTTATCCAGAAGCACCCCATACACCGGGTCCACTGCGAAGCGCGTTGCGTTGAATCGCGAAGCTTCCCAGTTCCACGCGTTTTGGTTCTTCTCGCTATAAGTACCAAACAGACTGACTCTCAAACCCAGGTTAAAGGTGAGGCGACTGGTTGCCTTCCAGTCGTCCTGAAAGTAAGGCTCGGCGATTTGGTAGCGTTGATAGTAGCGGTGCTGGGCGGAATCCTGAGTAAAGCTCTGAATGAAGCCAGTCGGAGTTCGATTCGCATTCTCGGACGATTCGACCAGGAAATCAGCGAAGGCATTTCCCGTACTGTGCGCAAGATTGCTGAAGGTCAAAAGACCCTGCAAGTCGCCAGATGCCGCGCCGATCGCATTATTGGTTTGATTGCGCTGGGAGTATACGTATTGCGCCCCGAACTGCAGCGTATGTTTGCCAACCGCTTTCCCCACGTCATCGCGCACGGAGTAGGTTGGATTGGTATGGCTCCAGGGCATGTAAGAAGGATCGGCGGCAAAGCCCTCACCTCCGTATGCGGCATTGGTGCCGAGAAAGTTGACTCCCGGCATCTTGCCGCCAAAAGCGTTATTGAAAATGTAACCGATAGCGCATTGCGGAAAACCAGTTGCGGGATCGACGCTGAGGGCGGGATTACACTGTCCCGGAGCTGATGAGTCAGGGACGAGCGGCTGATCCAGTGTGGGATTGCGCTGGAACTGGGCACCCCCCGGCCCGTTCTTGTCCGCCAACGTAATATTCGAATTCACGTAGCTGATGACCGAATCGTTCAGCAGTGTCGGCGATATCGTGTGCGTAAGGCGCGCCACCAGGCTTGTGCCCGGCCCGAAGAAGCTGTTCTGCACGGTAGGGAATGTGTTGCGCACAACGCCCCACTGGGGCGTCAACACCGACGTATTCCACGCATCGTGAACGTAGCGAAACGACAACTTGATGTTTGTGGTCAATCGATGATCAATGCGAAACAATTCCTCACGCCAGTAGGTCGAAGGCGACACCGAAGCGTTGTAACAATGGTTGGGATCGGTCGGGTCGAGGTTGCCGAGAGTGGCGTTGAGATTGGGCAGGCTGAAGTTGCAGCCGTATGGAGCATTGGGCAGCGGTATCAGGTTCGAGTTCAAAATCGCCAACGCGTTCTTATCCACGCTGGTAGTCGATTCAGTGCCAATGGGGTCGGCGGGCATTTGCAGATGGTTCAGAGCCTGGAGAACGCCGGGTTGGCCCTGCGCGGGCAACGACGGACAGTCCGGGAATTGCTGACGGACAAAGTTGCCCCCGCCCAGTGGGCACACATCACTAAAATCGAAGTCCTGGTAAACCACCCCCGTGGTGGCCACTTGCAGGTTCTGCTGCACGCCTTGCGGCGTCAGGATCAGGCCACGCTCTTTGAGGTCCGGCACCGCCTGGTTGTATTCCGTGGGAGTTTTCTCCAGACGGAATTCTTCCGAGAAAAAGAAAAAGGTCTTGTCCTTCTTGGGGTTGTAAACACCAGGGATGGTTAGCGGCCCGCCGATTGTGCCCCCGAAATCCTGCCGGCGATAGAGCGGAGCCTTGCCTCCAAAGGTTGGCCCAACAATTTGCCCGGGAGCAGGTGGAGTCGTATATACGATGTCGAAGTAATTTCGCGCGTTAAACGCTTCGTTACGGATGAATTCGTAGAGGTTGCCGTGCAGCTTGGCGGTTCCGGACTTAGTCGTCACCTGTACTGTCCCGGATGCCGTACGCCCAAACTGGGCACCGTAGTTGGACGTAAGCACCTTCACTTCTTGAATTGCGTCCAGGCTGGGGTAAACCATAAGGGTGCTTGAGGCGCCGTTCAGGCCGGTGTTCAGCACGTCGCTGCCGTCCACCTCAAAAGTGTTGTACTCGACGCGGCCTCCATTAACGCTGTACTTCACGCTGCCCACGACTCCCACCTTAGCTTCGTCCTGGCCGGTCTGATTGCTCACTCCGGGCGCGAGTGCGATCAGTTGCGTGAAATTGCGGCCGTTGAGTCCAATCGACACGACCTCTTTTTGTGTGATGGTTCCGGAAACAGAGGCGCTCTCGGTCTCGACCTGACCCACATTGCCGGACTCGACGTTTACTTCGGTTTTCTCGCTAGCTGGCTCCAGTGTGGCGTCCAGCGTTAATTCGAGACCCGCAGAGAGTGTGATGTAGTCAAAGGTTTTCAAAGCGAAATTTGGAGCCGTCACGGTCAGCGTGTAAGTCCCCGGCTTAAGTCCGGCGAAGGAATATATGCCCTTCTCGTTGACTTGGGTTTCAAGTTTCTCTCCGGCCTGATTTGTCAGCAGTACTTTTGCGCCTGTTACTACTGCCTGGGTCTGATCGGTCACCGTCCCGTTGATGGTGCCCGTAGGTGCCGCCGGATTCGGTTGCTCTTGAGCGACACTGATCGACAACCCTGCGAACAGGAGGGTCAGCACGCTGAAGAAGCGCGCAAAGCGGCAGGGCGCAAACAGTTTCACACTCGTTGCTCCGGGCAAGATTTGTTGAAGGCAATGCGGCGAAAGAGGGGATTGTAACGGCGGGTCAATGCTGCAAGGTTAATGGTATGTGAAATTTCATCGAACCGTTTTCTTAATCTAGACCTAATCCATATAGCCGCGCATTGCGGGGTCCCACTGCAACGCCAACGCACCATTCGCATCTCCGCCTCCGCGCACGACCACGGCGTCTTGGTGAAACAACAACCCCAATCGTCGCGAGAGCGCTTCAGCAGACACGGAACCACTGTTAAGAACTTTTCACTAACTTGTCACAGACCCTTAACAATGAGTGGATACACTCCGGCCTGAAATACAGCTTCCTTTTGTCGAGTTGGTATGTGGGCTCGGCGGCACGCCGACTAACTGAATAGGCACGGGAAAGTGCTGGGAACTTGCGGGAAGGTCTTCTGTCTGCGTGTGGCGCAATGCCTCACGTTACGTAGTAATGGTCGCAACCATGAGAAAGGAATCAATCATGTCGAGCAGAAAATCACTTGTCGCGGGGCTGGTCTTGGCCGCGATCGTGGGCATCGTACCTCAGGTACACGCTCAAACTCTTAAAGTAGTTATTGCGGGCTCTTCGGCCTTGTGGCAGACGCTGGCCTTGGGCGCGTACAACAACGGGACCAGCATCGTGACTGGCGGCGGCGCGACCTTCCATTGGACAAGCGCTTCCAATGCCGTCAACCTGACGGACACTAGGCCAACGCCCGTGAACAACGACGCCGGCACACTCTGGGTTGTTTGGGATAGCGCCACCGTTCCCAACGTCTGGGTGTTCGATAAAGTCGACTCCGTCGTCGGAGACCGGTGCTACTTCGCTCAACCTCACTGCAACGTGAACGGCTCTGCCGCTACTCTGTCGGCTGCGGGTGCGGGACAGATATCCACCGCGCTGTGGGGCGCAGACACGAATCTACCGGCCAGCATCCAGGCTCTGTTTACGTCTGGGAGTCTTGTCAGCGTGGCGGCGACGGACATTCGTCCGGAAGATGCAGCATTCGTAGTGTGTCGTGTGAATTCTGCCCTCGGAGCCGGCACAGCGGGCGGATCCGCCAGCGACGGACTTGATGGGCTCGGATACAACGCCAATAACGCCTCCGGCACCTGCCCAGCGTTCCCGATTGGGACCACGGGTAAGGGAGTAGGAAGTCCAATATTGAGCGGCTACCCCGGAAGCACGGGTGCTGCGAACGTTCTAGCGTTCAACATCAGCGGCAAGGATCCCTTTAGTGATACAACGATCCCCACATACACTGTGGTGTCTGTGGGCGCAGCCCCAATCGTGTTCGTCATCGAGCGCGATAAGGGTCAGCTCACCAATTTGACCAACGCCAGCGAGATCCAACTTCAACAGGCGTTCTCGGGCACAGACTGTGACGCCGGTGCCTTCGGTCTACCGGCCGGACCCATTAGCATCAATCTTCGCGAGCCCCTCTCTGGCACCATGAACACCACGGAGGCCACCGTTTTCCGTCGTCCCACCGTTTATCCCAATCCGGTTCTTGGGCTGAGTCAGGAAGCCCACGTGGACGCTCCGGTGAATAACCCGCTGAAAGCACAGGCAGGAACTTGCCTGGCTGGCGCCGGCGCACGCTATCGCGCCATTGGTACTGGCGAAGAAGTGAAGTCCGTTTTGAACTCGGGCGCGAACTATGGCCACGACGGCATCGGCTACACCTTCTTCAGCTACGGGAACGTGAGCTCGATCGCAAACAACACCGCTTACGGTTACGTTCAGTTGAACGGGGTCGATCCTATTTTCCAAACCTACGGATCGACACTGGATCCCGGACAGCCTGCCACTGCCGGCACTTTGCCGGCCGCTGCGAATCTGCCTGCGACTTGCGCCGGTGGGGCTGGTTCATTTCCCTGCTCGGAGCACGACATCTGGAAGAACGGGTTCTCTTTCCCGACCCTTCGCAACGGAACTTACCGCGCATGGTCGGAGCAGCGGCTCATCTCTAATGGCACTGGAGCAACCAACGCGGCGGCGCTCGTGAAGGCCTCGAATATTTTCGTTGTCAACGCGGTTCCCGACTACGTGCCGGCTGCGGCAGTCACTGGGACTACAGATCTGGGTCTCAAACTGGTGCGTTCGCACTACCAACAGAAGAGCGGATCGGGAGCCCTTCTTGGAGGAACCCCTGTTAACAGCCCAGAAAAAGGCGGCGACATGGGCGGCTACATTATCCCGACCCTGATCGGCGTCACCACGGCCGCGCAGACACAACTGATCCAAAACGAAAGCTCGGCGGACTCGAACCTGGGTCCTGTCGAAAGACAGTAAAAAGGATCTAGCCGGACGTACTCCGTTTCGGCTGATCACGGAGGGGCGGACCGCTTTCACTCGGGCCGCCCTTCCTCTTTGATCTGGAGGAAAGATGTACAGTCCGCGGCTGTCCATATTCATTAGAACGCTCGCTCTCGGAGTCGCACTCTTATCTTTGGCACCCATCGCTCTCGGCCAATTACGGGCATCTCCGCCGATAGCTGATCCAAACGACACTCGGTTCCCGGGTGTGACCGAGGACTGGAGTTCACCGGCATTGAGCAGCAGCCATCTGAAGCCCGTTACGCCCGTCGGCCCCTTTGTCGATGAACACCCGGGCTACACCGTGGAACTGCTCCAGCTACAGTGGCGATGGGGCGATCCGCTCGACCTCTATGTAATGAAGCCCAAGGGAGTCAAGAAGCCTCCGGTGATCTTGCATCTTTACGGTTATCCCGCGGACACGGACGCTTTCAAGAGTGAAATCTTTCAAAGTGCCCTGACCAAGGATGGCTTTGCCGCCGTGGGCTTTGTTTCAGCACTTACCGGACATCGCTATCACGACCGTCCGATGAAGGAATGGTTCCTCAGCGAATTGCAGGAGTGTCTGGCGACCTCGGCGCACGACGTGCAGATGGTGCTAACTTATCTAACCGCGCGCGGCGATCTGGATACGAGCCGCGTGGGTATGTTTGGGCAAGGGTCGGGAGCAAGCATCGCGATCCTCGCTTCGGCTGTCGATCCGCGGATTAAGGTTCTCGATGTGCTGGATCCATGGGGCGATTGGCCGATCTGGATGGCAACCTCCCCTTTTGTGCCGCAGGACGAACGGGCGGAGTACGTGAAACCGGAATTTTTGAAGAGAGCAGCCGCGCTTGAGCCGGTCGAGTGGCTGCCAAAGATTCAAGCGAAGGAGTTTCGGCTTCAGCAGACGACCTTCGAGTCTGATACGCCAAAGCCTGCCAAAGAAAAGCTGCGAGCGGCTGTGCCAGCGGGCACCACCGTCGTCCTCTATAAGACTCTGCAAGAGTTCAACACATCCTTCCATAACAGCACGAACCTGGAATGGATTCAGCACGAGCTTCAGTCTCTTCCGGAGCCGCAAGCGGTAGCTGGCGCTGCCAGCCTTCCCGAGCGCCTGCAGAAAGAGAAGTAGACAATGGGGCGGCCGGAGGATTTCGACCAATGCGGTGCGGTGCGGGTCAGCACCTGCAGATCCCTGTACTCATAATGCGGCCGCCGGTAGAACTGCCAAACCTGCTCTAATGCTGCCTTTTGCGCCTCTTCGACCATTCACGAACCTCCATCGAGGGCGAAATTCACGTTTGCAAGCGGAACTGCTGCAAGCCGAAGATGTCGCGACAAGCAAGGAAACGATATGGGGCGACTTAGAAGGCTTCGGCAGGAACTTTTGCGCGTTCATGGAGCGGGCGGTGGAGCAGGAACGCCTTAAGGATCTTGCCGCGAAGAAGAAACCGGAGAATCTCGAAGTACAGTCAAGCCCGCAGACTGGACCTTGGTGATGGCTGGTTTCTCAGTCCACAACTCTAGTCCGCAATCGCTTGAACGATTTCTTCCCGACGGGACACTAGAAGCCCACCGAGAAGCAGCAGATGAGCGATTTCAGTACGCAAACCGGGGCGCTAAGTGCTTGGGATTGAGAAATCTGGCGGAGAGGCAGGGATTCGAACCCTGGGTACAGGTGTTAGCCCGTACAACGGTTTAGCAAACCGCCGCATTCGGCCACTCTGCCACCTCTCCGGCGTTGTGGACTACATTTTACCACGGTTGAGGTGAGGGCTCTTACCGCTTCAGTCACATACATGTACCTCTTGCCTTATTACCCATTGTCTACTTCTGCTTCTGCTGGCGCTCAGGAAGGCTGGCAGCGCCAGCTACCGCTTGCGGTTCCGGAAGAGACTGAAGCTCGTGCTGAATCCATTCCAGGTTCGTGCTGTCATGTCTAGCCGGCACAATAATGCTCTCGGCGTGTAGTAGCAGTAGTTCCGGCGGCGCCTGGCGGCTTGCAGAATACTGCGTCGCTTTCGGGCAACTGGCAGTTAGGTGGCGAATCCGTCCGATCAGTCTTTCATAGGGGCCTGCAAGGGGGCTTTCTTCTGCAAACGAGTGGCTCCGTGACCGGGGGCGCGGTTTACTCCATCTCGTTGCCTCCGGCCGAAGGTGGGGGAAACCCGACATTGTGCAACGGCGGATCGGCTCCAGTCGTAGCAGTGCTGCAACGCTGTTCTCCTTAGCGGAGATCCAAATATGCGTTCAAAAAGCGGCGGAATTTCTGGTGAAATGCCTTCTGCCGACCGGAACTGGGAAATGGCAACGGTTCTAGGTTGACCACAGGAAGATGTGCGTCCTTGAGTTTGATATAGAGCCTTGTAATGGTCCTGATCAGCATTATGGCGCTTGGAGCGATGTTTTCGATTTCCATAAGCAATTCTGCACCGCCAGCCTCAATGCGCTTGATGCGGGCCTGGGAACTGCCGTCGATCGGAACCTCCACGGCATCGATAAGGCGTGTTTTCAGCGCATGTCCCCAGTTTCCGATTTTCGAGGAGACAATCGGGTCATGACACCAGTTGTGAAGGCTTTTTTTATCCAATATTCACATCAGCTTCAACTTTGCGTAACACTTGCAGGTTAGACAAGTTCTTAGCTGTAGTTGCCCGCCTGGGGCGAGCGTGGTCTCTCACTCCGCCGGGGACGCAGTGCCGCCATAGTTCTGAACCCGCGATCGGCATCGAATTTCTCGAAAGGAAACTGGTGATAGGTCCGCAGTACAATACCGAAGCTCGCTTAGTCTGCTGCTCTTGACGATGTGCTTGTCTCCGTGATGTTGACCGGACAACCCCAAGTTCAGATACGGGGAAAACATGGCTTCCCTATAGGTGGGAACTCAAATGAACGTGAACCGCCTGCCAACGTTGCTTTTTCTCCGCAGGGTAATGCAATGAAAATCCACTCGAAGACAAATACGTTCCGTCTACTCGCCGCTGCCCCAAGCCGGCTCGCAACCCGCTCGCTCCTCAGTGCATTGTTCGTCTTAGCGAGCGTGCTCCAGTTGCCAGCTCAGAACGCTGTACTAACGGGCGCAATCGGCGGGCGCGTCACCGATCAAGAGCGAGCAGTGGTGCCGGGAGTGCCGGTGGTTTTGCGGAATCTTGCGACCGGGCTGCAACAGTCCGCCGTCACGAATCACGCCGGACTGTACCAGTTCCTGGCTCTCATGCCCGGAACGTATTCGGTCACAGCGACGGGAAAGGGCTTTCACGACGCCGAAGCTTTAGTGCGGGTGCTGGTGGGAAACACTACGTCGCAAGACCTCAGGCTACAGGTGGGAGCCAGCGGGGCCACGGTAAAGGTCACCGGGACGATGCCACTCTTGCGGCCCGCGGAATCCTCGGCCAGCACAGTGCTTGACCGGTCGTTCGTTGATGAGCTACCGCTCAACGGCCGCCGCTACACCGATTTCACGGCGCTGACACCCAATACCAGTTACGACGGCGATACCGGCCTGGTAAGCATCGCGGGACAGCAGGGAGGCGAGGACTCGGGGTACGCCAACGGAAATGGCTCGAATGCCTTCACCGTCGACGGAACCAACGCCACCAACAACTACTTCGACGACATTATTGGGCGTTACCGCATTCCTTATCTGTATGGCGAAGAAGCGATTCAGGAATTCCAGGTTTCGGTCAGCCCTTATTCCGCCGTCTATGGCGGTGGAGCGGGATTCGTTAATGCAGTGACGCGTTCGGGGAGCAATGCGTTCCACGGCAGCGCCTTCTATTACAACCGCAACTCCGTTACGGGTGCCAACGACGCTCTCGACGAAGCAACTGGTTTACCGAAACCGCAAGATAGTCTGCAGCAATTCGGTGGAGGAGTGGGCGGGCCGATCCTGCGAAATCGTCTGTGGTTTTTCGTCGATTACGAGCAGCAACTGCGGAGCGATCCGATTTCCGTAATCAACCCAGTGCTGGACGCCACGCAGCCCGGTTTCTTGTCTTCTAACTTCGGCATTCCGGATGGGACGACCCTCCCACAGCCAAACGGACTTTTGCCTGTGCCCGGCACCGACACCGTGCCCGATGCCACCAATCCGGTTTATCTGCAACAAGTGTCCAACGTCATCCATGGGTTGAATCTGAATCTGGGGAGCAAAGCAAGGCAGCGCAATGATCTGGTCCTAACGCCGCGACTGGATTACCAGCCGAGTTCCCGGGATGGCTTGTTTCTCAGCATGAACTTCAATCATTTCAGCTCTCCCGGGGGCGTGATCACCGACCCGACCGTGGGCAATTATGGGCTGCAAACGCTGGCCAACGCGGACGTGCATACGTTTGAGGCGAGCTTCGGATGGACACACGCATTTTCATCAAGGCTGTTGAATGAGTTCCACGCGGGTACGTCGCAAGACAACGAAATCTCGACACCCACCGGTTTGGCTCCAAACACGCCGACGGTGATTCTGGATAGTCCCGCCGCGTTTACTCTGGGAAACGCCGCGTTTTCCATTGGGAGAGTTTTCGAAAAACAGTACTCTCTCGCCGAGCGCATGGACTACGTGATTGGCAAGCACACGTTGCAAATTGGTTTCGATTGGAGCCGCTCCTGGGATGCTGACACTAACGATGGCGGCGCCGATCCGAACGAGGCTGCCGATTTCGGGTCGCCGCTTGGACTCTACGAATTTCCCAGTCTGCAAGCTCTTGCGCTCGGACAATACATCAATTTCAGCCAGGCGGCCGGGCAGCCAAGGTTCTCCTTTTCGGTGCCTTACTACGGATTCTACGTGCAGGATACGTTTCGCGCATTGCCGAAGTTGACGGTGGAAATGGGCCTGCGTGAGGACTTCCAGGTTTATCCGCAGCCGGCGGAGAATCCCACCTTCCCGCTCACCGGGCAGTATCCCAACCAATTTCGACGCTTGGCGCCGCGCCTTGGATTTGCCTGGCAGCCCGGATCGAAGACGGTCGTGCGCGGAGGCTTCGGCATGTTCTATACCAACATGAACGGGCTGAACTACCGCAACGCAGTGATCTCGAACGGACTAGCCTCGCAGCAGTCGGAGGTGAGTGCGCAGTATGATGGAGGCGCGCCGAACCAGCAGTCGCCAACGTTCCCGAACATCCTTCCGTCCAATTCGCCGTTGTTTCAGGGTGCTCCCGACATTTCATTGATTTCACCGCAATTCCGCGTGCCTTACATATTGCAGGCGAGTCTGCAGGTTGAGCGCGAAATCGCAGAGAACACGACAGTGAGTATTGGGACCATGTGGAATCATGGGGTTCACCTCCTCTCTGGCAGCGCTTATGATCTGAATCTGATGCCCCTGACCGGCACAACGACCTACATAGTCTGTCCCCCCGGCACACCCGCAACTGCGCAGTCCTGCGGTGGCCAAACGATTGTGCTGCCGAACATGGACAGTGGCCTGCTGACGGAAGGCCGCATCAGCTCGCAGTTCAACGAGATCAACGAACTGATCAGCCCGGCGCAGAATTATTACAACTCGTTCTTTGTGCAGTTGCAGCGGCGCATGTCGCGTGGACTTTCCCTGCAAGCTTCTTACACGTTCGCGAAAAGCATCATGCTCGACGGGATGGATTTCAATAATCAGTTCGACTTCAGCAATACCCATGCTCCTTCGTTGCTGGACCAGCGGCACCGGTTCACGCTGGCAGCCGTCTACGAGCCGCAACTCGAAAGATTTACAAATGTCGGTACCGCACACACCTTGCTTTCCGGCTGGAGGCTGAGCAGCGTAATGGAATTCTCCTCTGGACGTCCGTATGCGGGTTTGCTGGCTCCCGGCACCAGCGGTGACAACCTGAACGACAGCGCGTTTAACCAGGACACGGCCAATACCGCGGGCGGCATCAATGGTGCAGGCCCAACACCGGGGATCGGGCTGAATTCTTTTTATGGCCCCTGGTTGGAGCGGATCGACATGGGCCTGGGGCGCAGCTTCGAGATCCGCGAAGGCAAGGAACTGGAATTTCAGGCGCAGGCATTCAACTTGTTCAACCACCCAAACTATTACGTGCAGAACGGCGACGGCGTCAACCAGCTGCAATACAACCCGACCGGAGGCAACTGCGGAGACGGCGCAACTGTGAACCAGACCTGCTATCTGGTGCCGAATTCAGGTCCGGGCAACTTTGGCGCTCTCCAGGAAATCAGCCCCAACGGTCTTCCCAGAGTATTGCAGTTTTCCGTGAGATTCAAATTCTAGGCGGAGGGCGAATCATGAGAATTCTAGTGATCGAAGATGAAGCCAAGACCGCCAAGTTCCTGCAGAAGGGACTGGGAGAAGCAGGTTTCGTGGTGGATGTCGCCGGAGACGGTTTGGACGGGTTGCACCTGGCGCAGGAGTTGGAGTTCGATCTGGTCATTCTCGACGTGATGTTGCCGGGGCTGGATGGCTGGCAGGTTCTCACTCGCTTGCGCCAGGAAGGCCGGCGAGCGCTGGTGCTTTTTCTGACCGCTCGCGACGCCGTTCACGAGCGCGTACGAGGGTTCGAACTGGGCGCGGACGACTATCTGGTAAAACCGTTCGCCTTCTCCGAATTGCTGGCCCGAGTGCGATCGCTGCTGCGCCGTGGGCCTTCGCGGGCGCAAGAGGCGCTGCGCCTGGCCGACCTTGAAATCGACTTATTACGCCAGCGTGCCACCCGCGCCGGGCAGCGCTTGGAGCTGACTTCCAAAGAGTTCCTTCTTTTGTCGCTGCTGGCGCGGCGCACGGGCGAGGTGCTATCGCGAACCCTTATCGCTGAAGCGGTCTGGGACATGAACTTCGACAGCGACACCAATGTCGTGGACGTCAACGTGCGGAGGCTGCGCAGCAAAGTGGACGATCCCTTCTCGCTGAAATTGATCCATACCGTTCGGGGCGCCGGCTATGTCCTGGAATCCGCCCATTAGCCTCGCGCCCTTCTCCCGCTTGTGGGGAACTTTGGCCTTCCGGTTAACGGCCAGCTACGCACTTGCAGGCTTGTTTCTGGTGTTCTTCGCCACGGCCAGTCTTTATTTAGTGCTGGTGAGCGAACTGGAGAAAAGCACCGATTTGTTCCTCGCGGACAAGGTGCACGTGCTGCGCACCATGTTGCGGGAGAGACCCGACGACCGGGACGCACTGCGGGAGGAAATTGAGCTGGAATCGGCCGCGCGGCGCTACGAGCAATTCTATATTCGCCTGCTGGATGAACGAAACACACCACTGCTGATGACGCCGGGCATGGCGGATCAATTGGACTTGGCGCAATTAGCCAGTCAAACCCAAAGCCGCCCTGATCGCACCATTCGAGTGAAGGGCAGGGACGGTCGAGCCTTTCGCACGGCTAGCGCATCGGCACCGGTCGGTTCCCTTGCCGCTCAAACTGACACCATTGAGATTGCGATTGATGTCTCGCAAAAGGAGGAACTGCTGGCACGCTATCGGTTTTGGTTTTGGGCCATTCTGCTGGCGACCTTCGCCATCTTTCCACTGGTCGGGTATCGGATTGCGCGCCGCGGCATTCGTCCAGTGGAGGAAATGGCAACGACCGCAC
>Ga0302140_10002657_pt1 | contig 23086 bp, 23 predicted proteins | sample I_Bog_E1_1_FD_202095 | JGI IMG/M metagenome (GOLD analysis project Ga0302140, IMG submission 202095) | Peat permafrost microbial communities from Stordalen Mire near Abisko, Sweden - I_Bog_E1_1 | ecosystem: Environmental > Terrestrial > Soil > Wetlands > Peat | place: Sweden: Abisko, Stordalen... | reverse complement strand
ATTTCATAAACTTTTGCAACACCAGGAGCTCCTCCATAGGTGGACGAGTTAGTTAATGCGGATGGAATATCAGCCAAAGCGATTGCCACCAGGTTTCCTTTGCGATCGTAAAGTTTTTCACCTTTTTTTATTTCATACTGGCTATCATACTGGGACTTGGTTAAATGTATAGTAAAAGAAACTTTGAACCAATTACTTTCGAGAGGCATACATTCTACTTTTATGCCATCCATCAACGAAAAAAGAACCTGACCATTTGGTTTATCTCGAAAATTCGCAGGTCCATCAATGATTTCGGCCCGCGCAGAAGAAAATGCAACAAAAAGCGAGATTAGCAGGATAAGGCGATTTTTAGTCATTTTTAGCTTCCACAAGTTTCCGGTACTAAGTTAAATAATTTAGAACTTCTCCTCAATCCCCAACGCAAACAAAGCAAAATCATATTTCACCGGATCAATCGGATCAAATTCTCTTAATCGGTCTGTCAGTTCAACAGCCGTTTGCCAGTCGGTTTGTTTGCGGGTAATGAGGTTGAGCTTTCGGGCTACCCTGTCCACGTGCAAATCGCATGGGACAATCAGGTCTGATGGTTTGATGTTATGCCAGATGCCAAAATCAACGCCGCAATCGTCTTTGCGCACCATCCAGCGTAGGAACATGTTCAACCTTTTGCAGGTTGATTTTTGAGCGGGTGATGAGATATGTTTTTTGGTGCGGGGCGGATAATCGGGGAAGGAAAAGAAATAGTTCCTGAAGTAATTCAATGCATTTTCAACGGGTTCAGCCGGGGAGGCGTTGGCGGTAATGTCGCTTCGAGATCCTTCGCTGTCGCTCAGGATGACAAACCTGTCTGGCGTAAATGCGGATTCTAGTGACTCATGCTGGCTATAATGATGCCTGAAAAACGAAATAAAATACAGCGTATCCACATCATTAAAAGTGCGGTGCTTAAAGGTGAGCAGCTTTTTAAGGTCGGTTTCCTGATGGTGCATGATAAAATCATAAGGCGCACCATCCATTAGCTTAATCAACTCGTGGCATTTATTGATGATGGTGACCCGCTGCCCCCAGGCCAGCACTGCTGCCCACAGACCCATGATCTCGATGTCCTGCTTTTTGGTGAACAGGTGCGGGATGGAAACAGGATCGTTGGGGATAAATTCCGGGCGGTTGTATTGATTCACCTTACAATCCAAAAAAGCTTTGAGATTTTCAATCATCAGAATTATGCCCTCATCTCATTGCGAGCGCAGCGTGGCAATCGCAAGAAGGATGTTACCGCCTTACATTACCGTCGTGCATAGTTCGCGGTTGCCACGCTGCGCTCGCAATGACAAATTTGTTTATTTAGGATAGCGCCTGGGCTAAATCGTCAAGCAAATCATCCACATCTTCTACGCCAACGCTTAATCGCAATAGATTATCTACTACACCGGCCTTCTCACGTACTTCTTTAGGGATAGATCCATGTGTCATAGTCACCGGGTGATTAATTAGCGACTCTACCCCACCCAGCGATTCCGCAAGTGTAAAAACCTTAAATGAAGAAGCTATTTTGAAAGTTTCCGCAAGATCGGCGCCTTTCAGGGTGATAGAGATCATCCCGCCAAAGTCGCGCATTTGTTTTTTGGCGATGTCGTGGTTGGGATGATCGGTAAAGCCCGGCCAGTATATTTTGTCGACTTTGGGATGCGTTTTCAGGTAATCGGCTATAATACGGCCGTTCTCGCAATGTGCTTTCATGCGCAGGTGCAGGGTTTTTATACCGCGCAATACCAAAAAGCTGTCCATCGGCCCGGGTGTAGCGCCGCAGGCGTTGTAAATGAACCATAGTTTTTTGTACAAGTCTTCATCATTCAGCATCAAAGCGCCCATCACCACATCACTATGACCGCCGATGTATTTGGTTACTGAATGCATTACGATGTCCGCGCCCAGATCGATCGGGTTTTGCAGGTAGGGCGATGCAAAAGTGTTGTCTACTGCCAACAGCAGGTTTTTTTCTTTGGTGATTTTCCCAATCGCTGCAATATCCACAATCTGCATCGTAGGATTGGTTGGCGTTTCTATCCATACCAGTTTGGTTTTCTCGTTTGCGTATTCGGCAACTATCAGCGGATCGGATAAGTCAAGGAAATGAAATTTGATTCCGTAAGTAGCAAAAATTTTGGTAAAAATTCGGTACGAGCCGCCATAAAGATCATTGCCGGTAATCACCTCGTCGCCGGGTTGCAGCAGTTTCATCACCGCGTCGATGGCACCCATCCCACTGCTGAACGCCAGGCCAAATTTTGCATTTTCCAACGCTGCAAGGCAAGCCTCCAGCGCTTTCCGTGTTGGGTTTGTCCCGCGGGAATATTCGTAACCCTGGTTATCCCCCGGCGCTTTTTGCCAGTAGGTGGATGTTTGATAGATCGGCGTCATCACCGCCCCGGTACTTGGATCGGGCTCTTGTCCGGCATGTATAGCCTTAGTCGCAAATTTCATCGTTGATTCTTAGTTGACGGTTCATAGTATGATGCACTAGTGTTTCTGGCTGTAGAGACGCAATATTTTGCGTCTCTGACAATGCAAAGCGGAGGCGATAACCGGTATCTGCAGGGCGGGAGACGCAAAATATTGCGTCTCCTATGTTTGTCAATCGCGATAAAGATAGATAATTTAGGATACTTGAGTGAAAAAGAATGAGAGCAGAGTTGCGTCTAAACAGCTTTAAAAGCATGTACTTGTAGAGATCTTGCCTCATTCTTTTTTACCTTTTGAGTCTGAACAGAATGTAAGGAATATTGCATAGCGATATATCCAGGATATCCAACCAGGAGACAAGACGAGGGAGGTTAGTCACTTGAGTATTAAACTCAAAACACATGACAAAGATTATTAAACAGGTAGCGGGCATTGATGTGGCTCAAAATGAATTGGAAGTTTCTTTGGGAAGAATAGACCAATCGTTAGAAAAAGAGGTTTATGCTTCCAAAACATTTGCCAACAAGGCTTCAGGGTTTGCAGCTTTGGAAGTATGGATAAAAAAACACGCTAATCCGGGAGCGGAGGTACGGTTTGTAATGGAAGCGACTGGTGTGTATCATGAGAAACTGGCTTACTATTTATCGGATCAGGGCCGCCAGGTAAGTATTGTACTGCCCAATAAGATCAATAATTATTTCAAGACCCTGGATATAAAAACCAGTACCGACAAGACAGCATCACAGGCTATATGCCAGTTCGGATTGGAAAGAAAGCTGGCGGTATGGCAGAAACCCAAGAAGATATTCAGAGACCTTAAACAATTAACCCGTGAACGGGATCAGCTGATTGCAGACAGGACCGCATTAAAGAACCAGTTGCATGCCGAGAACGCGGAAGCATTTCCGAATGAAAGCAGTATTAAAAGGATCGCCAAACGCATGCAACTGATCAATAAACAAGAGCTGGAGATCAGAGGCGAGTTGGCTGAAATTGTAAAAACGGATAGTGAGTTGGTTAAAAAGATAAATAAGATCACTACTATTCCTGGTGTAGGCAAGCTAACAGCAGTCATCACATTGGCCGAGACAAACGGGTTTGAATTGATTAAAAATCAGAAACAACTGGTGAGCTATAGCGGGCTGGATGTTAAGTTGAAAGACTCCGGCACATCGGTAAAAGGCAAACCCAAAATATCAAAAAGAGGGAACAGGCATTTGCGAAAAGCAATGCATATGCCGGCTTTGACTGCCATAAGATGTAATGAGCATCATAAAGCATTATTTGTAAGGCTGGTATCAAAACATGGAATAAAAATGAAAGCCGCTGTGGCAGTGCAGAGGAAAATACTGGAGTTGATTTATACTATTTATAAAACGGACAAAGCATTCGATCCGAATTATGAGGACGCAAAAAATAAAGTCGCACAGATATAAAATAGTTAGAGCAGCCATTACGTAAATGTGCTGCCCTAATGAGGCTGGCTTAAAGCCGCCTTGATTAAAACAAAGGTAAAAAATATTTGGTAGTTAACACAGAATCTCTACAAAAAACATCGTCCCTGCAGCCAACATTACAACCTTCCAACCTTTCAACATTCCAACAAAAGCTACCCCTAAAAAATCGGTGTAATCAAAAACAAATCGGTGTAATCCCAAAAAACAAAATTCCCCTTGCAACAAAACAAAAAACCCGTATCTTTGCAGTCCCGAAAATACGGGGTATGGTAAACGTTATATTAATTTAATTTAAAGCAAGTGAATACGTTAAGTTACAAAACTGTCTCGGCCAATAAAAAAACCGTTAACAAGCAATGGGTTGTTGTTGACGCACAAGGCGAGATTTTGGGGCGCTTGTCTACGAAGATCGCCATGATCATTCGTGGAAAAACCAAGCCTGATTTCACCCCAAACGTAGACTGCGGTGATAATGTTATCGTTATCAATGCAGACAAGGTAAAACTGACCGGAAACAAATTCAGCGACAAGCAATATGTTTCTTACACCGGGTATCCGGGTGGTCAGCGTTTCATTTCTCCTAAGGAGTTAATGGCAAAACATCCTACACGCGTAATTGAAAAAGCCGTGCGTGGCATGTTACCTAAAAATCGTTTGGGCCGGGCATTATTTGGTAACCTGCATGTTTATGCAGGCGCCGAGCATCCGCATGCAGCACAAAACCCAACAACCATTTAACTTTAATTTTTAAGGAGAAAAGAAATGCTAACAACAAACACTTCGGGCAGAAGAAAAACAGCCGTGGCACGCATCTACTTAACAGATGGCAGCGGCGCAATTACCGTTAACGGTAAAGATTACAAAGAGTACTTCCCCACATTGCCACTGCAATACATTGTTACCCAAAGCACCGTGGTATCGGGCTCGGAAGGTAAATTTGATGTAAAAGTAAACGTAGCAGGCGGCGGTGTAAAAGGACAGGCAGAAGCCGTTAGGTTAGCTATTGCGAAAGCTATTGTTGAACTCGACGCTGAAAAGAAACCGGCTTTGCGCGCTAAAGGTATAATGACCCGCGACGACCGTATGGTTGAGCGTAAAAAACCAGGACGCAAGAAAGCACGCAAGAGATTCCAATTCAGCAAACGTTAATCAAAGGAGGACAACACAATGGCAAAAACAACATATCAGGACTTACTGGATGCAGGTGTACACTTTGGCCACCTTACCCGCAAATGGGACCCAAAAATGTCGCAGTACATTTTTATGGAGCGCAACGGTATCCACATTATCGATTTAAATAAAACATTAACCAAACTTGAAGAGGCTTCGGCTGCTATCAAGCAAATCGTAAAATCGGGCCGCAAGGTTTTATTCGTAGCTACAAAAAAACAAGCGAAAGACATTGTTGCCGAATATGCAAAAGGCGTAAACATGCCCTTCATCACCGAAAGGTGGCTGGGTGGTATGTTAACCAACTTTGCAACTGTACGGAAGTCGATCAAAAAGATGTCGAACATCGATAAATTGACCAAGGACGGTACTTACGCCAACCTTTCGAAAAAAGAAAGGCTGATGATACAGCGCGAGCGCGTGAAACTGGAAACTTTATTAGGCGGTATATCGGACTTAAACCGTTTACCGGCAGCATTGTTCCTGATCGACGTGAAGAAAGAGCATATCGCGGTGTCGGAAGCTTTAAAGCTGAACATCCCTACCTTTGCGATGGTGGATACCAACTCCGATCCTTCGAACATCGACTTCCCGATCCCGGCGAATGACGATGCAACCAAGTCGATCGCGCTGATCACCGGCGCAATCGTTCAGGCGATCATTGAAGGTTTGGAAGAACGCAAACGCGAGAAGGAAGACGAGGCTGAAAAAGAAGCAGCCGTAGCGAAAGCGAAGGCTGACGCACCTGAGGCAGTAACCGTTGAGCGTGCGCCAAACGAAGGCGGCAAAAGACAACGCAAAGGCACAGCAGAAGTTGAAGCCGCAGTTGTTGAAGCTGCTGCTGAAACCGGGACTACACCGGCTGAAGCTGAGTGAGGAATAGTGGCAGGTTTTAGTGGCAGTGGCAGTTTTGTTACCCATGCCGCGTAACGTGCCGTTTAACTAATAACATACGGTGGTAGTTGTATCTGTTGTAGCTTTTTTTGACTGCTACTGCTACTGCAACTGCCACTTAAAATAATACTAAGAAAATGTCTACAGTAACCATATCTGCATCCGACGTAAATAAGCTGCGCCAGCAAACCGGCGCAGGCATGATGGACTGCAAAAAAGCTTTAACCGAAACTAACGGCGATTTTGAAGCTGCAATTGATTATTTAAGAAAAAAAGGCGCTAAGGTAGCTGCCAGCCGCCAGGACCGCGAAAGCAACGAAGGCGTTGTTATTGCGCGTACAAATGCTGATGGCACCCGCGGCGTGATCATCGAGCTGAACTGCGAAACTGATTTCGTGGCGAAGAATGCGGAGTTTGTCGCATTTGCTAACGCGATTGCCGGCGTAGCTGTTGAAAGCAAGCCTGCAAACCTTGACGAATTGAACGGATTGAGCGTTGACGGTCAAAAGATTGCTGATGCGATCATCGACAAAACCGGCAAGATTGGCGAGAAGATCGGCGTAAGCAAATACGAAGTAGTTGAAGGTGAAAAAGTGATCGCTTATATCCACGGTAATTTCCGTTTAGGTGTACTGGTTGCTTTGAGCGCTAATTTCGACGGCGCTGCTGAAACAGGTAAGGACGTAGCGATGCAAATTGCTGCTATGAGCCCTGTTGCTATCGACAAAGATGGTGTTGACGCCACTACCATTAACCGCGAGCTGGAAATTGCAAAAGAGCAAACCCGCGCGGAAGGTAAACCGGAAGCCATGGTTGAAAAGATTGCTGTTGGCAGGCTGAACAAATTTTACAAGGACAGCACCCTGCTGAACCAGGAATTTGTAAAAGACCCATCGAAAAGCGTAGCCCAGTTTTTAAACGGGGTTGAAAAAGGACTCACAGTAACCGCCTTTAAGCGGGTTGCTTTAGGAGCTTAAATACATTATCCCCCTCGTGAAAACGAGGGGGATTTTTTTTGCGATATAAAACTTGCCCACCATGTCATTGCGAGGAGGAACGACGAAGCAATCGCGAACTTTGCAGCGTGGTGGTGCATAGTTCGCGATTGCCGCGCTGCGCTCGCAATGACATATTTGTTATAGATACAAACCATGATAACCGCCCTCCACAACCTCCAGATTATCAGTGATGGCATCATCACCCGCGGCAAAGCCGTTTTGATAAGCGGCAGCCAGATCAGCGATATTATTGACGAACACTCCATTCCGGAAAACGCTGAGAAAGTAGATTTCAACGGCGCTTTCCTTGCACCGGGGTTGATCGACCTGCAGCTTTATGGCAGCGGCGGCCTGCTGTTTGCCGGCAAGCCGACTGTTGAGGCGCTGGAACGGATGGAGGATGACCTGCTAAGCGAAGGCACCACCGGTTTTTTTGCCACCATTGGCACCAACACCAATGATATTGTTGAAACCGGCATTGAGGCTGCAAAAGCTTACCGCGAAAATTGCAAAGGCAACTTTTGGGGCTTGCATTTGGAAGGGCCGTATCTTAACCCAATAAAAAAAGGCGCGCACCCGGCGAAGCTGATCAAAAAGGGAACGCTGGCTGAAGTGGAGCGCTGGATAGGCATGGCCGATGGTGTAATAAAAATGATGACCATTGCCCCTGAGCTGCAGGACCAGGAAGTGATCGATTATTTAAATGATCATGGGGTGATCTTATCTTCCGGCCATAGCAACGCTACGTATGGGCAGGGGAAGTCATTTTTAAATAATCCCGTTCCGGCAGTTACGCATTTGTTTAACGCTATGCCGCAAATGCACCACCGCGATCCGGGCTATATCCCCGCTATTTTTGAGGTAAAACCTTATACCAGCATTGTGAACGATGGTATCCATGTTGATTTTGCGATGGTGCGCCTGGCGAAACGTGAACTGGGCGATAAACTATTTTTAATTACCGACCGCGTTACCGCCGCTACTGAAGGCACCTACCAGCACCAGTTCACCGGCGACCGGTATGTAATGCCGGATGGTACGCTTTCCGGCTCGTGTTTAACGATGCTGTGGGCGGTTAAGAATTGCGTGGAGAAAGTGGGCATTTCTTTAGCCGAAGCCATCAATATGGCCTCTTTGTACCCGGCGCAGCTGGCTAAACAGCATAAAAAGGGGAAGATCGAGGCAGGTTTTGATGCGGATATGATCATCTTTAATGAAAGTTTCGAAGTGCTCGGAACTATCCACAAAGGCAAGTCCTTAACAAATCTGACATAAAATTTTAACAGTAATTATATTTCTATACTTTTGACAAACACTACTTCATGGCATATAAAAGGATCCTTTTAAAGTTGAGCGGGGAGTCGCTGATGGGCGACAAGCAGTACGGAATTGATAACAAACAGGTAATACAATACGCCCAGGATATTAAAAGTGTTTACGATAAAGGCGTCGAAATAGCGGTTGTTGTGGGCGGCGGTAACATCTTCCGCGGGCTAAGCGCCGAAAAATCGGGCATGGACCGCGCCCAGGCCGACTACATGGGCATGCTGGCCACCGTGATCAACTGTATGGCCCTGCAAAATGCATTGGAAAGCATCGGGGTTGAAACCCGTTTGCAATCGGCCATAAAAATGGAGCAGATTTGCGAACCTTATATCCGCCGCCGCGCCATGCACCATTTGGAAGAGAAGAAAATTGTGATCTTCGGCGCCGGCACCGGTAACCCATATTTTACTACTGATACCGCTGCATCCCTGCGCGCCATTGAAATAAAAGCCGATGTGGTGTTAAAAGGCACCCGCGTTGACGGCATCTACACCGCCGACCCCGAGAAAGACCCAACTGCCACACGCTACAATGTGATAACCTATCAGGAAGTGTATGACAAAGGCCTCAATGTAATGGATATGACCGCCATTACCCTTTGCCAGGAAAACAAGCTGCCGATCATCGTTTTCGATATGAATAAGCCGGGCAATTTTGCAAGGATCGCGTCGGGTGAAGCGATAGGGACGCTGGTACAAGGTTAGTGGTCGTTTCCGGTTATTCCCGCAGGCTATAGCAATTTAAAAACTGTCTTTTTATGGTTTTCGTAATACAAGTTAATAAACGATGCTTGTATGAAAACGATTTGTATTGCGCTTTTGGCATTCCTGTCGCTCACCACCGGCACTATGCCCAATAAAAGTGTTGACAGGGTGGATTTGAAACGCTTTGGCGGCACCTGGTATTCGCTGTCGTCCATCCCCACCATGTTTGATAAAGGCAGCCGCGAAACCACCACACATTACACGTTAAATAAGGATGGCTACTACGATGTGTTAACTACCTGCAAAAAGGAAGACAATACCATCCGCAGCGTTACCTCAAAGATATTCCCCGAAGCCGGCCCCCGTGCCGGCGAGATGAAGGCGCAATTTATCTGGCCTATAAAGGTCGACTATTGGGTAGTCGATCTTGCGCCCGATTATTCCTGGGCTGTTGTGGGCCACCCCGATTACCGCTGGCTGTTTATTATGTGCCGCAAACCCCAAATGGATAAAAAACAATACGAAGAGATTGTTGCACGTTGCAAAGAAATGGGCTACCCGGTTGACCAATTGGTATTGCAGCAGTTTCCGCATGAACTGGAGTAGACAATCGTTACAATAAAAAACAAACAAAGAAGGCGCATATTTATCGTATGCGCCTTCTTTGTTTGTATCCGGAAATTTATTTTTTCTTCATTTTATTGCTCATTCCGCCGGATGTCGGTAGTTTTTGCGTTTCATAAAATATATGGCTCAATTCATTAGGATTTAACGACGGCGAGCTATGGTCGTGGTGGCAGGTAAAGCAGGAGGTGCTGCTTAACTGTATATACGTTTCCATGGTGCTGTTGGCCAGTATGCTGGTGCCGATGGATACCCCGGCCGTAGTGTCACCGCCTACGCCGTAACTTATGCCGGTTGGCGGCGCCCCGCCATTGGTCCAGGTGGCGCCGATAAGCAGGTAGTTTTTCCGTATATCATTGCCAATCAAATACCCATAAATGGTATTATTAATGGAAATTATCTCGCTGTTGGATGCCGCGGAGCTTTTATCCTCAGCATTGGTGGGCGATCCCATCGCACTGCCCCACGGGTTTGCCATCAGCGTGTTGGAAGGGCCGATGTTGTGCCCGTTATTGCTGAATAAAGTATCGGAGGTTATATTAGGCTGAACAGTAGTATCCACATTGGTAATGTAAGAAACATTGGGCATTGTATCTGCCGCATTTGAGCTAAAAAGCCAGTCGCTGCCGGAGTCCTGCTTTACTGTATCCACCTGGTTGTTGGTATCAACATAAGTATAGGCGGCATTGGGCGTAATATGCATGCGCTCAAAGGTGGCCCAGACCATCTCGGGGTGATGCGCAAGGCTGCCTACGATGTGTACGCCAACCATGGCCATCTTAACCGTTTTTTCGCCGTTTGGCGTCCATTTCACCTTGTTTGTGGTATCGTAGGTCGGGATGGTGGCCATTACCGTGAAATAATTCTGCGGGTCTTTCAATGTGGTGGCCTCGACCCACGAACTTTTTATTTCAATGGCCAGTGCATTCGAGTCGGGCAGTACAACGTGGTTCATCCTTGCATAGGCGCAAATACTGTCACGCTGGGTAGAAGTGGTCGGGAATTCGCTGCCGCTCATGTAGCCGTTTTTTGAAGCAGTCAAAAACCATGCATAAACATCATTCACTAAGGAAAGATAGTACACCAGCGAGCCGTGCTGGTCCATCAGCGCATCCCCCGTAGCCTGCCCGGCTTCGGTTTGCACCTGTTTACCGCTACTGTCAAAAAACACAGGCGTTTTACCAACCATAAATTCTTTCACTATATTTTTAGCGTTGGCCTTATGATCGATGGTTAGGGCCCCCGCCGGAGCTATCTTTCCGTCGGCGCCTTTTATCGCCTGCAATATTTTGCCGTTACGCTGGGCAACCTCCACTTCAAATAATTTGCCGCTCTTGCTGATGATCACCGGCAGCCGGTCGGCGCCGTTTTTTACTACGTGCGCGGTAAATTTTAAGGGATGAATAGAATCATGCGCGGTAAGTGTCCGCTGTCCATTGGCGCCTTCGGGCGAGACATTGTAAAATGCGCCGGATTCCAGCACCGATTTATGGCCCCCGTATAACCCGGTAGCAGGCGAGGTAATCCACATAAACATGTGCTCGGCCCATTGGTAAAAGTCGCAATTGTTATTGTGCGGAAAGGCCACACTATTGGCCGGCGTGACGGCGCCATTTTCGCTGGGTTTACCGCTTACAAACCAATGGTTAAACGTGTCCTGGGCAACGGTACAGGAGGCCAAGGGGTTTGGCGGTAAACCATTGCCTCCGAGTGTTGCGGTAGCCGAGTGCTGAGTGGTACAGGCCCATAAACCTGCAAAGAAAAGCAGGATGCCGATCGTGATTTTTAGTGAATTTTTCATAATTTTTGTAATTGAGGTTATAGAAAATTAAAATAATTCAAAGCCTTAGTATCGCGGCGTGGCGACGATCAAATAAAATATCATGAATCTCGCTTGGTTTACACGTGATTAAGGCTTAAAAATGCTTATGGGAAATAAAGCTATAGATAAAATATTAAAAAAGTAGAATCGTAAAAAAATTAAACAAAAAGCAACTAAAATTAAACTTCAGATTAAATAGCAATCCCACTCTCATCTAAAATCATTTTAACTATACTTTTTTTCAATCCTTTTCGTTTGCCTTGCCGAAACGTGAGTTGCAGCGTCTTTCGGACTTTAGATCACCGATTTCACCGATTTTTTAATTTGATTGCACCGAGTGAAAAAAATTTCGACGAGACTTCGTCTTTCGGACCTCCGGACTTTGCTGACTTTCGGACTAATCTCAACCTTTTTATTATTTTTGTCGAAATTTTAAACCGATGAGCGAACTCATTAAAAAACAAGTTGCTGATGCAAAGGCGCATATGGATAAAGCCATTGACCACTGCGACGGCGAACTGCTAAAAATCCGTGCCGGTAAGGCAAGCCCCTCCATGCTGGACGATATTACTGTTGATTATTATGGCAGCCCAACTCCGTTAAACCAGGTAGGCAGCGTAAATACGCCTGATGCCCGTACTATAGTGGTGCAGCCCTGGGAGAAATCGATGCTTGGGCCGATTGAAAAGGCCATCATGGAAGCGAACCTGGGTGTTAACCCGCAAAATGACGGCGTGATCATCCGTATTAACGTGCCACCGCTTACTGAAGAACGCCGCCGCGATTTGGTAAAGAAAGCAAAAGCTGAGGCCGAGACCGGCAAGATCGCCATCCGTAACATCCGCAAGGATGCGAATGAGAAGATCAGGAAGCTGAAAGCTGATGGCGTATCAGAAGATGAAATGAAAGTTGGCGAGGCCGAAGTGCAAAAGTTAACAGATAGTTATATCGTCAAAGTGGATGCGCTTTCACTGGCGAAGGAAAAAGATATTATGACGGTTTAACGTCGATCTAAAATAAACGTTTTGAAGAAGCCATTTCGGATAGAGGTGGCTTTTTTTATGGCCGTAGAGACGCAATATTTTGCGTCTCCCACAGGACAGGTCTTCACTTTTGGTTCTTAACATCAGGGTAGAGACGCAAAATATTGCGTCTCTACCGCCAGATTCCCGGTCATTCACAACTCACTTTAAAATACGTAAAATGTCAAATTCAAGGCTATGAGATGTTTAGCCCATCACTTTGTTTATTTTTGTTAAAAAACTATTGATCTGGCATGAAAATACTTCTATCATATTTAAAAAAGCATCGAACTGTTGTTATATTGGCTTTACTGATGGCGGCCCTAAACATAGGGTTTTCGCTGCTCGATCCCTACATATCAGGTCGCATATTCGATGGCGTTATTGGCCAGCGTGGGTATTTACTTTACAGTGATTACCTTTTTAGGGCATTAAAATTGGTGGGCCTGGCAATTGGTGTTGCAATGGTGTCGCGCATAGCGAAAAACTTCCAGGATTATTTTACCAATATCATCACCCAAAAAACCGGCGCCGAAATGTATGCGGACGGCTTAAGGCACTCGCTGGAATTACCTTACCAGGTTTTTGAAGACCAGCGCAGCGGCGAAACACTCAGCATATTGCAAAAGCTTCGCCAGGATTGTGAGGCGTTTATTACCTCGTTCATCGGAGTATTGTTTGTGAGCCTAATCGGAATGAGTTTTGTTATAGTTTACTCGCTATGGATTAGCTACAAGGTAACGTTGGTGTATGTTGCAGCTATTCCAATTATAGCGTTTGTGAGTATGGCGCTAAGCCGTCGTATAAAGAAAATTCAACGTACCATCCTGAAAGAAACAAATGCGCTCGCGGGTTCGACTACAGAATCGCTTAGAAACATTGAGTTGGTCAAAAGCCTTGGCTTGGTTAAACAGGAGATCGACCGGCTGAATAGCACAACCTATAAAATTCTCGGCCTTGAGCTTAAAAAAGTAAAATATGTGCGCAGCATGAGCTTTGTGCAGGGAACAACTGTGAACTTTGTTCGCAGTAGCATGGTAGTAGTACTTTTGTTATTGATTTTCGGAGGGACAATATCACCGGGTCAATACCTCAGCCTTTTGTTCTACTCTTTCTTTTTATTTAATCCCCTGCAGGAACTCGGCAACGTAATGGTCACTTTCCGCGAGGCCCAGGTTTCGCTGGCCAATTTTGAGGGGATCATTAATACCCCTATTGATCCGAAGCCTGAAAAGCCGGTGCTGCTTGAAAGGGTAAAAACACTGGCCTTCGATAACGTCAGCTTCAAACATTTAACCGCCAATCGCAACGCGCTAAACCACATCGATTTTGAAACGCACAGTGGCGAAACTATTGCTTTTGTTGGTCCGTCCGGATCGGGTAAAACCACGCTGGTTAAACTGCTCGTGGGACTTTACCAGCCGTTGGAGGGAGATATATTATATAATAACATTTTAAGCAAGGATATCGACCTTGACCAGTTGCGCGAGAAGATCGGGTTTGTAACACAGGATACGCAGCTGTTTTCAGGCACCATCCGCGAAAACCTGCAGTTTGTGCGCCCCGGTGCTACGGATGAAGAATGTATGGACGTTTTACAGCGCGCGGCTTGCCAAACCCTGCTGGCGCGTGCCGACAAAGGATTAAGCACCGTCATTGGTGAAGGTGGTGTAAAAGTATCGGGCGGCGAAAAGCAGCGCTTATCAATAGCACGCGCGCTATTGCGCAGGCCGGATATTTTAGTGTTTGACGAGGCCACTTCGTCGCTGGATTCCATTACCGAAGAAGAGATTACCGATACTATCCGCAACGTTTCCGAACTGGAAAATCATATCACCATACTGATCGCCCACCGCCTGTCGACCATTATGCATGCCGATAAAATATTTGTGCTGGAAAAGGGCCACATCATTGAATCGGGCCAGCATTTCGATCTCTTGTCGCAAAAGGGCCTCTATTATGCTATGTGGCGGCAACAGATAGGGGAGAAAGTTTCATTGGAAGTTTAAGGAAGAAGGTGAAAGGCGAAAGGTAAAGGGTGAAAGGTAGAAGAATTTGCCAAAAACCTTTAGCCTTTCGCTTTTTAACTTTAACTTCCTCTCAGATATTTTAAGGGAAAGATGAAAAGTAGAAGATAACCTCGCAAACCTTTTGCCTTTAACCTTTTACCTTCTTCTCACACACTGATGATCCCTGTCTTCACCGCAAAGATCACCAGGCCAACCAGGTTCTTGGATCTTGTTTTTTCAAAAAGGCGGGCGCGGTAGCCTTCAACAGTACGTACGCTGAGGAATATTTTGTCGGCTATCTCCTGGTTCGAATATTCCTGGCATACCAGGCGCAATACTTCAATTTCCCGCTCATTAAAATCACCTAAGGACAGCGCCGCATTGCCGGCCTGGGAGTTGCCTGCCAGCTGTTTGATAAGGGTGACGGAAAGATGCTCGTTAAAATAATAGTCCTTATGGTAAACGGTGGATATGGCTTCAATGATCTCTTCAGGCTCTGCATTTTTGAGTAGATAGCCCGAGGCGCCGGCCTTCATCATGTCAACGATATATTTATCCTCGTTAAACATCGAAAGGGCCAGCACTTTTACGTTTGGATAGCGCTGTTTTACCTGAGCAGTCGTTTGAATACCATCCATTTCGGGCATTTTAATGTCCATCAGGATCACATCCGGAACATTAACGCCCAACTGGGCTATCAGCTGTTTGCCGTTCGATGCTTCCACGATCAAATCAAAATCAGGATTGTCTTCCAGTGTAGCCTTCAAACCGTTCCTGAAGATTTTATGATCGTCCGCAATCCCTAGCCTGATTTTTTCCATAGCATAAAATGTTTATGAACAGTTTTGTTCCGTTTCTATAGCGGAACAATCAAAATTAATAAAATAGTATCACTCCATCCTCACCCTGATGATGGTAATGGAGCCATTTTGGGGCTTGGTATAAATATTGATTTCCCCATTTATTAATTTTACCCGGCTTTGCAGGTTTTTCAGGCCGAAGCCGTGTTTCACCTGGTCAATATTAAAACCTTTCCCGTTGTCCTTAAACTCCATGATCAGCCACCCTGGTTCATTCGTCAGCGTTAAATGGATGTTTGTAGCGGCGGAATGTTTTATAGCGTTGCTAAAAAGCTCCTGCGCAATGCGATAAAAAGCCAATTCAATTTGCGGTTTGAACCGTATTTCGCTTAACTTTTTTTTTAGCTCTACCTTTACGCCGGTATTTTCCTCCACTTTAACGCACAAGCCTTCCAGGGCTTCCAGCAAACCGTAATCGGTAAGCACCGGTGGCAATACGTTGGCGATTATGTTGCGGATCTCGCCAATACATTCGTCGGCCAGGCGGCGGGTATCCACCAATACAGGCTGAGCGGTATCTGTTACACAACTTTTGTCAAGCCGGTGCAAATTAAGTTTTATGGCCGATAATACCTGCCCGACGCTGTCATGCAGGTCTTCGGCTAATCGCTTGCGTTCACTCTCCTGGGTTTCAAAAACCGCCTTTAACAAGTCGGATTGCTTTTCGTCCTGCAGTTTTCGCAACTCTACCTGGTTCTTTATCATTTTACGTTGATAGATGATCACGAAAAAGAATAAAAAAACAATCAGTATAACAATTACCAGCGTGCCGGTAACTAATACTGGTACGAGGTTGCTTTCTGGCGTTGGGGCTTGCAAAGGAGTCCGACGGTAAATAATATGTTAGCGACTATATTTGTTATGTTGTTGATCACGTACAAACTTTCCTGGTGTTCAGACAAGATACGTTTAAAAAGCATAAACACAAAGATGTTTATAGCAAAGTAGAACAACATGCCGGCGTTGATCCAAAAAAGGGCTTGTTTTTCGATATGTACAAACTCCTGCCGGGTTAATAGCTCGTAAAAATACAACAGCGAAAAACAGGTAACGATGATGCTTAACGCGGTATTGGAAAGCGATGGATAGTCGTTAATGCCTTCAATGGCTACCATATCGACCAAAGCAAAAACCAGCACAACGAGCGATGCGATAAATACCCCATTTTTTATCAGCGGTATAAAAAAAGCATAAAAATACATAGCGCCCAGCAATACAATGCTGATCGCGATGTACACGTGGATAACCGGGTAATTGTTGGGTACGCCCGAAGCTGCCATTACCTGCAATACCACATCGGACATAACAGAAACCAGGCAATAAAGCGCAGCGATCTTTAATGCTCTATCGAGGTTTTTGTAATTGATTAGTGCGGCTAAAACCGGCAAAAAACCTGATATTGTCGACAAAACACCTATAACGCTCGCAACAGACATAACCTTACCCCCTTTAATTCCCTCTAGGATTTACTAACGCTCAACTTGTTGTGAGGGCAATTAACCGAACCTGGGCAGGGGGTCGACTGGTCGCCAATTTCATAAATTTTATGAGCCGGTGCGCCGGCTGCGGGTGCCGCAGCGGATGCTTCATCCTGCTGGTCTTCATTTATCTGGTCGTTACCATCGCTCACCACGCCGGTAATTACCAAATGTTTTTTGCCCTGATGATCGAGGGCGTAATAAAACCGTATGCCCAGGCAGTCCTCCTGTGCCAGGATACGCTCCAAAATTTCTCTCCCAAAAAACTGGGAAATGGTTTCGCCCGGATGTTTTTCCCGGTAGTTTTTTGTCCAGCTGGCCGCCTCGTCCAATTTAATCGGGCCGCCTTCTTTGCCGGTAATTCTTTCTGTTTTCATTTTTGGTATACGCAGGGTTCAAATAGTATGCTAAAAAAGCATTGTGTAAGTTTATATTGTTATTTATACTGCAGCACCGTCGCTCAACAAGCCTTTGGGACAGTTGGGAGAGCCGGGGCACGGCGTCGACTGATCGCCGGTCTTGTAAAGTATGGGCTCGGCGGGGCCGCCGTGATGTACCTGGTCGCTCCCATCGTGGTTTACGCCCGAGATCACCAGGTGCGTTTTACCATTGTGATCATATGCGTGATAAAACCTGAGGGCCACGCAGCCGTCCTGCGCCAATATACTTTCCAGTATCTCCCTGCCAAAAAGGTGCGAAATGGTTTCACCGGGGTGTTTGTCGCGGAAGCTTTTTGTCCAGCCGGCAGCAACATGCGGGTCAATCGGGCCGCCTTCTTTGCCGGTAATAATTGATTTTTTTTCTGTTTCCATTGTTTTGGATGTGTAGGGTTTAATAATAGTGATGATAAAACTAAGGGTTATTAGTTGTTTTTTCAAATACCCCATAGCGCGACCGTAAAATTGTATACGCACCAATTTTACAAATAATTGATTATCAAATATTTAAAATTGATTGCCATTAGGGCGCGTAAAAACTTACGTAGTTTTACGCAGTAAGTTCCGTAGTGGTACGGTGAGGCGAAAAGGAAGGTTTAACCAGTTTTGAACGTATTTATGCCGGTAGAATCGGCAATCGATATATAACTCCCGATAGCTATGGGTACGACCAAGGACTTTCGATTTGATCAAAACCTATCTCACAATCATCACCCAGCCGCTTAGTTTTGGCTGGCCGTCTTTCAGGTCGATGATGTAATAATAGGTTCCGGCGGGGAGCGGTTTACCGTTGCTGGTGCCGTCCCAGGGGCTGGCATAGCCGGTGCTTTGAAAAACCCGCTGGCCGTAACGGTCAAATACCTGCGTAATGCTTTCGGGGAAGGTGACCAGGGCGTTGATATCCCAGTAATCGTTGATGCCATCGTTATTGGGCGAAAATGTGTTGGGTATGGTGATCTTTTGGTATACCCGGACGAAAACACTGCTGGTTGAAGCGCCGCAGGTGGACGACGAAACAGTAAGCGTGTAGGTAATATCGTGGCTTGGGCTGGCTATCGGGTTTAACGAGGTGGGATCACTTAAAAATGTCGCTGGCGTCCAGTAGTAACCGGTAATGTTATCGCCCTGGACACTACCCTGTAAAATGACAGATTGTCCTTCAAACAATATAATCTCGCTGCCTGCATTGGCAATGGGGTTTTGGTCGACGGTCACCGTGACCGATTTGCTGCTGTCGGCGCAGCCGCCATTACTGATATGCGCTGTATAGGTGGTGGTTTGCAGCGGCGTGGCTGTTGGATTGGCGAGGGTATCGTTATCGAGGCCGGTTGCCGGTGTCCAGCGGTAATATAGCCCGCCTGTGGCGTTCAGCTGTGTACTTTCGCCGGCGCATACGGCGACACTACCGCTGATGCCCGGGACAATTTGGGGTAAAACAGTAACTTTTGCCGTAACAGGCGCTGCCGCACAGCCGCTGTCAGACACGGCGACAACCGTATAAATCCCCGCGTTTGCCGGCGAAACGTTACTGATCACCAGCGGGTTTTGCGTTGTCGGCGCCAGGCCGGGGCCTGTCCAGGTGTAGCTGGCGCCGCCGGAGGCGGTTAGTGTTAGCTGGCTGCCATAGCAAACAGTTTGGTCGGCAATTGCCGGTACCACCGGCAAAGGGTTTACGGTAACAGTTAGAGGGTCCGAATACACCCTGCATTGCACCGAAGTAATATTTGAGCCATTGGCAATGCCCAGCCGGTATTGATAAACCCCTGGCATGGCATTATTGAATGGTATGGTGATGGAACTGGCCGTGCTGCCGGGTATGTCTGCCCACGCACTGCCATTGGTGTTGGATTGCCATTGGTAAACCGGGCTATTATCGCCAATTACGGTTGCATTTAGGTTATAAACAGCGCTGCCACCCTGGCATAAGGCCGCAGTGGACGGTCCGCTGGTTGAACCGAAACCGGCCTGGATCACCGGCCCGCAGGCCCGGAAAGTGATATCGTCCAAAGCAAAATCGTTACCACAGCCGCCCGGCGCATTGTTGCTCATGGTAACTATAATAGCTTGCGTTGAGTTTGCCGGTGTGGTAAAATAGGTGCCGTATTGGGTCCATTTTACATCGGTGGTTGTGGGTATATCGCCGGTGTTATAACTCTTCAATAGCGTGCCGTCGGCTGTTTGTATCGTGAACGTAATATTGGGCAGGATGGGGTTGCCGCCGCAGGTAGTTGGCAGGTCGAGATTGGTTATCCAGGCTGCAAATTCATAGGTAGTATTTGGACAAAGCTGACCCGCCAGCGTGGTCTGTGTAAAAAAGATGCTGGGTTGATAGGAGGCATTCACGATCATCATGTACCCGTTTGGATTGCCGGTATGGTCCTGCGTTAAAAAATGCCAGGCATCGTTGAAACAGTTACCCGAATTATTGGCGATGGTGTATGAACCGTCATTAGGGCAGCCGGTATTCAAATAAGTCATATTGGTGATTGAGCCCGATAATGGCGGGCCGGGGTTGGCGCCTGAACCAAAATCCTCGTCGATCACCGGGTCACCCAATGCGCCGTTGCATTGGGCAGTTTGGGCATACAGCCGGGAACTAAGCGAAATACAAAAAATAATCAGTAAGAGTAATTTAAAGCAAATTGGTCGCATCAACTGGTCAGCACAAAATAGTTCAAAGTACCAAAAATAGGCTTTTTAGCCGGGGATATGTATAAATTTCTTATGGGAATAGGATGCAGCAGGTTAGCATTAAAATGTTGTTTACCAATGATTTTATATGGTCAAAAAAGTTACTTTTGTTCTCCCGATCAATTAGCCTATGACGAAAATCTACATAAGCCTGCTTCTTATTTTTACGGTTATTGCGGGCGTTAAGGCGCAGACCCAACCGCCTGCGCCGAAAGATACGGTAAAGATACAGCCGGTAACAGTAAAGGCCTACCTGTCGGAGCAGCCGGTATTGAATGTGCCGGCATCTATCAATGTGATCAACCAGCAGCAACTGAATGTTCAGCCAGAAAATTCCTTTGTGTCTGTTTTGAACAGCCAGCCGGGTGTGCGGGCCGAGGAACGTTCGCCGGGGAGTTACCGTTTGTCTATACGCGGCAGTTTACTGCGGTCGCCATTTGGCGTTCGGGATGTAAAAATTTATTTCGACGATATCCCGCTAACCGATGCCGGCGGAAATACTTACCTCAACGCCATTGACTTTAACAGCATCCACAATATGGAGGTGCTGAAAGGGCCTGACGGCAGCTTATTCGGCGCAAATACCGGCGGTGTGGTATTGCTGAGCCCGGTAAACCACCATGCCGACAGCAGCTTCCTTTCCGCAGGGCTCAATGGCGGCTCGTACGGCCTTGTGCATGAAAATACGGCGCTGCAGGAAAAGTCTGGCAATTACCAGCTCAACCTTAACCAGGCTTACGAAAACTACGACGGCTACCGGCAAAACAGCGCCATGCACCGCAATTACCTGCAAATGGTAAACAGCTGGACCTACAATAAAAACGACCAATTTCGCCTGCTGGGCTTTTACTCCAGCCTGGACTATCAAACACCGGGAGGCCTAACGTTGGCCCAATACAATGCAGACCCATCCGAGGCCCGGCCCGCTACGCTGTTTACGCCTGGCTCTGTCGAACAAAAAGCCGGCATCTATCAAAAAATGCTTTTCGGCGGCTTGGTAAACGAATATCATTTCGACGATCACTGGCGAAATGTACTGTCGGTTTTTGGCACTTACGTAGATTTTGCCAACCCATTTATTACCGATTATGAGCAGCGTTACGAAAGCACCTATGGCTTCCGTACTTATTTTGAATATGCCGGCAACGATCGGGTAAACTATAAATGGAAAACCGATTTCGGGATAGAATGGCAGCAAACTAACTCGGATATTAATAACTATGGCAATGACCTGGGGGTGAGGGATACGGCGCAGACTTTGGATAAGATCAACACCAACCAGCATTTTTTATTTGCGCGGTATGTGGCTGATTTTGCCAAACGCCTGCATGCGGAAGGCGCGCTCAGCCTGAATTATTATGATTACGAATTTAAAAACCTGTACCCCAATGATGAGGCTGACTTTACCGACCGTAGCTTTACCCCGCAGCTGATGCCGAGGATAGCGCTGGCCTACCAGTTGAGCAGTGCGTTTGTGTGGCGCGCTTCCGTTAGCCGCGGGTATTCAACGCCGACGACGTCGGAGATCAGGCCTACCGATCACCAGATCAACCCCAATCTGCAGGCCCAGGACGGCTGGAACTACGAGACAGGCATACGCTACACCAATAGCGACGAAAGTATGTACCTGGATGCCTCGGTTTTTTATTACCACATCAACAATGCCATTGTGCCGCGCTATAATGCAGATGGAACAGAATATTACATCAACGCGGGCGGGCTTAACCAGCCCGGCTTCGAGGTTTATTTCAGCTATTGGCTTATTAAACAACGGAATACCGGCTTCATCAGGGGTTTGCAGCTTGATGAATCGTTAACCCTCGATCATTTTACTTTCAGCAACGATTATCACGACGCCTCCGGCAATTATGCCGGCAACCAGCTCACCGGCGTGCCCGACCAGGTCATCGTCACCAGCCTGCAGTTTAAGCTGCCGAAATATTTTTACGTTTATCTCGAATATAACTATACCTCGCGCATCCCACTGACCGATGCAAGCACAGCCTACGCGGCGGCTTACAGTTTGGTGCAGGCAAAAGCCGGCTGGCAGCACAGGATCGATCGCAAAACACTGCTTCAAATTTACGCCGGCGCGGATAACCTGCTGAATGAAAAATACAGCCTGGGTGATGATTTTAATGCGGTTGGCAATAGGTTTTATAATGCGGCTGCGCCGAGGAATTATTATGTTGGGGCGAGTGTGATATTTTAACTTGGGATTCCACCGATTGGGGATTGATTACACCGATTTTTGGTATGGTGCTCGTTAACTTCTATTTACAAATGGGTACACTTTTTCGTTGAACCAGGCGCTCTCAGCGTCAATGAGTTCCAATTTGTACATAATGCGATCATAAAATGCAACCAGACTAAACCCAGCTTTCGTGGCATTAACGAAGTGCATAGACGCAATCTCCTCAAAATGCCGTTGTAATAACGGCAAAGTGTTGTCATACATTTCGCGAATAGTTTCCGGCTTAACTAAGTGGCGACCACTCTCGAATCTGAACTTAGCACGTTCGAGGCAAAGGTCTAATTCATCTGTATAAAATAGGATGATGTGAAGTGTGTTGTCTGACCTGAATTTTTTGGCAGATAAGATATAATCATAGTGTTCCTGGTAACCCAGGTTTAGTTCAAGGGCGATGTCTTCGTTCCGGATTAACTTTGTACGAATAGCCTGCGTAAATCTTTGGATAGCATGTTCCTTATAATCCGGATAACCCTGCGCCCGGTACTTGAATGCCATTTCATCTTCATTGAGGATTTCGAGTTCAGGATCAACGAATTCAAAACCAGCGGTACTTTTTCCCACGCCGGGTGGTCCCGCAATAACGATAATTTGGGACATTAATCAATACGTTGAATACGCCCATCCGCGAATTCGGCTACAAAAACTCCCTCCTTTAGCGCTACGTAAGGTTGGCCAATGGAAAATAAATATTCACGGGCACGAACCTGCACCTGGATTTTCCAATTTGCATACTCCTCCGGCGACATATCAACCGGGGATTTGACCATCCCACCGCGGCGGGTCATTTCTTCTAAAGCAATTTCCTGGTTCATACACAAATGTAAACAATAACAGGAAATTAAACAATGTTTCAACTACGGGAGACAGCCGCTCT
>Ga0302140_10002655_pt1 | contig 23102 bp, 15 predicted proteins | sample I_Bog_E1_1_FD_202095 | JGI IMG/M metagenome (GOLD analysis project Ga0302140, IMG submission 202095) | Peat permafrost microbial communities from Stordalen Mire near Abisko, Sweden - I_Bog_E1_1 | ecosystem: Environmental > Terrestrial > Soil > Wetlands > Peat | place: Sweden: Abisko, Stordalen... | reverse complement strand
CCTTCAGGCCGCAGTTACAAGTTTCGATACACTGACCAACTCGACCCTCTCGTGCGTTTCTGCGTACTCAGATAGTGCGGCGACGTGGGCCGCGTGGAAATCTCCGTGGGTCACCGATTCGTCGTACGGGTACACCTCGTGGATCGCACAAGCGCCACAAAACCGGCAGCTCGTCTTGGCCGTGCAGTTGATTCCTAATAATCTTGCGAACATCAATGATCCGCTCAACTGGGAGAAGTCCTGTGCGGCAGGACACTTCGATAACTACGCCAGGCAACTGGGTGCAAATCTCGTCGTCGCGGGACTTGAGAACTCGGTGATTCGACTCGGGAGCGAAATGAACGGCGGGTGGGAGTCAGATTTTGTTGGGACCACGAAGGTTGAGCAGGAGCTCTGGGCGAAGTGCTTCACTAACGAAGTAGTTTCTCTTCGAAAAGTTACCGGGGAACACTTCCTCATCGATTGGAACGTGAACGCCTGTACGGGGAACTATCCCTACGCTCCCTATTACCCGGGAAACTCCTATGTCGACATTATGGGGCTCGACCTGTACGACGTGGGTTGCAAGAGCCCTTACACCAGAATTACTTTTCCAAAACTCATTAGCGAACCGTTCGGTCTCGACCATTTTGAGGCATTCGCTGCAGCAAAGGGGAAACCTATGAGCCTGCCTGAATGGGGGCTCGCGACGATACCGGCGGGGGACGATCCAGCGTACATTGACGGCATTGGATCGACCGTCGCGAATAGGGATTTCGCCTTTCAAACCTATTTTGATGGTGGGGGAGGACCAAACTCTAAGTCCCTGGCACTTTCCTCCGCGACGCCGCTGGCCGTCACTGCTTATCAGAATTGGTTCGGCAAAGGGCCAAAGTAGCGGCTCAGATTGCTTGTGGCAGCGAGAGTATTTAAAAACCGCCGTCGCAGGGCAAGCAATAGTTTGTGCGGATGGTGACCCATCACAGAACTTCACGGAGTATCGTGATTTTGGGGCGTTGATCAACCAAGTGAACGGGTACTGGAGTGCTCTCACCGCGAGGGACGTTTTTGAAGTGACAATTCGTCGAACATGTCGGTGATTCCTGGGGACCCTGCGAGCGTTGGCGGCAACAGTGTCTTCGTAATTCCAGTGGGACCACAATGCCGGGCTGAATTTGTAGCCGACACGATGGAGAGTATCCAGCATTTTGCACCCAAGGCTCGAGTGATTTTGGTGGATGATTCTCGTCGGGGCTTAGGAGCTCAGTTAGCAGGACGGTACCACGTCACTGTGCGGGAAGCTCGTGCGCCGGGGGTATTTGGGGGCCTCTATCTAAATCTCTCGGAGGGGTTTAAGGAAGCACTTGCGCAGCCCTTTCGAATTCTTGTGCGCCTTGACACCGACGCGCTCATCGCCGGTTCGGACTTTGAGTCGAAGGCACTGGCGCTCTTCGACTCCGACCCTCACTTGGGATCGCTCGGCTCATTTCGTGTCAGTTTTAGCGGCGTAAAAGTACGGAACCAGCGGTGGGCCAGGCTCCGAATCATCACCTATTTCGCTCTTAAGGCGTGGCGAAAGCCCCGCGCGGGTCAGACCGTCGTATCTCTGCTTCGGCGAGCTCGTAAACATGGTTACAAATTCGGGGAGTCCATCATGGGCGGTGCAGCGGTCTACCGTTACGAAGCTGTCGCGGCACTTGATGAGGCTGGCCTACTCGGGCGAGCCGAACTCGCGGAGATTGGCGTGCATGAGGACCACATCTTTGGCCTCTGTCTGTTCGCCACTGGCTTTACTCTCGGTGAGTTTGGAAATAAGTTTGACAACCTACCGATGGGAGTTAGTTGGAGGGGCCTGCCGGCGGACCCTAAGGAGTTGCTCGCTCTCGGCAAATCGATCATTCATTCCACCAAGGGCTTCCACGGCACAGACGAGGGTGCGATCCGTCGCGAGTTTCAAGTAGCGCGGCAACAGAAGTAGTTCGCAACCGGCGAGATTACTTCTCTGGAGACTTGACACGACTTCCTCAATTTTCTGAAAACAGCTTGACGTGCGAATCTGGCGTTTGAGCTTTGTTAGGGAATGAAAGTAGGGACGAGCAACATATTTGGTGAGCGTCAAACTGAATTGAGCAACTATTGAGACTGCAGTGCCGGTGATGTGACCTGAGAATGCGAACTTGTTCTACATGTACAAGAGCTCATTCAAGAACTTCTTTCTCGCGAAGACCACGAACCGTATTCCCAAGATCCTGACGCTGGCGATTTCTTCGTGCGTTCTGGTGGCATTGGTGGGCATTGATGCATCGGCGTCCGCATTCGGTGGACGAGACTCGAACTCCGTGCGTTCGGATGTCGTTCTCACCCTTGCTTCTGAGTCGAGCAACAGTCAATTCTCCGGTCTCGTCAAGCGTTGGACGACAACCAGCGCCGTTATCGTCCCGGCGGCTCCTATAACGATCACTACGCCCACCGCGTCGGGCGGTGGCGCCGGTGGCGGCGGTGGTGGCGGCGGAGCCACGACAACGACCGCGCCTTCGACTCCGACGACTGTGCCTCCGGCCACTACGACGACTGTGCCTCCGACCACTACGACTACTGTGCCTCCGACCACTACGACGACCACAGCCGCACCTTCAACTCCCGCCGCGACCGGGGGACTCATCACGGCTGGTCCGTCGAGAAGCGAGTGCTTGGTGGCAACTGACGCGAGCAACACACTGGCGGGGCTTCAGGCATCAATCGACAACTTCCAGAATGCGACGAACAGCACGGTGACGTGCGTTGGCGCCTACACCGATAGTGCCACGGCGTGGTCCGATTGGTCTGCCCCATGGATCACAGGGCCATCTGGGACCGCCTACCAATCGTGGGTCGCCGAAGCCCCGCAGAGCCATCAACTGGTCCTAGAGGTGGACTTGATTCCTCAGAGCCTTCAAGATGTCAACAATCCGTTGAGCTGGGAGACGTCCTGTGCGGCGGGAAACTTCAACACCTATGCCAGCGAACTTGGAACTAACCTCGTCAACGCCGGATTAGGGAACTCGGTAATCCGTCTGGCTTCAGAGGCGAACGGTACCTGGGAAGGGGACTACGTCGGCTCGACGACGCAGGAGCAGGGTCTCTGGGCGACGTGCTTCGACAATGAAGTCACTGCTCTTCGACAGGCAACGGGCGAGCACTTCCTCATTGACTGGAATGTGAACGCGTGCACGAACCCCATCCCGTACGCCAACTACTACCCCGGCAACGCCTATGTCGACATCATGGGGCTCGATTTGTACGACTTAGATTGCCACACCCCAAATACTGCAGTCACCTTTTCGCAACTAGCCAATGAGCCTTATGGGCTCGCAAGTTTTGAGGCGTTTGCGGCGGCGCAAGGGAAGCCGATGAGCCTTCCCGAGTGGGGTCTAGCGGCTTCGTCGGCTGGTGACGACCCCGCATACGTAAGCGGCATTGCGTCGACCGTGGACAACGGGGACTTTGCGTTCCAGGAGTACTTCGACACGGGCAGTAGCGGCAGTTTGCAAATCGATTCTGGCTCGACTCCGCAGTCTGCGTCGGCGTACGGAAGGGCATTCGGGGACTCGTAGGGACCGATTCGTCGAGTAATGGCGATTGGGCCTTGAGCCGAGGAAGCACTTCGACCTACGGACGTAGCGGTAAGCGGGCATTCATCGGTGACGAGCGACGAGTACCCTGGCTGATCTCGTGGTCGAGCGTCACTGAAACTCGCATCGATTTCGGGCGGACATAGTCGCGTAAGAGCTGCCGATGCGCGTGGCCGTTGCGAATACTCGACAATACGATTACGTTACGTCGATCCGAACCACTGTTGAAACGCAGCGAGCGAGAGCGGTGTAGTGGGTCCGAGCGGCAAGGTTCCGAGACCCGGCGTGCTCACGTCGAAATAGGATTCGAAGGCGTAATCATGGGTATCGAATGCATTACCCACGCCACTGATATAGGCAGGGTCATCCCCAAAAGAGGCGAGCAGACCCCACTCGGGGAAGCTCATGGGTTTTCCTTTCGCCGCCGCAAATGCCTCGAAGTGAGCAAGACCGTATGGCTCGCTCACGATCTGCGAAAAGGTAACTGGCGTATATGGAGTATGGCAATCTTCGTCGTACAGATCAATGCCCAGAATGTTGACGTAGGCGTTTCCCGGGTAATAATTGCGATACGGATAGTTCCCAGCGCAGGCGTTGGGGTTCCAGACGATAAGGAAGTGCTCACCCTTCGCTCTTCGCAGGCCCGTGACTTCGTTGGCGAAACACTTTGCCCACAGCTTCTGCTCACCAACCGTTGTCCCGATAAAGTCAGATTCCCATTCGCCGTTCATTTCGGAGCCGAGACGAATTGCGGAGTTTTGGAGGCCGGCGGCAACCAGGCTTTTCCCGAGGGTTGTTGCGTAACCGTCATAGTGTCCCGCCGCGCACGACCGCTCCCACTTCACCGGGTGCAGAACATTTGCGAGACCTTGCGGAATTAAATCAGTTTCGAGCACAAGTTGTCGCACCTGTGAGTCCTGTGTGACCCACGTTGAATACCCGTCGACCGGACTCGTAACCCAGGGATGTTGCCACTGCCACCACGTCTGCGCGTTATCCAAATAAGCAGTAAGGCACGAAACGGTGGTGCCCGTCAGAGAGTCAAAACTTGCCACCAATGATTGGAGGTACGCGAGACTCGACGTACCGTCAACATCTGGCGTGATGCACTGTCCTCGCGACGCTCCAGCGGAGATGGACTCGGTGCTCGCGGGCTCAGAGGTGGTTGTTGTGGTCGCGCGAGTCGTCGGGGCATGTGAAGATGCACCGGCGACAGCGGAGAATGGAACTACCAAAACTATGGCTGCGACAACTAGCGAGATGAGCGTCATTAGCACTGCGCGATTGGGGGATTCCGGAAATTCTGATCGACGTTGCCTCGTCCTGAAAGCGGTCATTACGACTCGCTTTCGAGCGCTCGCGTTCGACGCCACGAGCGACTGTCCTCGATCCCTGTCCTTCGCGCAGGGCCCCATGCCAGCGAAGTTTATAGCCGGTGAGTCATTCGAGTCAGAAACACGATGATTTCAAGGAAATACTCTGATGTGGTGGCGCTTCGTCTCTCGTGTCGCTGGCTCCGCCGACGCCGATGATTCCATGAGATGACGCTCGGTGGTTTCGCAACTTCGGCGTGGAAACGAGACATCGTGTCTGGCATCTGGCACTGGAAATTCTAGGGTGCGCCTATGAACGGAGATCTCACCTGGTTACAACGCCAAACCTTCAAGGAGCAGAATCTTGAACGGAACTATTTCTCGCGCATCGTCCTGGCATAGACGGCAGCGGTCAACTCGGCAACTTCTGACCAATTGAACTCCGACGTCCACTCGCGGGCCGCGTGGCCAAGCGCAGCGAGATCAGCGCGGTCCATTTTGGCGACGTTCATCATGGCGTCGGTGAGTGCACCTACGGAATCTGCGTGGTCGAAACGCACTACACCTGGGTTGTCGATATGGAGAAGCGACGCTAAGTCCGGAATGATGATCGGTAGGCCCGAGGCTAGGGCCAAAAGTACCGATCCCGAATTGTCAACCTGCACGAAGGGGAAGACGCATACGTCGCTGGCGACCAATAGATTGGCCAACTCATCCTCGTCGTGCCAGCGCGGGTCAAAATGGATGTCGGCTCCGGCAGCGTTAGCGAGGGTGACCATTGTGGCCAACTTCGCTACGTAATCGGAGTCACCCTGGCCCGCGATGAACACAGCTACTTCAGGTCCAAGTCGTTCGGCGGAAGCGATGAGAGCCTCCAGCCCCTTGTAAGGACGCAGATAACCGAAGAAGGTAAAACAGGTTTGTGAGTCGACTCCCAACGCTTGGCGCATAGCGTCGCGGCTCGTAGAGTTTGTCGGGAGTGCGAGGGGAACTGGGGGGATGACCGTGACCTTCGTCACTCCGAAGAGTTCTGACACTCGTTGGGCACCATGAGGCGACAACGCAATGATGGCGTCCGCTCGATTCGCCAAGACCTTCCTGGCGGCTATGTCATCGTCGAAGACCGCCTCATGAGGGAGAACGTTGTGAGCGGTCCACACAACCTTCACCCCGGCAGCGTGAGCCGAGATGAGAAAGATGTTGAACCACCATCTCGCTATTCGTCCAAGCAGGGCGCCAGACGATGGGGAGAAGCTGTAGGTCCAGTGGATGTGAATAATTTTCACGCCGCGCCATGCCAGCAGCGCTATCCAAAGCGGTCCGAGAAGAAGATTGATCGTTGCGGAGCGTGTCGGTGCGCGCCACAGCGAGACCGGAGTACCTCCAGAAGTGAGGGCTTCTGAAAGCCGGGGGAGGTAGGGAGTTTCGTCACCGGGATAGAAGATAATTGGAGACATCTCGCCGGAAATGTGACGAGCCGCTTCATTAAGTGTGCTGGCCCCACCGACAATGTGGTCCACCACGACCCTGTAGGTACCGGGAGCCTTCCGGTTACGCGCCAAGAGGATCCCTAGGACACCCAACCAAGCAACCGGCGACCCGCGCAGTTTTCGCGAAGTGGCAGCGAGAATGGAAAGTGGGCCGAGCAGAATCCAAACTGGGTAGATTACTCGATCAGGTGCATTTTTTATCAGCCAAAACCGGCGTTCGGGATGAAGATCAAAAAGTCGAAAGAAGGCGCGACCGTAGCGCCAAGAACGACGAAGAGACAAGGAAGAGTTCCCGAAGTCCATCATCATTTTTGCATCGCGGACTTGGTAGCAAGTATTCCCTGCGTTGGCACATCGCCAGGAGAAGTCGAGATCACTGCCGTAGAACAGCCGTTCATCGAAGCCGTCAACTTGGTTGAATACCTTCTTGAGAAAGGCTAGGTTGCCGGATGACACCGACTTCATAATCTCGCCGTCGGCTGCATCGTTGATTACGGTGTACACCCCGACTCTCTTGGAGTAGACCGGTCCACACACGAGAGTTCGTTTGCCGCTCAGCAATGGAGCAGTGATGGTTGCTAGCCAATCAGCGTCAGGTTCTCCGCCAGCATCGCAGAAAGCAATGATGTCCCCAACCGCAGTCCGGCAGCCGGCGTTACGTTGGTGGGGAATAGTGGAGGAACGCCAAAACGGACCGGAATAGTCCACCCATGTAACCCACGGATTCGCCCGATGGATTGACTCGAGGCGGTGATCGGAGGCGTCAATGACAACGCATTCAGCGTCAAGAGACTCGCATTGCGGTCGGAGCAATTCGAGGGTAATGGCGAGTTCGGGCTCGTCTTTAGAGAGGACGACCACAGATATCGACTGATGGTGCTCAGCTGATTCCTCGTTGACCTGGTCCACCGGTTTAGTGGTGGACACGAATCACTCCAGTTGAGTACACGACGCTAGATTACCTGTTGAGGAACGGACTTTGGAATGGTACACCGCGATATAGCGCCAGTAGTCGAATGCGGCGCACGGATGGTTCTCCCTCAAACTGATTGTGGCTAGAGCGACGCTATCCGACACTGGGCCCGTTTTGATGATTTCCCCTCATCTTGACGATGCGATCTTTTCTTGTGGACAGCTGATCCATGCCCGTAAGGGAACCATGATCACTACAATTCTCGCCGGTTTCCCACCTGGCGAACACGCAGGCTGGAGTAGTCAGACCACGGGCCTTTCTGTTGCCGAAGATGCAAACCTCGCGCGACGCGAGGAAGATCAACGAGCGTCTCGCGCTCTTGGGGCGCGGACAAATTGGATAGATATCCCCGCGCAAGAATATGGTCCGGGAGCCTCAACATCAGAACGATTGTTAAGGATTGAACAGAGCATCGTTGCCGCAGTTTCCACTACAGAGGTTCGTTCTGTTTTCATTCCCCTTGGTTTAACTCACCCTGATCACATAATCGTGAGCGACGCGGCACTCCGCGCCGTTCTTGCGTCGGATGTGGAGTCGTACGTCTACATGGAAATGCCCTACGGGCAGGCCCGTCCTGGCCGGGTAAGGCGGCGACTTCGTCGCATCGGACGACAGTGCAACGTTGATCCTCTTGAATCGTTCGTTGGTGACCTGAGGAGAAAATCTGAAGCAGTCAACGCGTACTCTTCACAGGTCGAGACGTTGCAGCGGGGGTTCGGAAAATATTTTGATCGAGTCTTCACTGATCCAGAGAGATATTGGCGAGTCCGGCCGTTGTTGCAATCTCCTAATCGTTAGGGAAACGTCACGTCAAAGTCACCTGGGCGTCACGTTGCAGAAGTATTGCGGGCGACGCAAGCGGCGGTAGTTCCGTTCGACCTGGGTCGCTTTTGCGAGCCGTACTTTCGTGATGGATTTGAGGCGTCCGAGGAATTGATCACTGATGGTAAGTTTCGTGGGGAATCGTGAGGCAATGCGACGTCGCGACTTAAGAGGTTCGAATGAGTAATCCCAGCGCAAAGAAACTTGTGGTAGTCGGGCAGGGCTATGTCGGTTTGCCCCTGGCAATGCGAGCCGTCGCGATTGGATTGAATGTCGTGGGTTTCGACATCAACAAAGACCGCGTGATGCGCCTATCTCGAGGCGAGAGTTTTGTAGAGGACATTCCAAGCGAAGAGATCGCCGATGCTCTGAATTCTTCCAGGTATCTCGCAACGACGGCACTGGACGATTGCTCCGATTTCGATGTCGCGGTGATTACCGTCCCGACTCCATTGCGCGAGGGCGCGCCGGACTTAAGTTTCATCGAAGAGGCCGCACGAGGACTTTCTCGGCAACTCAAAAAAGGCGCAACGGTAGTTCTTGAATCCACGACGTATCCTGGCACCACGGAGGAATTGCTCGTTCCCATTCTCGAACAAGGCTCGAGTCTGCGAGCGGGACGAGATTTTTACGTTGGCTACAGCCCGGAGCGGATTGACCCCGGAAACGTCACGTGGAATTTTCAGAGCACTCCCAAGGTGGTTTCAGGCATCGATGCCGAATCTCTCGCGCAAGTCGACGCCTTCTATTCCTTACTCGTCGATAAGACCATCCCGGTTTCTTCCACAGGTGTGGCTGAACTTACAAAACTCCTAGAGAACACGTTTCGCCATGTCAACATTGCGCTCATCAACGAATTGGCAATGTTCGCGAACCAACTGGATGTGAGCGTGTGGGAGGCCATCGACGCAGCATCCACGAAGCCCTTTGGATACATGAGGTTCACCCCGGGCCCGGGCGTGGGGGGGCACTGCCTACCAGTCGACCCGTCCTATCTTTCCTGGAAAGTCAAGCAGACCCTCGGGGACGTCTTTAGGTTCATTGATTTGGCCAACGACGTGAACGAACATATGCCGGCGCACGTGGTGAACCGGATCACCTCCATTCTCAACGAGAAGAAGATGGCGGTCAACGGATCAAGAATCCTTGTCCTAGGTCTGGCGTACAAGAAGAACAGTGGCGACATGAGGGAGTCTCCGTCGATCGCCGTCTGTTCGTTGCTGGAGCGCCTCGGAGCACAGGTGCGAATTGCCGACACTTGGATCCCCGCCTACCAAGATGTGCCGTGGGAACGGGTCGAACTCACCGACGAGGAACTTGCTTCCGCTGACCTAGTCCTGATTGTGACGGATCACGATGATGTCGACTACGAACGCGTATCCAAATTCGCGCAACTTGTTTTCGATACCCGGCACCGGACGCCCCCGGGTGCGACTGTCACATACCTGTAACGATGTGCGGGACAAGCCGCTTCGCAGTGCTCGACAAGTTTGCGGATGACTTGTTCGGGGTGTGATGCCTTCTCATTGGATAACTCGTGGCTGTGAACGAAAAAGTCAGAATGTCTGGCCGGAGTAGGTCGAATCCTGTCAGCGCAGAACCTGGATTGATTTACTAAACGAATGCGAACGGCACTTCATCGCTGTGCCGGGATCCTCGCAACGAGACCTGATACGGAGAGGATTGTGCCAGATACCCGCAGCAATCCGCACGCACGTACGGTGGATATCGCCTGTCTATGTACTCTGTCGTGAATGTTCGCGGCTTTCGTAGAAGGCCAGGACCGGGCGAACGAACCGTTGTAGGAATCCTGGTAGCGATCGAGTTCAATCTCTCCGACTCCTTGCTCGAGGGATAGAACTCCAATATCGGTCTCGTCAACCACCGTCGTTGCCGCCGCCATTTGGCGAAGGCGACCATCGCCATGTTCCACCTCTGTTGCGGCGGACCGACGATCGAACTACCGACGACGAGCCCCGTCGCGTGACCGGTTTCCATCCACACAAACCCGAGGAGAAACTCATTTCGGTTCGACATCATCAGAGATCTAACGAAGCTTCCAGGAATGCAAACCTAAACCGCCCGCGATTTGTCGCGAGAAAGTCCACGGCGCCCTAGACGCTCGCGTTACCTTGCTTCGACCTCAGCGTTGAACGAAAACTCAAGATAGCATGGCGGCTTGTCTGATGCTGCGCGCGAGAAAATCGCATCGCTCGATTCCGAAACATCCTTTTTCCGAGGAGGTGATTTTATGTTTGCTAAGGATCATGCGTTTCTTATTCTCGCCCACGAAGACGAGTTGATGCTCACACGACTCGTAAATCGATTGGCTTCAGTGGGCCAAGTCTTCGTTCACATCGACGGAAAAACCGATATTTCAAGGTGGCAGTTCAACGATGAAAATTGCACCGTGCTCCGGAGGAGAGTTCCCGTTTTCTGGGGAACTTGGTCGATTGTCGAAGCAACCATGCTTCTGATGGAAGAAGCGCTCTCTGAGTCAACAATCGATAGATTCACTCTGATATCCGGAACGCACTATCCGATTGTCTCGAATGAGGTTCTAGCGCAGAAGGCGCGTAGCTCGGGCAATGTTATTGCTGCGCGGATGGCACCAAACATGGCAGATGGTTCGCGCCCTGTGTCTGAATATGAACGTCGATATCTGCGCACGCGCCGACCAAACGGCTCATGGGCCAAAGTCAAAAATGGTCTAGCAAACCGTATTCCCTGGCAGGGTCCTCTGGATTGGGAGTCAGTATGCCCCGCAACTGGAATGCGAGCAGGATCCGCGTACTGGTCACTTCAGCGTGACGCCGCCGAGTACTTGTTTACTCAGATTCGCCTCTCGGGGCCATTGGTTACGTACTTTCATAAAGTCGTTTGTAGCGACGAAAAAGTGTTCGCAACGCTGTTCGGCGAATACTCAAATGGGGTGCACAATGAAGGTACGACGTATGTGAAGTGGGACAGAAAACCAAAACCAAATCCGGAACCTATTACTCAACCCGACATCGAAAAAGCGATTGGATTGGATCAATATTGGTTTGCTCGAAAATTTCATAGTTACGAGCCGACAATTCTTGACTGGCTCGACAACCACTAGCTTCAGTTCGAACCGAATCGGATACTCTTCGAATCTTCCTCGCCTTGGTTTTACGTGCTTGTCGTTAACAAGAGGGATGTCGCACGAATAGAACTTGCTTTTCGATGTGCTGCTTTTAGGCTTGGCCGTTCGATAAGGAACCAACTCAGCGCGGCCACCGGGAGAACGAGAAGTAGGGCGAGTAGGAAATCCAGATACGGTTCATTAACGAGCACGTGCTTGGCGCTCAGCATTTGCTGAATTGGCCACGCAAATAGATAGATACCGTATGAAAGATCAACGCGTCTACCAACCTCGGAACTGCGACGTCCACCGGCATAAGCCCCAATCGTCAAGATGCAGATCGGAAACAAGAACTCGCCCCAAACGTTCCAAAGATTAAGTGACACCAGGGCGACGAGAAGTACTGGAGCAGCGATGCGGACACCTGGATGAGTCAGCCATCGTACCTCGAAGCAGCCAATTGTGTAACAAAGAAAGAAGGCGCCGAAGTAGACCGTCAGTGGTGCAAGCGTGAAAGCGTGGTACTTAAGAATATGAAGTGACATTGAGAGGCGCGCTAGAAACATCACCAAAGCAATGACTGCTGACGCAATCCACGTCCAACCTGTGATCCGAAACTTTCGGCAAAGAAATACGAAGGTAGCTACGACCAAATAGCAGAAAGCCTCGTACTCAAGTGACCACGCTGAACCATTCACTCTTGTTTGCATTCCGTGCGCCACAACACCCGGGATTGAACTCTGTAACTGCAATAGAAAGAGGTTTTTGAATAGGTATGACATCAGTGACTCACCGCCGAAGATGGGAAGTCCGGCGAGTGATCCGTGAACCAAAAGAAACAAAATCGGTTCAAAAAGGACTGTCACTATTACGAGCATCAACCAGTAGCCAGGAAGAAGACGCCCCGCTCGTAAGAGCACAAATCCCTTCGCGGGGTTTCTTCGCGAACTGCCGGAAATTAGGAATCCGGATACACTGAAAAACCCGACGACCGCAACTTGGCCAGTTCCGAGGTCTTGAATTTTAATCCTTGAAATTGGATCCCATGTGCCGGTGAGCCAATGGTTGACAACCCAAACGTGGCCGAACACCACCAGTGATGCGAGTACTAGTCGAAGTGAACCAAAGAGATTCCGCTTGAACAGATCGTCTTCCGAGCGCACTTTCGCAGCGTAGTTCAGTGCGAACTCGCATGAAGCGGAGTATCAGTACTAGTCAACCTGATCTGCTGATGTGAGCTCAGCAGTTTGTACCTCTGGCATGTCCAACAGGCTGGCGCGCAGGTCGGCACTGTCTTGGTAAAGTTGATAAATTCCAAGCAATCACGCTGACAGCGACACATGGCGTCTCGGCCTTGACGGCGCGGACAACTGCGTCTCGGTCTCCGTTTTGAAGTCGTGACTAAAAACAGTTCCGAAACAGAATTTCAAGCAGTTCAGCCCGCGTCGAGTGGACCCCTTACGCAGCACTGGTTAGCGGTCAAGGGGCTGGGATCGCGGGTTGTGCCGACGGGGCTGTGGTTGGGATTGGCACTCGTCTCGTCCGTCGCCCTCGGAGCGGTGCATTCGCCGCTTACTCCGTTGCCGGGCGTTGTGACAATTCTTCTCATTCCCGGAGCGACGGTGATGTCGATCCTTCGCACCCGACCCGCGAAGGTTGAAGGACGGGTAGTGCTTGCCGTATGCCTCAGCATGATGGTTGTCATGGTTGTCGGTGGCGCAGCCAGTCTCCTTGGTCCCCACTTCGGCGTCGCGCGACCTCTTGATCCTGCGACTCAAAGTGTTCTTTGGGCTGTAATCGCATTGGGAACACTGGTGTCGGGCGCTGTGAGTCACCGTGATCCGGTCACCTGGATATTTCACGGCACTCGTTCTCCTCGCCTTATTGGCGTACTGACAAGCAGCCTCTTGGTGTTGATAGCCATTCTCGGTGTCGCCGAGCTCAATCACACAGGCGACGTCCATCTCGCCGTCTTCGGTACCGTGCTCGACGCCGGAGTTCTGTTAGCGGGAATAGCAGGTGGATGGAGGCGTGAGAGTAAATGGCCTTTGAGCACTCTTCTCTACGGAGCATCGCTCGCATTGCTGTTGGCAATCAGCTTGCGAGGTGGACACCTCTACGGTTCGGACGTGCAGCAGGAGTTTGGCGTCGCGTCGAGGACGATTCGCGCGGGGGTCTGGCGCATACCTGCCAACCACGACCCGTATGCTTCGATGCTGTCACTGACTGTACTTCCGGCAGTCCTTCGCTCGGTTACAAAGTTGCATCTCCTAGCGTTCTTTGAGTTAGTTGTCCCCGCCATTATGGCGCTGCTCCCAGTGGCCATATTCACCAGCGCGCGATCCGTACCTCGCTGGGTTACGAGTGGTCGCACTGCCCCTCGACCCGGCCTAGCGCTCGCCGTCGTGACTGGCGTCATCGTATCGAGCGTGGCTTTCTCCTCGGATTTGGTGAGTATTACCCGACAAGCAATGGCCACGACAATATTGGCCGCCCTCGTAATGGTGCTACTCGATCGCTCCATGTCGAAGCGCTCATCTCAGGTCATCATCGGATTACTCATTGTCGCCATTTCGTTTACTCACTACACGACCTCGTATCTGTTAGCCGCGATCCTGTTGTCTGCTTGGTGCGTTAGTTTGTTTTGGGAGCGAGGTTGGCTTCTCATACAGAGGTCAGAAATTGAACGGCATCGCAAGAGCGTTCATTCACGGAGAATCCTTAACGGCGTCCTGGTATTCGTGGCGGGCGCAGCGGCATTCGGGTGGAATCTGGGCATCACGCGAAATTCCGCCCTCTCCGCTCCTGCAGGAGCAGTGGCTAAGAACGGCGTGGGCTTTGGAGTGGCGACAGTTTCTGGGGAGCTCGCGCCGCGCCAACTCGAGCGACTCCTGGTAAGTGAACTTAGTAAGTCAGCGAGATACATAGTGCCAGTGCCGGGCTCAAATCTGGTACACCTCGCCTCAGCCGATGTCCCTTCGACGAAAGGGATTATCCCATCTCTCGTTGGCTCCTGGACCAGAGTCAACTTCGAGGCCACAGAGGGTCTTTGGGTAATCCTTGGGATGGCACTTCTTTATGGGATCTTTCGCCTCGGGCGACGTCGATCGTACGCGTACAGCTCTGACCTCATTGGTCTCGGAGTGACGGGTCTATTGCTCGGCGGGCTGCTTCGGTGGTCTGGAACGTTATCTTCCTTTTACGATCCCGATCGAGCCGCGATCATCACGGCGATGCTTTTAGCGACGCCCGCAACCATGCTTCTCGACGATCTCGTGTCTCGAAGCACGTCTACAACGAAGTCGAAGGAGACTTGGATTAATCGAGTTTCATTGGGGTTGATCGCTGCCTACGTCGCCGTCCTCGTCGTTGGAGCCACTGGATTGGGCGAGGTCCTAGTCGGTGGACAGGCGCCAGGTTCTCTATCGGCGAGCGATTTGAACGTCGACAACTTCACGGTGTCGACCCCCGAGTTGGCGACGGCGGCGTGGCTCCGAAGCAGAGTCACGTACCCGAACATTGTTCAGGCTGATCTCCACGGGCAGCTTGTCCTGCTATCCGAACCCGGGAACTACGACCTAGTCGACGAGATCATGCCGCCAGAGGTAGACAGGGGCGCTTACATTTATCTGTCGCAGGTAAATTTGGAGGACAAGTTTTCCCAGGCTGATGCCGACGGCGGTAGCTTCTCGACAACATATCGTTCCAACGTTCGATTCTTCAATCAAAAGTTTTATGTCGTCTACTCGACTGGTGTTACCCGTGTCTATCACTGACACGAGTTTCTTCGGCCCGAAGGAACTTCCTTTGCGTCGCGCTCCGATGGCGCTGCAATCGAGGCAGTCGATTGTTCAAGCGATTGAAGCGCGTAACAAGATCGCCGTTGCGTACACGAGCCTCAGAGAGTAACGCAATGGCGCTAGACGTGGCTGTCGTTGTGATCGCCTACAACGAAGAACGGTGCATCGGTCAGTGCCTTGATGCGCTGCTGTCCCAAAGCACTTCCATCGTCTACGAAGTGATCGTTGTTGACGATGGCTCAAAGGACGATACCGCAGAAATTGTCGAGCAACGACAGGTTCATCACCCTCGACTGCGACTTCTATCGCACGCGACCAATAGAGGGCGCGGCGCGGCGCGGATAACCGGTCAAGATGCCTCTGATTCACCGTGGATAGCGTTTGTCGATGCCGATATCGTTGTGCCCCACAATTGGCTGCAGCGTTGCATGGAAGAACTTTCTACCGCAAGTGGTGTCTCGGGGATTGCTCAACCTGACGGCGACTGCGCGGTGATCTGGCGACTCAGTCAGGCAACTCTCCGTGAAAGGCCAGGGTCGGTGGAGATAACCGGCAACAACCTTTTGTTATCGCGAGAGGTCCTCAATCAGGTCCCCTTCTCGCCGACGGCCCGACTTGGTGAAGACTTCCGACTGGCCAAGCTGATGAAGAAGAATGGAGTCGAGCTCCGCACCATTAGAGACTTGAAGGTGGAACACCGCGAATCGAAAACGTACTGGCAAGGTATTTCCTGGATGTGGAAATCGGGCGTGGACGCGACGTCACTCTTGTTTGAGTTCCGTGCAGTTCGACTGCCTGACATCGCGTGGGCCACATGGCTAGTAGGCCTCGGTGCAGTCGTCGTTTCCGCCTCGCTCGGAGCTCTGGACGTGGGACGAGCTATCGCACTCGCTGTTGCACTCACCTTGATCGTGGACGGCTCGTTTATCTTCTCGCGTTTCGAGCCCCGTCCCCACCCGATGCGTTTTCTTGGTGCGCTCGCGCTCAGTCCACCTCTGATGCTTGCGTATTTAGGAGGTCGAAGCGTTGGACTGGCAATAGTTCCTTTCCGGCTTCGTAAGCCCATCTAAGGTCGAAAGGACAAATATCCGTTCTGATCAACTTGACCGGGCTCCTGTTTGTTTGGCTCGCGTGGTTTGCAAAGGTGCACGAGACATAGGAAGCGTCGTTGTTCGATGCAATCGAGTCACTCAGCGTCGGCACGCAGCCAATTAATTGAGACTGACGGATCCGATGTCGGCGTGGTGCACGGTGTAATTGACTTCACCGTCCACGTCCGCTTGTGACTTAGCGGTTCAGAGCAATACACGTGCTGAGACTAGAATCGTTGAGTAATGATCACTGGCATTAAGTTGCGTGCGCATTGAGCGGTACACCGAAGGAAACCACATCAATATGCTCGATAGTGGTTACGTACAATTCGGAGAGCGTTATTCTTTCGTGCCTTGAGTCGATTCAGGCGAGCACAGTTCCTTCAAGGATCGTCGTGGTCGACAACGGTTCAACCGACGCGACCCTCGACATAATCAAGCGCTTTCCAAACATTGAGATCTACTCGGAAGCAAATCGTGGCTTCGCCGGGGGGTGTAATCGCGGAATTCAAATTGCTGGGTCCGACTATGAGGCGTACTTTTTTTTGAATCCAGACGCCCGTGTCACACCAACTTGCCTTCATCTATTAATGGAGGCGTTGGACGAAGATGCGAAGTTCGCGGTAGTGAGCCCGACAATCTTTGACCCGGAGAGCGGGCAAGTCCAATACGCTGGGGCGTCGTTAGATTTCGAGACAATGAATTTTGCAGTGCTCACATCTCAAGAGATTGTTAGCGAGGGCGCATCTAGAGAAACCGGTCGACCATCCGGTGCTGCAATGCTTGTTCGCAGGACGTCGCTTGAGGTTGTGGGGCCGATGGACGATTCGTATTTTCTTTACTGGGAGGAATGTGAATGGGCGGCGCGATTTCATTCGCGTGGATGGAAGATTGGGTACGTCCCGAGTGCCGAGGTCTTTCACTCATCGAGCCACAGCACAGGCGGAACTGGCTCCAAGGTTTATGAGTATTACTACACACGAAACGTATTGAGACTGGTGTCCGAGTACAAACACTTTTCGAGGCCGCAGGGCATTCTCCACGTTCTTCCGTTCATCGTGCGACGCTTGTGGACGATTACTTCTCGTCGACACGTGAGGCGGCTTTTAGACGCCATTCGTTTCGATGCGCTCGGCGTCTTGGATTTTTTACGAGGACGAACTGGACATCGTGTCGGTTTGCCGCCAATATCGGTTCCGAGTCCACTTCCTGAATGACGAATTCCGACGGCGGGCCAGAATCTGAAAGTGAGAGTGACGGCGGTCAATTTGGACGAGCCGGCCGCAGAGTTACGGCCTCCGTCTTGTCGGGATATGGCAACACCCTCCTCATTTCGGGGCTAGGAGCTCTCGCAACTCGACTCATCACGGTGCATACTGGTCCGACAAACTATGGGCTTTACGTGACCGCCTTGACTTTTGTCAGTTCGGTCACGCTCTTGACCGATCTCGGCATCACGTCGATCATGGGCCGCGACATAGCGAAAAGTCCAGATGATGCCGCTCACATTCTTGGCCAGAACCTTGGCCTCCGCCTTACCCTCAGCGTCCTGATCATTCCAATAGTGGTGTTCGTTGGGCTAACCCTGTACAAGGCTCCGTCTCTTAGGTGGACCCTCGTACTCTTTGCGGCTTCTATTCCATTTAACGCCGTGGGGACGATTGCACTTGGCTACTACGTGTCATCAATTCGAAATTATGTCGCGTCAGGAATCTCCTTCCTTCAGCAGGTTCTATTTGTTGGTGGTGTCGTCATCGCAATTCAAGATGGCTTCGGGATTATCGGTTGTGCTACGAGCTATTTGATCGCGACGGCTGTCTCAGGAGTGGCGTCATATTTGATTGTTCGGAGGGAGTTGCGCTTCAAGCCGCTCTTTAATTTACGAAGTTGGCGAGAAGTGTTCGCGCGGTCGGCAAGTCTGGGAGCAATTCAGGTCATCAATCTCTTGTACCTAAAGGCCGACACACTCCTGCTAAGCAAACTGGCGAAGCCCCGAGCCGTGGGGCTTTACGGAGTTGCATACAGTTTTGTGGGTTTCATTGTTGTTGCCCCGTCCTTGATACTGGTGAGCGTAATGCCGCTCATGGCAACATCCTCTGGCGAGAGATTCGAGAAACTCCTTCGCCGGACGGAACACAGTCTGGCAGTCCTCGGCGCTGCGGCTGTCATGATTACTGTTCTTTTCGCCCCGCAGGCGATCGCCATTCTCTCCGGTCACCGCTTTTTGGCCGCGTCAACTTCGTTAAGGCTCCTAGGCCTGTCGTGTTACTTTTCATTTTTGAATACCGCCCTTGGCTTCGCGGCGGTAGCGTGCAATCGCCACCACCGATTGGTTATCGTCAGCGCCATCGGACTCGTCCTCAATGTTGGCCTCAATCTCACCCTAATTCCGAAATATGGAATCAATGGTTCCGCTTTGTCGACACTCATTTCTGAATTCGTCGCTTTGATCGCCGTTAGGTGGGTTTTCGCAAAAGACGTGGGAACGAAGGTTTCACTTACGCGGTTGTCGCTTCGACCAGTTCTCGTGGGCACCCTGGTTACTTTCTTTGGTCGCTATGTGTTACTTCGCAGCTGGCATGCACCAGTTATGACGGTTCTGTGGGCCCCGGTCATCCTGGTTCTATATTTTGGAGTTCTTTCCCTCACCGGAGGATTGTCTGAAGAGCTGGCGTTCGCCGCAGAGAAGGTGAAGTCTCGCTTCCGCGGACCTAACGGGTTCTCCGAAACCTAGAGTGCTTCAAAGCGCAGCGCCGGGTCGACTCTTTGAATTGACGACGTTACGTTTGCTACCTTTCCTTGCGCATCAATGATGAAAACTACGCAGTTGATGTCTGTTCCGTGAACGTACGTTCTGTCCGCGATGCTTTACGCCGTACACGATTCGAGTCCTCGACGGGTCTGCCGTGGCGACGCATTCACGTGACTAGTAAGTGGCATGTTGGTGCAGAACAGCGTCGAGACAATCATCGGAATCACGCGCGGGATCAAGAAGCGCCTACGCGCGATCACCGCCTTCCGGCGCGGTTTGAGCGTCGCATGGTACGTTGCAATGGTTATGCCTACGTGCTATTTCGTATGTCCCGGTTACGACCGTCCATCTGGTGGAATTCGCGTAATTTACCGCTTTGTTGACATTCTCAACTCCGCTGGCATCAGCGCAGCTGTTGTACATCGGACTCAAAATTTTCGCTGCACATGGTTCGAGAACGAGACGATTGTCCTTGGCGCGAAGGACGTTCGATTCCAAAAGGGAGATTTACTCGTTATTCCTGAGTGGTATAGGCAACTCATACCCTTAATGGCGCCCGGTGTGCCGCACATGATTTTTAACCAGAACGCGTATGAGATGTTTTCTGACGTTCCTTACGAAAGGGGAAAGAGCGCGGGAGTCATGAGCGCCGACACAATCGGAATTGTTGGTATCTCCGAAGACAACTTGCGGTATCTCAGGACCTGCTTCCCCGACAAGAAAATAGACGCCATCAGGCTCTCGATTGATACAGAACTCTTCCAGCCCAAAGCCAAGGCAAAGGTCATTGCCTACATGCCTCGAAAACGATTGAAAGAGCTCAATCAAATACTTCACCTTCTCGAACATAGAAACTCACTAGAAGGATGGGAGTTGCTTCCGATTATCGGTGTTTCTGAGAGTGAAGTTGCTCAGAGGCTTGGCAGTGCCGCAATCTTTATGGTGCTGAGCGCGCGAGAGGGCATTGCTGTTCCTGGATTGGAAGCCCTGGCTTCGGGCTGCGTAGTAGTTGGTTTCCATGGGGGCAGCGGAGAAGAGTACATGACAAGTGATGTTGCCGTTCCAATCGCCGATGGCGAAATCGTCTCATTCGTTCTGGCGCTGGAGTCGGAAATGGAGCGCTGGGTAAATCAAGATGAAGCGCAGTTGGACATGACTCGACGTGCGGTGGAGTTGGTGCGAAAAAAATACACGCGTGAGCGCGAACGTGCTGATGTGGTTATGGTCTTTGGCGAGGCACTCGAGCGCGTCGCGGACATGAACCCTGGATCGTCCTTTCTCAACTGGAGACTCGTGCCCTCGACCAGCGAGCAGTTGGAGAGGAAGGTGCGCCCAATTGTGAAGGGTCGGAGACGACTCCGTTTACGAATGGGACGCAATCAATAGCACCCTGCCTCGAAGGGCTGATTACACCGGAACCGTCTGAGCTTCGTTATGCACCTCGCGGCACAATGACCTTCGTCGGTTGTCAGGAAGGACCGCGTGTTCTGGGTTTGTCGGGTGCAATTGATCCCTCAACGACCGTGCCGCCCGACTCGATCGGCCAATCAGGAATGTGTCACGAGGTAACACCCCTCAAGATCTCTGCGTACGATGCCACCATCGCCTCGTTCGTGAGTTCAGGATGCTCTTCAAAGAAAGTGGCTACGCGATCTGCCCGGAGCGAGGAATCATTTAGCCAATGCTCGGCCGCGTCGGCCAGTGATTCAGCACTGAATGCCTCGACGATTGATCCCGTGGAAGGTCCGACGAGACTCGACGACTCGTTATCGGGATGAAGGGCACACACCACGGGCGTGCCCAGCGCCAGTGATTCTGCGACAACCAGACCAGATCCCTCGCGGACTGAAGGCGCCAAAAGTACCTGACTCCCCCGCATCAAGGACCAGAGTTCGCGTTGGGATTCGAAGGTTGAAAAGAATGTCACGCGAGATTCGAGGTCCAACTTAGATACACGGGCTTTCAGACGCGATTCCTCCGGTCCGACGCCGACGATTCCCAGGCGGACGTTGTATCCGCGCTTCGCGAGTATTGAGGTAGCTTCAACCACAAGGTCAGCATTCTTGTGTTCGATCAGCCGCCCGACAAATAAGAGTTCAGGAGCGCTCGCGTCGACCGTAGACGTGAGCAGCTGATCCAGATCAATGGAGTTGGGAACCACGCGGACGTGATCGCGATGTGCACCAATCGCGATGAGTTTTGTTGCCGTGCCTTCAGAAACGGCAACGATAGCGCTCGGTAACCGTACGCTTACGCTCTCGATTGCCGCCGCCACAATACCCAACGGCCCAATGTATGACTGCCAGGTCTGACGTCCCCAGACTTCGTGCCAGGTGACGACAAAGGGGACCCGCTTTATCCAGGCCACGATGCGCAACGGCAGCAGCTGAAGATACGGCATGTGATCGGCCTCCAACACGTCGAACTTCCTGGTTAGAAGTCGAAAGGTAGAGAGCGCGAAGAGGAGAGCCTGGGTGACGGACCGCCTCTGTCCTTTATACATTGGTATTCGAGGGCAAATCGCAACGTATGCCAGCGAACCCAATCCGGAGTATTCGATTTCGGGATTAACATCCCACCACTTCATCGAATAAACCGAGACGTCCATGCCACGTTCGGGCAGACCCCGGAGAAGGTGGAAATAGCGGATCTCCTTGCCGCCTTTGTGCCACGGATACAGCGCGTCGCTTACTACAGCGACCTTGAGTCGATTCACGAAGTCAGGTTACTGGGGCGAACAAGTGACTCAATGGCCCGGTATTCGAACATCGCATTTGACAACAAATCGACAACTTTGAGTCTTCATCTACAAATGAACAACGCAGAGTCCTCTTTCGCAGAGTCACCGAATCTACCGCCGCGCGACAGGGGAGCCCGAAATCACGTGAGGCCCTCTCCACCGCAGCGATTGAATGTCATCGTGATTCACCACATTTGACAAAAAGTATGCGCAACGTACCCTTTCGCCGAAGCCCCAGGAATCCACTGTTACGGCCGTTTTGGCCAAACACGTCAGGCCCTAGATTTGCAAGTCAAGTCCTTTCTTGTTGTTCGAAACAAACTGAAATAGGGATTTTGGGCCGAGTTGATGCTCTCATGCGACTCCGAGGCCTTCGGATCCCTACTCTCGCTGGAGGTGAGCTTGCCAAAGAGTTCCCAACGGAATCACTCCGACTTGACAATGGGAGACTTTTCTGGGATAGTTGCAGTCGCAAGGGCTAATTCAAAGGACGCGGCTTTGGAGTTCACCCCTTACGGAAGGCTTCCAGAAACATCAGGAGGCCTGACCCCATTTCGACTCTCCATTATTGTCCCCTCGTATAACGAGGATTCAACAATCCTTAGGGTAGTGGACGATTTACTTTCCCAGGATATTCCAGGGAAAGAGCTCGAAATCATTGTCGTCAATGACGGGTCAACCGATGGCACTCGATCCTTGCTCGACTCCTTTGACGACACGCGTCTCGTCTGTATTCACCACACCACGAACCTGGGTAAGGGGGCCGCCGTGCGGACGGGCATCGCCGCCGCAAAGGGATCACATGTACTCATTTTCGACGCCGACCACGAATACGACGTTGAGGACATCCCGCGACTCGTAACTCCCATACTTTCTGGTCGGGCCGAGGTTGTTTACGGCAATCGCATGTCGGGATTCGGGACAGTACATCCTTCGCTTTGGCACGCCATTGGAAACAAGTCCATGACGCTTCTAGCGAACGTACTTTTTGGTTCGGCTATCTCGGATCTTCACACCTGCTTGAAACTCTTGCCAGTGCCGCTGCTGAACAGTTTTGACCTCGACGAGGGCGGCTTCGGACTTGACACGGAGATAAGCGCTGAAGTACTGCGCGCCGGCTTTCGACCATTTCAGGTTCCGATCAGTTACGTGGGCAGAAGTAAGGAAGAGGGGAAGAAAATTCGTCTCAGCGATGCTCTCAGGTGTGTCTACGTTCTCGTGAAGGTACGTTTGCGCCCCGTCACTCCTTACGGCAAGCGCGATCGAAGTCTGACACCTCGAGTTCAGACGTCGTCAAGTTAGGAAGTAGGCCGCAAACGTAGTTCATGCGGCTAACGATGTTGCAGTCTCCCTCACGGCGCACGTCGATTGCTAGACGCGGCAACCACCGGTCAGTCGGCCTTTAGGCGAAAATTTTTTGCCGTT
>Ga0302140_10002653_pt1 | contig 23103 bp, 20 predicted proteins | sample I_Bog_E1_1_FD_202095 | JGI IMG/M metagenome (GOLD analysis project Ga0302140, IMG submission 202095) | Peat permafrost microbial communities from Stordalen Mire near Abisko, Sweden - I_Bog_E1_1 | ecosystem: Environmental > Terrestrial > Soil > Wetlands > Peat | place: Sweden: Abisko, Stordalen... | reverse complement strand
TGAGACGCATTCCAGAGCTAACCGAAGATCAATTGATAGGCCTACGATTCGCCTCAGATGACGAACTCAACAGCCTCGTCCTGACTACGCTTGATCACAAGCTCTCGCGTAAGCAGATCAAAGAGAAAATTCAAAATTGGCGTCCGGACCATTACCGCATCTGAACTATTAATAATCGTGTCGCCATTAGATTTCTTTAATTCTAAAGAGCTAAAAGCCCGGACATATGCCCGGGCTTTTAGCTCTTCAATCTCATCCATCAAGCTATTTCCCAACCAGCCACTCTTCATAAGGTCCCTTGTGATCTTCAATCTTGCCGTGCTCAAAGTTCCAAAGTCGTGTGCCAACTTCTTCGAGGAGATCCTGATCATGCGTAACCAGAAACACCGTTCCCTCATACCGCTGCAATGCAATGTTGAGGGCATTGATCGATTCCAGGTCAAGATGGTTTGTGGGTTCATCAAGAATCAGGATGTTGGGTTTCAGTAGCATGAGGCGGCAGAACAACAAACGCGCAGTCTCACCACCCGAAAGCGCTTTGGTCGGCTTCAATCCCTCTTCACCGCTGAACAACATTTGCCCAAGCAATCCGCGAATCTCCTCGCGAGTCACCTTCGGGTCCCACTGGTGCAGCCAGTCTGAAACCGTCATCCCGTGCGCAATCGTGCCAGAGACGTCCTGCGGGAAGTAGCCAATCTGTACCTCATGGCCCCACTTCACTTCACCCGCGTCCAGCGTAAAGTCCTTGTCAGAAACATCCGGCATCTTCGCCAGCAGCGATTTCAGCATCGTAGTCTTACCAACACCGTTACGGCCCATCAGGCAAACCTTTTCGCCACGCATCACCGCGCCGCTAAAGCCGCTGATAACCACTTCGTTGCCGTATGACTTCGAAATACCCTCAAACTCCAAAGCGTGCTTTCCGCTCGGGCGAATCTGGTCAAACTTGATAAACGGGCGCTGAATATTAGATCGCGAAAGCTCAGCGGACTGTAGCCGCTCTACTTCCTTTTTACGGCTCGTTACCTGCGTCGAACGCGTACCGGCAGCGAACCGTGCGATAAACTCATTCAGCTGCGCAACTTTCTTTTCGCGCTGTTCATTCTGCGCCTCAAGCTGAGAACGAATCTGGGTCTTCGCCACCACCATATCGTCGTATCCGCCGGTATACGTAATGATCGTTTGATAGTCGATGTCGGCCGTGTGCGTCGTTATGCCATTCAAGAAGTGCCGATCGTGCGAAATGGTGATAACCGTACCCTGATAGCCATTCAGAAACTCACGCAGCCAGTGAATCGATTCCAAATCCAAATGGTTCGTAGGCTCGTCCAGCATCAGCGCTTCCGGCTTGCCGAACAGCGCCTGCGCAAGCAGCACGCGAACCTTCTGTCCGCCCTGCAACTCGCCCATCTTGCGTTCATGCAGCTCATCGGGAATATCCAAGCCCTGCAGCAATACAGCGGCATCGCTCTCAGCCGTATAGCCGTCCTCGTCGCCAACCACGCCTTCCAGTTCGCCCAGGCGCATTCCATCTTCGTCCGTCAGCTCTGGCTTCTCGTAAATACGGTCACGCTCTTCCAGCGCAGCCCACAACGGGCCATTGCCCATGATCACCGTATCGATCACGCGATAGGCGTCAAAAGCAAATTGATCCTGGCGCAGGATTCCGAGCTTGCGCGGGCGTACAACCGTACCCTTTTGCGGCTCCAGTTCACCAGTCAAAATCTTCATGAATGTGGATTTGCCAGCGCCATTCGGCCCTGTAAGTCCATAACGCCGACCCGGCGTAAACGTAACGCTCACATCCTCAAACAGCACCTTGGAGCCATAACGCATCGTCACATTGCTGACACTGATCATCGGTAAAATAAGTCCATTCTGCTTGTCGCATATCACCCACACTGCGGCCACACCTCAGTGGGTAATTTGACTAAGAATTTGTCGCAAGATCGGGACCGGCAAACTGCTACTCGTCCCAGAGAATTCCGCTCCTATAGTTTCTCACATTTCCCACTGGCTCTATAATCGTAAGAATGCTGCGCCGCATCATCGCCGCGATCCTCCTTATCGCTCTCGCGACTCTGATCCAGCCCTGTGCCCCGGCAGCGTTCAATCAATCCGGCACCAACTCGGACGCCCAGCACCAATGCTGCGCCCCGTCGGCATCCGTTTTAGGTCAGGATTGCTGCCCCAACGCAGCTCCCAATCCAGCCACTACCCCCAGCACAGACCAGCAATCCGTTACTATAACTGCCCCCAAATCAGCGAGCATCCCCTTCGCCCCCAGCAATTTGGCAAGCTTTACCCCGCAGACCAGAGCCGCGAATCCACCGGCACCCCTCCCAGCAACAATTCTCAGAACCTGATCCTCCAAACACGCCCGTAAACCACGACAGCTGTCGCCTAGGTGCGTTTCATCGAGACCTGGTGGCGCATACGTCATACGTGTTCAAAACTGCCATCCGGCAGGAGGATTTCCATGCAGTTCCGTTTTCTACCCGGCATTTTTATCGCTCTCTTATCTCCCTCCATCGTCGCCCAAATGAATATGCCCTCAGGCTCATCCATGGATAACATGCCCTCACATCACCAAACAATGGACATGAACGTGGACCGCCCGACGACAAATCTCGCCGACAATCTCCTCCGCCACACCACCTCTGGTACAGATGCTGAACCCGACTCGACCACCCCGCCGATGCTCATGCAAATGAAAGGGAACTGGATGCTCATGCTTCACGGTCAAGGTGCTATCGTCGAGCAGCAGCAAACCGGTCCCAGGGCTCACGATAAGTTCTTTTCTGTCAACTGGTTCATGCCTATGGCACAGCGAAATTTCTCTCGCTCGGAACTCACTCTTCGCGCCATGCTGAGTCTCGAGCCAGCCACCATCTCCGGACGCTATTACCCCGAGCTTTTCCAGCAAGGCGAAACTGCCTTCGGAAAGCCCATCATCGACGGCCAGCATCCCCACAACCTCTTCATGGAGCTAGCCGCCCTCTATGACATCAAAATTTCCCCGCAAACCCTCTTGAATCTCTACATAGCGCCCGTAGGCGACCCATCCCTCGGCCCCGTCGCCTTCCCCCACCGCGCCTCAGCTGGAGACAACCCTCTCGCCCCACTCGGCCATCACCTTGAAGACTCAACCCATATTGCCTATGAGGTAGTCACAACCGGCGTCACCATTCACAAGCTCCGCCTCGAAGGGTCAGCCTTCCATGGCCGGGAACCCGACGAAAATCGTTGGCACATTGAAGTCGGAGGTCTCGACTCCTGGTCCGGACGTCTCACCGTCGCGCCATTCAAAGACCTAACCGGCCAATACTCCATCGGACACCTGCATTCTCCAGAACAACTTCACCCTCAGGAAGATGTCCTCCGCCAGACTGCATCCGTCGCTTACCACCACGCCTGGCCAGCAACGACCCTCGACGGCCTCGTCCTCTGGGGACGAAACCACACCATCGGAACTCCAACCAACGCCAACGGCTACCTCATCGAAGGCCAGGCCCTGCTCCACAGCCACCAAGCCGTATGGACCCGAATCGAAAATGTCGACCGCACCACGGATCTTCTCGGCGCCTCGGCCCCACCCGAAGAGACCGTCATCGGTCGAGTCCAGGCCTACACCGGCGGTTACGCCTATCGCTTTCTCCACCGCTCCTGGGGAACAGCGGATCTCGGCGCGCAAGCCACGCTCTACGATACTCCCACCTCACTGCGCTCCCTCTATGGAGATCACCCCACCGGAGTAGCCGCCATTCTCAAATTCCAGATAGGGAAGTGAAGAGAATGCAATCGCGTCCCCAAAACAAATTACTTGACATATACTAAGACATCTGTGTATTTAGATGTCTTAGTATGAGAAAATCAGATTCGCTGCAAGGTTCCCTCGATCTACTGGTCCTGAAGATCCTGTCACGTCGGCCAAAGCTGCACGGCTATGCAATCATGACCGCGATCAAAGAGACGTCCGGCGAAGTCCTCTCCGCCGAAGAAGGTTCCCTATATCCCGCCCTTCATCGGATGGAAGAAGCTGGTTGGATTCGTGCCGAGTGGGTCACCAAAGAAACCGGACGTCGCGCGCGCATGTATCAGCTCTCCGCGGAGGGGAAGAAACAACTCACCGCTGAAGAGTCGCGTTGGAAAACCGTTAGTTCAGCCATCAACCGGGTTCTAAGGGAGGCATAACATGTCCCTCTGGTCGCGCATCGCGAACGTATTCCAAGTCAATCGTCTCAATCAAGACCTCGAAGAAGAGTTCCAGTCCCACATCGAAGAGGCCATCGCAGCAGGCCGCGATACGGAAGAGGTAAGGCGTGCCTGGGGTCCCACTCTCCGTCAACGGCAAGCCAGCCGCAACGTTCGCGTAGTCGCATGGCTTGACGGACTCCGAGCCGACGTCATCTTCGGCTGGCGGCAGCTCCGCCGCAACAAAACCACCTCGGCAGCCGCTGTGCTTTCACTGGCTCTCGCCATGGGCGCCTGCGTCTCTGCCTTCCGGTTCATCGATGCGCTCTTACTTCGGCCTTTGCCTGTAGCGCATGCGGACCAACTCTACGCCCTCTCGCGTGTCGGCATCGACTTCGACGGCAAGCCATCTGACTTTGATGGCTGGGCCTATCCTGATTTCCAGCGAATGCGTGATGCCGCAAAAGACCAAGCCGATCTTGTAGCCGTTTCCTATACCGACAGGTCAGATCTAACTTTCGCCACTGACGAAGAAATGGAAAAGGGCTACATCCAGTACGTTTCTGGAAATATGTTCAGCATCTTCGGTCTCCAACCTGCACTGGGTAGACTCCTGACCACCAGCGACGATCGCACTCCCGGCGCTGCGCCATACGCCGTGATCTCCTATGACTATTGGGCTCGTCGTTTCGGCCATGACCCAAAGATAATCGGCAAGACTTTCCGCCTGGGCGACACTCTCTACGAGATCGTCGGCGTTGGTCCTGAGTCCTTCACCGGCACCGAACCAGGAATCGTCACCGAAATATTCCTGCCCACAAGCATGAATGGATCGGTCACTCGTTCCGACTCCACCTGGCATCGCACCCTGGCAGTCATAAAACCCGCTTCAGATCTCGAACCACTCCGGGCCAAGCTGGATGCAATCACAGTCGCTTTCGAGACCGAAAGATCCAAGGGTTTCAAAGGCATGTCGCAGAAGAGCATCGACAACTATCTCAAACAACGCCTCGAACTAACGCCCGCAGCCTCCGGCGTCTCAGGCCTTCAAAGCGATTATCGCCAGGCCTTAGAATGGCTCGCAGTTCTCGTGTTACTCGTCCTTCTCATCGCCTGTGCCAACGTCGCCAATCTCATGACAGCACTGGCAGCATCCCGCGCAAGAGAGATGGCCCTTCGAGTATCCATCGGAGCAGGACGACTAAGGCTTGTTCAGATGGTTCTGGTAGAAAGCGCAATGCTCGCAGGCATATCCGCAACCCTCGGATCTCTATTCGCATGGCGTGCCGCACCGTTCATAGTCAGTCTGATCAATCCTTCAGATAGTCCCGCACGTTTGATACTCCCCGCGGACTGGCGTGTCCTGTGCTTCGGAGCACTCCTCACCACCGGCGTAATGCTCCTCTTCGGACTCGTGCCCGCACTGCGCGCATCGTCAGTAAAACCTGTAAGCGCACTCAAAGGAGGAGACGATCCGCACGCGCGACGCAAACTCATGCACACCATGATCGCGGCACAGGTAGCCTTCTGCTTTCTCGTTGTCTACACGGCAGGCCTGTTTGTCGCCACATTCAACAGGCTTTCGCACCGCTCTTTAGGATATGCGCCCGACCATCTTCTGCTACTGGAATCAATCGTTCCCCACGGCGCTTCCCCCGCCGCCTGGGATCAAGTAGCAAATACGCTTCGTGGAATGCCCGGCATTGAAAAAGTAGCAATGGCCGGCTGGCCCTTTATGTCCGGCAATTCACAGAATGACTCTATCGCGCTGAATGGAGGACCACCCAGCGAGCAACTCGCCTACTTCTTTCCAGTATCCCCAGGCTTCTTCGCCACCATGAAAATGCGCATGACCGAAGGCAGGGATTTTCAGTCAAGCGACACTACCCCCGGTACAGCCATCGTTAACCAGACCTTCGTAAAAGACTTCTTCCATGGAACCGACCCTTTAGGCCGCCAGTTCGATGACGCAGGAGACGACGGCTCTCGCAGACCATTTCGCGTAGTTGGAGTCGTAGCTGATGCGCCCTATCGAGGCATCAAAGGCTCGATCCTGCCAGTAGCGTTCATGCCAACCCTGGAAGTCGATAGCCATGGCCAGCCCGGACCGATCGTCAACATGACTTTCATTCTTCGAACAGTAGAACAAGACCCAATGACCCTCGCACCCACGATGCGTCGAAAGGTAGCAGCAACCCATGCAGGTTTCCGCGTCAGCAATGTCCGCACCCAGCAGCAACTCATAGACGATCAAACCGTCCGCGAACGTCTCCTCGCCATGCTGGGAGTCTTCTTCGCCTGTGTTGCCCTGCTGCTCGCTGCGATCGGACTGTACGGTGTCCTGAACTACTCAGTTCTGCAACGCCATCGCGAAATAGGCATCCGCCTCGCCATAGGCTCAACCCGCAGCGCAATAGCCCGTCTCGTCACCGCTGAAGTCTTCGCAGTAATCGTCGTCGGGGCTGCTATTGGAGTCGTGCTGAGCCTGTTCTCAGCCCGTTACATCGAGACACTCTTCTACCAAGTGAAATCAGCAGACCCCGAGATTCTGACCGTCCCGGCAATCGCTATATGCGCCGTAGCATTCATGGCAACTCTACCGGCAGTCATGCGAGCAATGCGAATCGATCCAGCAGACATTCTCCGATCCGAATAAACACTCCATCTATAAATAGAAAAATCCGCGCGGCGCCTAAACTTCAGGTCCGCGCGGACTATTACTGGCTCTAATCGATGAACTAAGCGCCGAGCTCAAACACATGTGGTACGTCGATGCCGAGTGCAGTCGCCAGATCATGCTGATGATCCTGCTCCTGAGCAATAATCTTCCGCAGAAGATCAGCCAGTGCGTAATGCCCAATAGCCTCCGCCTGCTTAACCCGTGCCCGATAATTCGTAATCGTCTCAGTCTCATTGTCCAGATCAAAACGAATCATCTCTTCTGCCTTATCCGAAACCTTCACAGGCTTGGGAGTAACAGTCGGTGATCCACCGAGATAATCGATCTGATCCGCGATGATCAGCGCGTGCTCAAGTTCCTCATGCGCATGCTTCTTCAACTCACCAGCAATATGCATCCACTGCGCGCCGGTAAGGACACTGCTGTAAACCGTGTAGGCAATGATCGCCTGGTATTCGCGCGACAAATCGCCATTGAGAGCATCAATCAGTTCCTTGACTGCGCTGCTGGCTTGGCTCTTTCCATTTGAATCGTTTTTCTTCTGCTTTGCCATCTTTTTCAGACCTTCCTTCTCTCTTGCCGCCTATCGTGTCAGCAATCAAAGACTTGGATGCAGAGATGCGTACCGGCGTTGGCTTGGGGTATGCTGCCAATGTTGACGTCGAACATTTATCCCTGCTTTTGATCGATATCGAGCTCGAAAGGAGCATCCTTGAAAATCCCCTACCATCTTCCCACATTCGGGCTCGCCGCCATTGCAGTTCTCCTGTTTCTAACGCCGTTTCCGCAGCTATCATCAGCACAAACCCAGCCTCCTCCTCACAATCAACTCAGAAGCGGGCCGACGCACACTCCATTGCACGGACTGAGGACCCACAATATTCCCGTCTTGATGGCGAGCGATATCCACTTCGATCCTTTCCAAGACCCAGCCAAAGTGAAACAGCTTGTCGCCGCCCCCGCAACTCAATGGGAGGCCATTCTCGCGACCCCAGCGTCGCCCGGCCAGCAACAGGCATTCGATACACTCCAGCAACAGTGCCACGCCAAAGGAGTCGACACTCCCTACATCCTCCTCCGCTCCAGCCTCCAGGCCATGCACACCCAGCAATCCGATGCACAGTTCATCACCGTCAGCGGAGATCTCATTGCCCACGCATTTAGCTGCCGTTACCGGACACTGATGCCTCAGGCAACGCAAGCCGACTACGAATCTTTCGTCCTCAAGACCATCAGCTTCGTAATCGCAAATCTCCGCGCCTCGTTTCCCGGCATACCCGTCTACGCTGCCCTCGGAAACAACGATACCGGCTGCGGCGATTATCAACTCGATCCCAACAGCGACTTCCTCACCCAGACTGGGAAAATCCTCGCCACAGGACTTCCAGCTTCACAACAGGCACAAGCCATCCAGCAGTTTCCAGCAGGCGGATACTACAGCGTGACCATGGCCGCCCCAATGCAATCGACCCGCCTGATCGTGATCAACGATCTGTTCCTCTCGCCCAAGTACACTACGTGCGGCAGTCTGCCCAACGCCTCGGCAGCCACATCCGAAATAGCATGGCTTGCGCAGCAGTTGGCAGACGCCCGCAAAGCAGGCCAGAAGGTCTGGATCATGGGCCATATCCCACCTGGAGTCAATCCCTATTCCACAGCGGTCAAGGGCAAGAACATCTGCGCAAAATCCTCGCCCACTATGTTTCTGGCCTCCGATAAGCTCTCCGATACGATGATTGAAAACTCCGACGTAATTCGTCTAGCTATCTTCGCGCACACCCACATGGACGAACTGCGTCTCCTCAAATCCGACAGCATCGCATCCTCCTCGGATAACACCGTAGCCACCAAAGCGGTCGCGCTCAAAATGGTCCCATCCATTTCGCCCGTCGATGGAAACAACCCATCTTTCACCATCGCCCGCATCGACCCCACTACCGCCATCCTGCAAAACTACGAAGTCTTCGCCGCATCCAATCAGACCGGCATTGGAACCTTCTGGACAAAGGAATATGACTTCGCTGATACCTATCACCAGCCGCAGTTTTCGCCCCAGACAGTAAGCGTACTCATCGAACAGTTCAGCGCGGATAGTCAAGCGAAGCTGCAAATCAGCGACGCATACATACATAATTTCTTCGTAGGCGATCGCTCGCTGGAACTCAAGCCCTTCTGGTCGGAGTACGTCTGCGGTCTATCCAACGTCACAGCCAAATCATTCACCGCATGCGTCTGCTCAAACAACGAATAGATGACCATCGGCCTTCTTACTTCCAATAAAGAACGAGGAATCCGCTTTCAAGGATTCCTCGTTCCTTACTGCGCTATCCACTTACTTTGTTTGTTGTGACAGCACAACCTGCATCGCAGTAGCGAAGAGATCAAAACCAAACTCCGTAGGATGATGCGCATCCCAGAAGAACGTATGATCCGGGTCTGCACATACTGAAGTGGTTAAACACGGCGTAGTGATGTTAGTGAACCCATAATGCGTTGGATCAGTCTCGACTGACTCCAGCAAACTGTATACGTCCAGCCGAACGATCGTAATCCCCTCGAGATAATCCTCGATCACCAGCAATTCATTCAGATATCTGTTCGTTGCAACGACCGCAGCGTGGTCAAACGCAGCATTCGCCTGGCCTTCAGGCAGCAGCCCCACGTCAAACAGGTTCGGCACAACAAAATGCTTCGCCCCAGCCTGCCTCAACAGCAATTCGCTCTCTGCAAGCGCCGTAGCAATCTTGAACCCCAATGCATCTGGAGTCCCGCTCGTGGTATCCAGAATGTCGTTTCCGCCACCTTCGAGAATATAAAGCGCTTTGGGATCGGCCTTGCCGCCATGGGCAGCAAGATAAATTCCCACCTGTTGAGGAACACTCGGAATTGTTCCACCTGGAATAGTCTGCGGAGCAGTAGCCCACGCCCCACCAAACGCATAATCCGTCCCGCCCGCCAGCGATGGCAGCATCGGGAGCCCGAGTCCTCCCGCTACATGTTCAATCCAGATCGGACCATTCGAGAAGCGGCCATTGTAGTAAGGCGCTGCCGGTTCCGCTCCACCTGTAGCAAGAAAGATATTGCCCACATCGCAGTAGCTGTCGCCAAATACATAGATGGCGTCATAGGTCGTTGTTGCAGCCGACATCACACCGGGTGCCAGGCCAATGGAAGCAAATATCGCCAGGGTCCAAAAAGCTTTGCGCATAGTATCTCTCCATCCTCCTTTGCACTGAATCAGCAGGTTTTCAGCGTGGGAGGATGCTAGAGACAGCACAACTGAAAGTCAACGGAATTCTCGTGAACTATCCGTGGTCTTTACTAGGCTGCAACCGACCGCTTATTCAGATCGTAGGCAGCTCATCGGGTCTACTGAAATCGCACGGCGCATCGGCGCTAAAGCTGCCAGCGATGAAACAATCAACAACACCGCGATACTCATGCCAATCGACCATGGATCCAGGGAACTCGTTTCATACAATAAACTTCCTATCCAGCGGGCCATTAAAAACGCGACAAATAACCCCATCAACACCCCGAATCCGACTGGCAGGGCAATCCCGCCAAGTGCGAGGCGCACAAGCTTTCCTTTACTAGACCCGAGTGCAATGCGAATGCCGAATTCGGTAGTTTTCTGCGTCACGGAATAAGCTAGAATGCCATAAATTCCGATCACCGCCAATATCAGTGCTGCGCCTCCAAAGCCGGAAAGAATCAGCGCCTGAAATCTCTCCGTCGCCACCGACTCATTTACCTGTGCATCCAGCGCAATCACCGTAGGAATTGAGATATCAGGGTCCACGCTCCATATACCCTGGCGCATGGCAGGGCCAAGCGTCTCGATTCCCTGAGCGCTGCGCACCAGGAACACTGGGTTGGCAGGAGGGAAGTCCCAGTAAGGCAAATAGAAGATAGGCACATCGCGTTTGAGGTCGTTGATGCGCGCGTCCGCGGCAATGCCGACGACAGTGTAAATTTGCCCCCAATGTTCAATAGTGTGGCCAAGCGCATCTCCATTCGGAAATGCCGCCTTCGCCGCCTTCTCGGAAAGGATAGTCACTCGCGGATTCGCTCTGTCCTGTTGCGTAAAGTCGCGCCCAGCCAAGATAGGAATCTCCATAGTGTTGAAGTACCCAGGCCCCGAGAAGCGTCGATCGGCAATCGGCACTTCGCCCGGCGCAAGGGGATGATCCGGCCTGACTAGGTTGTCTTCACTCATATCCCCACTCACAGGAATCACATTGGTTATCGCAACGGATTGCACCCCCGGTATCGAGCGCAGTCTATCTAACGTTCGATCGATCATTTCCGCACGAGCCTTGCTCCCCGCATCTGATCCAAAATTATCCGGTACTCCCTGCGGGCTGGAGTAGCGAGGAGCACTCAGATCAGTCCGCGCCACCACCACATGTTGCGAGTTAAACTGGCGGTCCTGGGTCATGAGATGAGCAAAGCTTCGCGCAATCAGTCCAGTTACGATCAACAGAGCCACGCTGCATCCAACTTCGATAGCCACCAGAACCTTGCGGGAGCTCATCGTATGTCTGTCGCCAGAGATCCTGGTGGAACCCGATTGAAGAGCACTCTGCGGCAATACGCGCAACGACCTCAGCGCGGGAATCACACCGAATGCCAACGCTGTTCCCATAGCAAGCAAAAGCGTGAATGCCAGCATGGGTATGTTCAGATGAACCTCATTCATTCGAGGAAGACTCGCAGCCGCACTCATCAGCAACCTTTCGCCAACAACTGCAAAGCCTACGCCACCCAGTCCGCCAATCATTCCTAGCAACAAATTCTCCACCAGCACTCCCTGCAACAGGCGTACTCGTCCAGCACCAAGCGCCGATCGCAGCGCGGTCTCACGCTCTCGCACCGCGCTTCGCGCAATCTGCAGATTGGCAAGATTCACGCACGTCATTAACAACACGCCCATCACCGCAGCCAACGACAGCCACAACGGCTTACTCACATCTCCTGTAATCTCTTTGGCAAATGGCAGAACTACAACGCTCACATGAATAGGCAAGTGATCTGCGGCAGCCGTGGATTTCTCAATCCCATCAAGTTCGCTTTGAGCCTGTTCAATCGACACGCCCCGTTTCAATCGAGCAACTACCAGGTAGTTAAAGTCAGCATCGTTGACCGTCAGTTCCTCCGGCAGCGGAACCAGCGGCTTGAAAACCTCATAGCGCTCCGTAGAAGCGTGTGTTGCCTCACCAGGCATCATGGATACCACTGGAAACCGAAACGATTTAGGCAACACACCAATCACCGTTTCCGCCACTCCCCCAACTCGAAGCGTCTTCCCCAGCACCAGCGGATCACCGTGAAAAAGCCTCTGCCAGGCGCCCCACGTGAGAATGACTTCCGTATCCCTGCCCGTCTGCGCTTCCTCATCCCTGAAGTCGCGTCCCAGTGCTGGCCCTACCCCAAGCACTGAGAAGAAGTTTGGCGATACAGCAAGCCCCTCAGCCATATGCGGATGATCAAGCTCCGTAGAGATGCTGAACACTGGATTCTGCAGAATTGCCGCATCTTCTATCGAACTCGCATGGTTCTTGAGATTCAAATAGTGCCGGTAGTTGTCAGGTAACAGAGGGTTCACTCTCTCCATTTCGCGGATACTTTCGCGCCAGACAACTATCCGCTCGGCATCACGGAATGCATAAGGTTTAATTAGTACAGCATTAACAACACTAAAGACAGCCGTTACCGATCCAACTCCGAGCGCCAGCGTCAGCACAACCGTAAGACTAAAGCCAAGTGATTTCCGCAATTGTCTTAATGCATAGCGCATGTCCTGCACGAGAGAATCGAGAAAGGGAACTCCGCGCACAATCCGGTATCGCTCCTTCACCTGTGCCACTCCTCCGAACTCACGCAGAGCCATCCGCCGCGCTTCCGGTTGGCTCATGCCACGAGCCACAAATTCTTCGGTAGCAAAAGCAATATGAGACCTCACCTCTTCATCAAGTTCGCTATCGAGCCTCTCACGACGAAACAGTGAACCGCAGCGACTCAACACCATCCGAATGAAGTCCACAATGCCTCCTAGTTCGACGGCGCAAGAAATCGCGCCATCGTCGCAGCAATCCGCTCCCAGTTCTCGGTCTCCATCGCAATCTGCTTCAGACCAATACGGCTTAACGAATAAAATTTCGCCCGTCGATTCGACTCCGACACACCCCACTCAGACTTGATCCACCCGCGCTGCTCCAGCCGCAGTAAAGCTGGATAGATTGTCCCCTGATTCAAAGTGAGTGAGTTGTCGCTGACCTGTTCAATACGCCGCGCAATGCCGTACCCGTGCAGCGGACCCATCGCCTGGAGGGTCTTCAAGACCATGAGATCCAGTGTTCCTTGCAGCACATCCGATTTGCTTTCGCCCACAATACTGCTCCTGTTGTATATCTACCTATAAGGGCTATATAGTCAGAATGTCAACAGAAGAATGACTCAGACGTAGCTCATCTGAAATTTTCAGGATTTTGATTCTGGAGGAAGTTCAAGAACTGAGGAGCAACGAGATCGGCGTCTTATCCCCAGATCGCGGTAACCAGGTGGTTCACCACAAAAGCCGCGCCATACGCCAGTGCAAGCATATAAGCGAACTGGACCGCAGGCCACTTCCAGCTATTCGTCTCGCGTCTCACCACAGCAATCGTCGAAGTGCATTGCAGCGCAAACGCAAAAAACACCATCAGCGCCACAGCCCCGCCCAACGATAGATCGTGATGCAGCGCTGTCTGCAAGCTCAGCGATTGTGTCTCTGGATCGGCGCCATAAAGCGTGCCCATCGTACCCACCATCACCTCGCGAGCCATCACGCTCGTCAGCAGTCCAATCCCGATCTTCCAATTGAAACCAAGCGGCGCGATCACCGGCTCGATAAAGTGCCCAAGCCGTCCAATAACACTCTCGCCCAATACAGGAGCATGCCCGTTATGTACCGGCACATTCGCAAGCACCCAAAGCCCCAACGTTACGCACAAAATCACAGTGCCTGCCTGCTTCAGAAAAACTCCGCCACGATCCGCCAGGCGCATCCCCAGCGAACGCCAGGTAGGCATCCGGTACTGCGGCAATTCAAGAATGAACGGCGTCTCGCTCGTCTTCAAAATCGAACTCTTCAACAACCGCGCCGTAGTCAGCGCAGCCAGAAATCCGATCGCATAAAGACTCAACATTACAATCGTCTTCAATGAAATCAATCCACCCGCAAAAGCCACGTTCGGAATAAAAGCCGCTATGAATAGCAGATACACCGGCAACCGCGCAGAGCAGGTCATGAACGGTGTCACCAGAATCGTCGCCAGCCTGTCCCGCTTATTTTCAATCGTCCGCGTAGCCATAATCGCAGGCACCGCGCATGCATATGCCGACAGCAGTGGAATAAAAGCCTTTCCATTCAGCCCAATCGAGCGCATTACTCGATCAGCGATCAACGCCGCGCGCGCAAGATAACCAGTGTCTTCAAGAATTCCGATAAACAAAAACAGCAGCAGGATCTGCGGCAGAAACACCACCACCGAAGTGACGCCATTCCACGCCCCATCCAACACCAGCGATCGAATCCATCCAGCAGGCAAAAAACCCGTCGCGTATCTTCCGAAATGCGTAAGCACATCCTGCAGACCATTGCTCAGCGGCAACCCCACAGAAAACACCACCTGGAAAACCGCAAAGACCACCGCCAAAAACAGAAGAGGACCCCAAACCGCATGCAGCAGCACCCCGTCCACCTTCTTTGTAGCCTTCGCCGACAGTGGAGCCCGATATCCCGTCCGCGAACTCACCTGCGCAGCCCAGCGATGCGTACTCATCGCATTGCCCAGCACCGGCAGCATCAACTGCTGCTGTTCGCTTCCGCTCTTTCCCTTATTCCCCTGCCGATTTAGAAAAAGCTTAACCGCTTCCAGCCCAGTTCCCTTGGCCGCGCTCACCAGCGCCACTGGGGTCTGCAATTCCTGAGCCAGCGCGAGCGGATCAGCCATCCCACCCCGCGCCTCCATCAGGTCGCTCATATTGAGCAACACCATCGTAGGCAGGCCCAAAGCCAGTACCGGCGCAGCGAGCATCAACTGCCGCGTCAGATGCAGCGAATCAAGCACCAGCAGCACTGCATCCGGCTTGGGAGTTCCAGGCATCCGCCCCTGCAGCACTTCAATCGATACCCGGGCATCTTCCGAATAAGCATCCAGTGAATAAATCCCAGGCAAATCGATCAGCGTCAGATCGTCCCGGCCGATTCCAGCCATGCGTCCCATGCGCTGTTCAACCGTAACGCCGGGGTAGTTCGCCACCTTTTGGCGTAGCCCTGTCAGACGATTGAATAAAGTAGATTTTCCGGAATTTGGAGGGCCAATCAGCGCAATCGTACGCAGACCGTCAGCACTTGTCTGAACAGGAGGTACAAATGCCTCAGGTGCGCAGCAACTATCCATTACAGAACCTCAGCCAGTTCCGTGGATGTAGTATCCGTCTGAATCTGAGCTTCTGTAGTCTTACCGCCATTGGTAGGAATGTTCTTCACCCGGATAGACTTGGCAGTCTCGCGTCTAAGCGCAATCTCAATGCCATCAACGGAATACACCGTAGGATCACCAATAGGTGCGCGGTGCAGCACCGTCACCCGTGCATCAGGCACAAAGCCCATATACATCAGGTGGTTCTGTACGCCCGGCGGCAAATCCATCTCCGCCAGAACTCCGGTTTCCCCTACGTTAAGATCGCTCAGCACACGCAACCGCCGCACTCCCAGAATTTCGCATCAGCACGTCGGAAAGGGCCTGGCCCAGATCGAAGTCCAGCGAACTGCGACCAGATTGGTCGGACTTCAGTATACGACCGATTAGGTCTGCATTGCAATCCACGAATGCCAGATGCATACACATCAGCAATCCCCACCCGGCACCGCCTGCTACATGGAGTAAAAATCTACCTTGTTGGTAGCTGAAAGTTCATCTCTAAAAATTCTAACCACCTCCGAATACACGTCTCTTCCCGGAATTTGTATCCCATGTACAACTTGTTTGTAATCGTCACCGATCGTGAAATATGTGACAACCGTCACGCTTGGGAATTCACGCCTCAACGGAGTAAAGTGCTTTTGAGGCAAACCATGAACCTGCACCACTTCCAATCCACCCTCTCACAGGATCAGCCTCCCCGTGATCTGTCCTCAGCGCTCCAATCCCTCTGGTGGGACGCGAAAGGGAACTGGACCCAGGCTCACGCTCTGGTAGATGAACTCGAAACCCCCGAAGGCATGGCCGTCCACGCCTATCTCCATCGCAAAGAAGGCGAAGATTGGAACGCAGACTACTGGTATAAACGCGCCGGCCGTCAGTACCGTCGCAACTCACTCAATGAAGAGTGGAAGGCGCTCGTAGAAGGCCTGCCATAAAGATGAAAAACCTTGGGTCCCGATGTCTCGCTCCTGAGACATGGGATAAAGACATGGACCTGTATTCAGCTACCCCAGCTGAACCAACTCCCGCGCAACTTCCTTGGGCCCCAGGATCGACATCTTCGGAATCTTCCCTCGCACCATAGCCACTTCATCGCAACGATGCAGCCGCGGACAGCTCTGGCAATCCTTGAACACCTTGTCCGGCAGATCAGCCTTGTCTTCCACGATCCGGAATCCATACTTGAAAAAGAAATCAGGAATGCGCGTAAACAAGCACACAGATTGGATGCCATGCTCCTCGGCCTCATCAATCAGCGCCTTCAGCACCCGTCCGCCAGCGCCTCTGCCCTTTGCGCCCGGAGACATCACAATCGAACGCACCTCAGCCAGATGCGGGCCATATAAATGAAGCGCGCCACAGCCCAGGAACACTCCAGTATCGGATTCAGCCACGGTAAAATCGCGGATATTCTCGCATATCTCCGCAAACTGCCGCTTTAGCAGCGTCCCATCTCCGCTCAGACTATTCACCAACTCGAATACATTTGTCGCATCGGGAAGGCGCGCCTTACGCACCAACATGAACAGCCTCCCTCACCGCCGAGCCTCGCAGGGAATGAACCTGTTTCTCAACAAGCGACAATGCCTCTCGCACCCGCGCCCGCGCAGTTCCACCCACAACATCATGGCAGTCCAGCGTAGCCTCCAGCGTGATCGCATCGTAGAAGTCAGGCCCGAACTCCTCACCAAAGCTGCGAAGCTCTTCCAGCGTCAGCCCACCCAACTCCACCTGCTTCTCGATTGCAAACCGCACCGCATTTCCAATCTTTTCGTGCGCCTTCCGGAACGGAACGCCCTTGTGAACCAGGTAAGTCGCCGCCGCCATTGCATTCAGGAAACCGTCTTCAGCAGCGTCCTTCATTCGCTCGTACCGGAACTCAAGCGCGGCCGTAAATCGCGCCAGCAATCCAATCATCTGCGATGTGCCTTTCACTGCAAACGTAGGCTCCTGCGTTTCCTGCATATCCTTATTGTAAGACAGGGGTAATCCCTTCAATTGCAACGTGACCGCAGCCGCAGCGCCATGGATTCGCCCAACTTTTGCTCGCACGAGTTCAGTCAGATCAGGATTCTTCTTCTGCGGCATCGCACTCGATCCCGTAGAAAAAGCCTCCGGCAACTGCACAAATCCAAACTCAGCCGTAGCAAATAAAGTAATCTCCTCCGCAAACCTGCTCGCATGAAGACCAACAAACGTCAGCGACTGCAGATACTCCAGCACAAAGTCACGATCGCTCGTAGCGTCCATACTGTTTGCCGTGGGAGCAGTAAAACCAAGTTCCTTCGCGGCAATACTGCGATCCAAAGCAAGCGTAGCCCCTGCCACTGCACCAGAGCCCAGCGGACAATAATTCAACCGGGCAGCACAATCCTGCAATCGCGAAATATCTCGCAGCAGCATCTGCGCATAAGCCATCAACCAGTGCGCAACCAGCACAGGCTCAGCCCGCTGCAAGTGCGTATAGCTAGGCATCACCTGGTCGCCGGCAGCCTTCGCCTTTTCCACCAGAGCAAGCGCCCAGTCTGAAAGGGCACTGACCGTCTTCTCAATCTGCCCGCGAACGTAGAGCCGCAGATCGGTAGCAATCTGCTCGTTGCGGCTTCGCCCGGTATGCAGCTTAAGCGCCAAAGCCCCCAGTTTCTGCGTCAGCGCCAACTCAACATAATGGTGAATATCCTCCGCGCTCTCGTGATCGCGTACCTGCGCCGCACCCTCTTCGGACAAATGCTCCGCAGCAATGGAATCCAATGCCGAACGCAATTCCACCAACTCAATTGCCGAGACAATTCCAGCCGCACCTAGCGCCGACGCATGTGCCTTGCTCGCTGCTACCTCTTGCTGAAGCAACTGCCAGTCAAACACGATGGAGCGTTGCCAGCTTTCAAACTCAACATCCAACGGCTCGCGAAAGCGTCCCGACCACATCTTCCCAGCCTGTTGCTCGTTGCCAGATTGTTTTTCGTTCGAAGTCACTTTCCCGCTACCTCCGCCGATTCCGCCTCGTTCTCGCTAATGGAGCCGCCGTTGAGTTGTGGCATTTCGCTTCCTCTACTGAGGGTGATAAGACCAGCCCTCGCATACATAAGTAGCTTCTCTCGGGTGTCGGTGATATCAAGATTGCGCATCGTGAGTTGTCCGATACGATCGCGCGGAGAGAACGCAGATTCAGTCTTCTCCATGCTGAGACGCTCAGGATGAAAAGTCAGGTTAGGTGATTCAGTATTCAGGATCGAGTAGTCATTGCCGCGGCGCAGTTCAACCGTGACCTCGCCCGTGATTGGTTTGGCTACCCACCGCTGGGCAGATTCGCGAAGCATGATCGCCTGAGAATCGAACCAGCGTCCCTGGTACAACAGACGGCCAAGCTTCCGGCCATTCTCGCGGTACTGCTCAATCGTGTCCTCGTTATGAATGCCCGTGATAAGACGCTCATATGCGATGAAGAGCAGAGCAAGTCCAGGAGCTTCGTAGATGCCGCGCGATTTGGCTTCGATAATACGATTCTCAATCTGATCGGACATACCCAGGCCATGACGGCCGCCAATGCGATTAGCTTCGAGCAGGAGCGCCACCGGATCAGAAAATTCCTGACCATTGAGCGCAACAGGGAAGCCCTCTTCGAAGCGAACCGTAACCTCTTCACGTCGGACCTGCACATCGTCGCGCCAGGACGCCACGCCCATGATAGGGACAACTATCTGAATCGACGAGGAAAGCTGCTCCAGGTCCTTAGCTTCATGTGTTGCGCCAAGAATATTGGAGTCAGTTGAATAAGCCTTTTCAGCCGACATCTTGTATGCAAACCCCGAGCGCTGCATGAATGCAGACATCTCAGCGCGGCCGCCTAATTCATTGATAAAATCCGCGTCCAGCCAGGGTTTGTAGACCTGCAGGTCAGGATTGACGAGCAAGCCATAGCGATAGAACCGCTCAATGTCATTGCCTTTGAAAGTCGATCCGTCACCCCAGATATTTACATCATCTTCTTTCATGCTGGCCACTAGCATAGTGCCGGTCACCGCACGTCCAAGAGGAGTAGTGTTGAAATAATGGACCCCGGCAGTGCTGATGTGAAAAGCACCGGACTGAAGCGCGCCGATACCTTCCCGCACAAGCGGGCCACGGCAGTCGATCAGTCGAGCCTTTTCAGCGCCATATTCCAGAGCCGCACGCGGAATGGCCTCGTAGTCTGTTTCATCAGGCTGGCCAAGATTAGCTGTGTAGGCATAAGGGATCGCGCCTTTCTGCTTCATCCAATGAAGTGCTGCAGAAGTATCGAGCCCACCGGAGAAGGCAATGCCGACTTTGCGGCCAACGGGCAAAGATTCAAGAATTACGGACATACTCGAAAACCTCAGAAAGACAAAACAACTCTAGGAAACAGAATTAACAGGAAAGGCAGGATGCCCCATCCTTCGCGTATTTTACGAAGGGTGGGATAGCAGGTGCCCCATTCTTCGTGGCTGAAGGGTACGGGCTTCAGCCCGTACATAAATGAACCGTTATAACCGGGCTTTAGCCCCGAGGAAATCCCTTAAGCTAAACCAATCTGCCGGGTGGGAGAGAAAATGCCGGTCCATCCTAAACCCGTTCAGTAAAACTAGCCGTATTCGATAACCCGCCCAGCAACAACAGCAGCAACGCCTTCTGCGCATGCATCCGGTTCTCAGCCTGATCGAAAACAATTGACTGCGTCCCATCCAGCACCGCATCCGTAACCTCAGCATTGCGTCGCGCAGGCAGGCAATGCATAAACACAGCATTCCCCGCTGCCTTCGCCATCAATACCTCGTTCACTTGGAACGGCCTGAAGATAGGCGCACGCTTGGTTGACTCATGCTCAAAGCCCATGCTCACGCACACATCGGTGTAAACTGCATCGGCTCCTTCAACGCCCGCCTGCGGATCTTGTGTCAACTTGATCTCGCAGCCGTTCGCTTCCGCCATCTCACGAGCCAGGGTCACAATCTCGATATCTGGCGAATATCCACGAGGAGTAGCGACAGTGACATTCGCACCCAGTTGCGCCCCCGTAAGCATCAGCGAATGGCAAACATTATTGCCATCGCCAACATACGTGAAATTCAATCCACGAGAATAGCCAAAGTGCTCCTCCAGCGTCATGAAGTCAGCAAGCGCCTGGCAAGGATGTTCAAAGTCAGACAGCGCATTGATCACAGGCACCCGCGAATTCGCAGCCATCTCCGTAATCGTGTCATGTGCATATGTGCGCAGCACGATCGCATCCACCCAGCGCTCCACATTCTTAGCCACATCGGCAATCGACTCACGCTCGCCCAGCGGAGAATTCGTCTGGTCAAAGAAGATTGCATTGCCACCCATTTGGCTGAACCCCGACTCAAAGCTGAGCCGCGTGCGCAGGCTGGCCTTCTCAAACATCAGCACCATCTGCTTCGCATCCAGGGCGTAACGATACTCACGCGGATTGCGCTTCACATCATGCCCTAGCTTGAGGATGGCGCGAACTTCACCAGCCGAAAGATCGCTGATCGAGCAAAGGTCCTCACCCGCAAGCCGAGCCGCAGCCGCGATTACATCCTCATCCTGCTGTACAGGAACAGCCGTAATCTGCCGCTCCAAAAATGCCTTACTAGCCACTGTATTACTAGCCATTGAACTGGCCTCCCGCGTGACTCGCGCTTCCTACAGCGTGAGCAGCCTCATACTCAGTAAATATCTCGTCCAACGCAACAATCGCGAGGTCCACATGTTCTTTCTCAAGAATGAAAGGCGGCAGGAATCGCAACGATGTCTCGCTCGTGCAATTGATCAGGATATGTCGCTTCAACATCTCTTTCACAACATATGCACCCAGATGAGCCGACTCAACCTCAGCCGCCAGCATCAGGCCCTTGCCACGCACATCAACAACCGCATCATGCCGATTCGCAAGCGCGCGAAGGCCTTCTTGGAAATAGGCTCCAACTTCAACCACATGCTCCAACAGACCCTCGCTCTCAATCGCATCGATCACCGCAATCGCAACCGCACAGGCCAGCGGACCACCGCCAAAAGTAGTCCCATGCATCCCCGGATGGATCGCGCGAGCAACCTCTTCCGTGCAAAGCACAGCACCCAGCGGAATCCCACCAGCCAACGGCTTCGCCAGCGTAGTGATATCCGGCTTGATCCCAAAATGCTGATAGCCGCACCACTTGCCCGTACGTCCCATGCCAGCCTGGATCTCATCCACCACAAGCAGCGCACCCGTCGAAAGCGTCAACTCCCTAGCCGTATCAAAAAACTCCTGCGTCAGCGGACGAATGCCGCCTTCACCCTGAATCGACTCCACCAGGATCGCGCAGACTTCATTCGAAAATTTCGCTCGCAGATCCTCAACATCGTTGAAGCGAACAAACTCCACCCCCGGCACCACTGGTCCGAAAGGCTCACGATACTTAGCCTTCGCCGTAGTAGAAACCGAGCCAAAAGTTCGCCCATGAAAGCTGTGATCCAGAGCCAGGAACTTCGTACCGATCTCCTTGCCCTCAGCCCGCAACAAACCAGCATGAGCCCGCGACAACTTCATCGCCGCTTCCCATGCCTCGGTTCCCGAATTCGCAAAGAAAACGCGATCCAGACCGGTACGATCAACAAGCCGCTGCGCCAGCGCTGCCTGCCCCTCGTGAAAATACAAATTCGAGGTATGAATCAGAGCCTTGCCTTGAGCAGCAATCGCATCCTCAATCGCCGGATGACGGTACCCCAGTGCATTCACGCCAATCCCGCTCAGCAGATCGAGATAACGCTCGCCCTTTTCATCAATCAGGTACACGCTCTCGCCGCGCTCAAACAGCAGCGGATTGCGTTCATAAGTCGACAGCAACAATCGCGATTCAGCAGCGCGAACATCATCCAGTTTCATCACCATATCCCTTCTTATGCCACCATCACTTCGGTGCCTTGCGCAACTCTCGAAGTGCAAAGATCCGGTAAAACATTCGCGGCTTCGGCAGGCAAAATTCTTACCCGCTTCACCCCATGCAACAAAGCCTCACGGCATGCGCTCAACTTCGGCAGCATTCCGCCAGAAATCACAGCACCCTTCGCCATTTCAGCAATCTGATCGATGCTCAACCACCGCATCACTTCGCCATTAGCCCCTCGAACTCCAGGAACGTCCGTCAAGAAGACTAACGCATCCGCATGACAGGCAGTCGCACATGCCGCGGCCATTTCATCCGCATTCACGTTGTAGTACTCCCCATCAAATCCCAGCGCCATCGAAGAAATCACCGGAACGCCATTCAACTGCCAGATCGCCTCAATCCATCGCGGATCGCTCGCCGCGATCTCGCCCACAAACCCTAGGTCGGGAACCGTCCGTTTTTTACGTGCACGAAACAGCAATCCATCTCCACCAGAGAGCCCAATCGCCGGCTGCCCAATCGCTCCCAGCGCAGCCACCAGGCCTTTGTTTACCCGCCCCGCCAATACCATCAGCGCCACGTCGCGCGTCTCAGCATCCGTCACTCGCAGGCCGTTAATGAACTCACTCTTCTTGCCCAGTTGCGCAAGCATCTTCGTTAGTTGAATGCCGCCGCCATGCACCACAGCAACCTGGTTACCGTCCTTTACCAGGTCCGCAATCGCGCGAACACATCCCGCCAGTAGCGTAGGAGTTTCCAGGCCCGCTCCACCCAGCTTGATCACATATTTCATTCCAACCCCTCCGCTTCGCCCCAACCTTGCATTACATTCAAATTCTGCACAGCCTGTCCCGCCGCGCCC
>Ga0302140_10002651_pt1 | contig 23105 bp, 17 predicted proteins | sample I_Bog_E1_1_FD_202095 | JGI IMG/M metagenome (GOLD analysis project Ga0302140, IMG submission 202095) | Peat permafrost microbial communities from Stordalen Mire near Abisko, Sweden - I_Bog_E1_1 | ecosystem: Environmental > Terrestrial > Soil > Wetlands > Peat | place: Sweden: Abisko, Stordalen... | reverse complement strand
TTGGCCGAATCAAAACTTCGAGCGCGCCGCGCTCCAACTCCTCTGCTTCAAGCGGATAAACAAAATGCCGCGAAGGCAGGATCAGTGGCCGCGCAGAGAGGATCTGTGCCCGCCAATGATGCGGGAACGTGAGGGCCAAAACTTGGGCTGGCAAGGTCGGATTCAAAGCAACGCCTCGTATCGAAGTATCCACTGCCGTTGCTCGTCCGTGTCCGGGATCTCGCACCCCCGTGCAGCCTCGATCGCAGCAAGGGCGACTTCTGGATTCCAGCCCAGGTGAATGAGGGTGCAAGCTGCCGCAATGCTGGCGCGCCCGATACTGCCGCGGCAATGGATCCCAATGCGTTCGCCAGTGCGAAGACGGCTCGACAATTCTGCTACGAATCTTCGAAAGTTTTCAACATCCGATGGTGTTGTGCGATCAGGAATGGGATAAGAGAGAAAACCCAAGCCAATCTGTTCCGCGAATTTTCTCTCTTCCGGCAGTCCGAGAGAATCCGCTTCTTCGTCCTCTAACATCGAGACGAGTGTCCCTATCCCGTTGCGTCGCATTCGGCGCAGTTCATCTTCCAGCCAGTCGCCGCCACGTGGCCGCAGCACAATTGCCAAGGCTGTACTTGAGTCGCCTTCGATCCAGAAGACGTCTTTCACGAATGCGCCTCATAGTTCAGAATCCAGTGCTCCTGTTCCTCCGTATCCGGCACCGGACACCCGCGCGCCGCTTCAACGGCAGCCAAAGCAGTAGCCGCCGGCCACCCAAGGTGAATCAGCGTACATGCAGCAGTAACAGTAGCGCGCCCAATGCTGCCCCAGCAATGGATGCCTATAGATTCCCCGGCGACCAGCCGATTAGCTAGGCCAGCAACAAAGCTGCGGAAAGCCTGCGGATTGGCCGGTAGCTGGTGGTCGGGGATGGGATGGTGCAGAAACTCAATCCCCACTCGTCTCGCCTCCAAGCCCTCGTTCGCAAGGTCGAGCATCTCAACCTGCTCGTCGCTGAGCAGCGAAACCAGTGTCTGGATTCCAGCGCGCTTCAAGTAAGCCATCTCACCCGCAAGATGACGCCCTCCGCGCGGGCACAGAACAATGGCCAGCGGAATGGGAACCTTCTCCGCAGACCCCGACAGAGCAGGAGCGAGCGGCACGGAAGAATGACCATAGACCCAGTAGACACCGTTCACGCGCGCTCAGACTCCGACGAATTGCATGATGCGGTCGTGGATCGTGGGAATGGCAAGGCCCAGTGCCGCGCCTTCTTCAATGAGCGGGACGATCTTGTCGAACTCACGCCCGGAGTGCGCCCCGGTAATGGCGATGCGGATAGGATGGTAGAGCTCCTTGCCCTTCACTCCCGTCGCAGCCTGGACTTCGCTGATCCAGCGTTTGAAATCTTCGGCCGTAACCAATCCGCTATGTGTGCGCACGCGGCTGGCGAATTCGCTGAGCACCGAGCGAGCCGAGTCTGCGGCCAGAACAGCAGCGTTTTCAGGGTCAGCGTGCGCGGCGTCCGGATCGATGCCGAATATGAAAGCGGACTTTACGGGAAGCTGGGCCAGGTAGTCCACGGACGGCAGAAAAAGTGTAAGAAGCCTGAGAAACCACGCCTTGCGCTGAGCTATCAACTCGGGAGAAGGAATATCCAAATGAATCGGCGGGTCGAGACTGGCGAGCAGCTCAATCGTCTCCGCAGTATAAAGCTCCGACGAAGTCCACAGAGGAAAGACGCCCGGCTTTTGCAGGCAAAACTGCCGCTCGGCCAGCTTGGCAATGCGCTCCGGTTCAGCCAGCTTGATGTAATGCCGGTTGAGCCAGTTGAGTTTGTCGAAATCGAAGATAGCTGGTGAAGGCGTAACCCGCTCAAGCGAAAATATAGGCACAAGTTCGGCCAGCGTAAACGTTTCCGTCTTGCCGTCTTCCGCGCCCCAGCCCAGCAATGCAAGATAGTTGTCCAGCGCCTCAGGCAGATAGCCCATCTGGCGAAATACTGAGATGGAAGTGGCTCCATGACGTTTTGAAAGCCGCTCGCGGTCTGCACCCAGAATCGTCGACAGATGCGCAAACTCCGGCACCGGCCAGCCAAATGCCTCGTATATCGCCACCTGCTTGGGAGTATTCGAAATATGATCGTCGCCGCGAATGACATGCGTGATGCCCATCAGCGCGTCGTCAATCGTGACCACATAGTTATAGACCGGCACGCCTGCCGACACACCGCTCGCGCTTCGCACCAACACCGGATCGCTGACGGTTTCCGCGGCAAACTCCACATCGCCGCGAACAATGTCGTGGAAGCGGAGTGGGTGGTTTTCGATTCTCAGCCGCACTGCGAAGTGCTTGCCGGCAGCGAGATTCTCTTCAATCTCACTGGCCGACAGATTGCGGCAACGGCCTGAGTAGACCTGCGCCTTATGTTCTGCAGCAGCCAGCGCGCGCTCAGCCTCAAGCTCTTCCGGCGTGCAGAAGCAGCGATAAGCCTTGCCCTCACTCAGCAGGCGCTCCGTGTGCTCGGCATAAATCCCCAGCCGCTCAGACTGCCGATACGGCCCGTGGTCGCCGGTGTCGGGTTCGTCCTGCGCGCCCGGTCCGCCGTCCCAGTTGATGCCAAGCCAATGCAGGTCTTCAATGAGTTGGATCTCGTATCGTGCTTCAGAGCGTTCGAGGTCAGTATCCTCAATGCGCAGTAGGAACAGGCCTCCTGTGCGGCGCGCGAACAGCCAGTTATAGAGAGCAGTGCGCGCGTTACCTACGTGAAGCAGACCTGTGGGCGACGGAGCAAACCGTACACGGGGAATAGGATTCATCATGGCAACAAACATGATAGCTGGTGAGGGGCAGAGCTTGTGAAGCGATTTATCCGGCTAAATTGCTGAACAAAAAATAAAATATTGCAACGGCTCATCCTGTATAGGACAGAAGTAGGGATGTTTCGCGCGTCACCCGTCCACAACTCTCTCTATGAGGTCTGTTCTTATGATTCGATTTCCTCGTTTCTGCCTTGTCGTCGCTTTGGCGGCTCCTCTGTTGCAAGCGTCCATTGCCCGCGCCGCCGATGCACCGCAAACCCTGAGTCAGAAAATCGCAGGACTGGAGAGAAAAGACGGATTGTTTCCGCTGGATTGGGACGCAAAGGCGGGCAAGCTTTACCTGGAGATTCCCCGCCTTGATGAAGACTTCCTGCTGTTGGACCAGTTGCCGTATGGATTGGGTTCGAACGACGTAGGCCTTGATCGCGGCCAGCTTGGACAGGGTCACATCGTGCATTTTTCACGAGTCGGCGGCAAGGTCCTGCTGATTGAGCCCAACCTTCGCTATCGCTCATCGGCCGTGGCTGCGGAAGAACGGCTAGCGGTGAAGCAGTCGTTTGCCGAGTCGGTGCTCTGGGGATTTCCCATCGAGGCGGAAGAGCCCAGCCGCCTCCTCGTGGATGCAACAGCGTTTTTCCTTCGTGATGCGCACGGAGTTGGCGAGCGATTGCAGGGTACAGGTCAGGGAACCTACAAGCTCGACCCAAGCCGCAGTGCGCTGGCGATGGACAACACCAAGAACTTCCCCAAGAACACAGAAGTAGAGGCGGAGCTGACATTCACCTCGGACGGTGCGCCCAAAGGAGAGTATGTCGCCGAGGTAACGCCAGACCCACATGCCATCACATTGCGCGAGCACACTTCGCTCATCGAACTACCAGGCCCAGGTTATACGCCGCGCAAGAACGATCCGCGCTCCGGATATTTCTCCGTCGACTTTCGTGATTACTCTGCGCCTTTGGGCCAGCCGCTCGACCAACATCTCATCGCTCGCCACAGGCTTCAGAAGCGCGACCCAAATGCGGCAGTAAGCGAGCCGGTCGTGCCGTTGGTTTACTACGTGGATCGCGGTGCGCCTGAGCCCATTCGGTCCGCATTGGTTGAAGGCGCGCGCTGGTGGTCTGAAGCGTTTGAGGCAGCGGGCTTCAAGAATGCGTGGCGGGTTGAAGTGCTTCCCGAGGGCGCCGATCCCATGGACATTCGCTACAACATGATTCAGTGGGTTCACCGCTCCACACGCGGTTGGAGCTATGGCGAATCAATCCTCGACCCGCGCACCGGCGAGATCATCAAGGGCCAGGTCACGCTGGGTAGTCTGCGTGCGCGGCAGGATTACATGATTGCCGAAGCCCTGCTGTCTCCCTACGCCGAGGGCAAGCCCATCCCCCAGGAGATTCTGGCGTTGGTCCTCGCCCGCACGCGGCAGCTTGCGGCGCATGAGGTCGGACATACGCTCGGTCTCCAACACAACTTTGCGGCGTCCTCCATCGGCCAGGGCGTTTCCGTGATGGATTACCCGCATCCGTTGGTCACCCTTGGAGCAGAAGGCAAGCCCGATATTTCGCACGCCTACACAGTCGGCATCGGGGCTTGGGACAAGGCTGCCATTCGCTACGGCTACTCTCAGTTTGCGCCCGGCACGGATGAAAATGCGTCTCTGAACTCCCTGTTGCATCAATACGAAACCGATGGCCTGCGCTACATCACCGATGAAGATGCGCGTCCTCTCGGCAGCGCACATCCCTACGCGCATCTTTGGGACAACGGGCCCGACGCTGCTGAGGAACTAACGCGCATTCTGGCCGTACGCAAGGCGGCTCTGGCGCGTTTCGGGCAGGACGCAATTGAGGCAGGGCAGCCGATGGCGCAGCTTGAAGACACCCTCGTCCCCCTCTATCTGCTGCACCGCTACCAGACTGAGGCCGCGTCCAAATGGATTGGAGGCCTGAACTATCGCTACGCTGTCCGCGGCGATGGAAGCATGGTGACTGCGCAAATTCCGTACCCGCAACAGATCAAAGCTCTCAACGCAGTGCTCGACACGCTGAAGCCGGAAACATTGACACTGCCTGAATCCTTGCTGGCAATGCTTCCCCCAAGGCCTCCCGGCTACCCGCGAACGCGCGAGTCATTCGGCGCGCATACCGGACTTACATTCGACTCGCAGGGCCCCGTTGAGGCTGCGGCAGGCCTGACTGCTTCGCTGCTCTTCCAACCCAACCGCGCCAGCCGCCTGGTCGAGTATCACGCGCGCGATTCCAAACAGCTCGGCCTCGAAGAAACGCTGGAAGCAGTATTCGGAGCCACTTGGAGGTCGCGCCGACTGACCGGCCTCGAAGCAGAGACCCAATTCACCGTCGACGACATTGTGCTAACCCATTTGCTGGGCCTGGCGACGGCGAAGGAAGCATCCGGCGAGGCACGCGCAATCGCATTGGCTGAAGCCACAAATTTGGAAGAATGGCTGAAATCCCAGAAGTCTACGGAGCCAGATGTCGCCGCGCATTGGGCTGCCGCTATCGCCGAAATCGAGCAGTTCCGCAAAGATCCCGCCAAGTTCGCAGCGCCCCCTGAGCTAGCCACGCCCCCCGGCCAGCCCATCGGTAGCGACGAAAGCGACGTGGGATGGTGAGGAGAGGACTGAGAGCCTCAGCAGCTTATAGAAGAGGTCCGACTGTGAACGGGCACGGCTGGACTGCTTGCGGAAGGAGTCAAAACTGCGAAGGGTACGGGCTTTAGCCCGTACATATGTCCTGCGATACCAACGTGGGCTTCAGCCCCCGAGGGAATTTTTCCGCCAATTTCAGTTCAAAGCACGAGTTTTTCCGCAGCCTGCTCAGTCGTGCCGTAAAGCCACAGGAATCAATTTAGCCTTAGCCGCTAACGGAATGCATCCTCTGAAATTGGAGAGTCTGCCAAATATTACTCATGAAAAATGCTCCCACCCTCGCGGCTCCAGAGGTTTGGGTCCATCGGGCGTGACCATCGTGACGGAGGGCCTCCCAGCTCGTGCCCGCGAAATGCGTCCGATTCGAGTGATCGGCACGCCGCCAATTCTCTTCGGCATGCGGACCCCAGGCTTCGCCGTGAACAAAAGCTCATAGTCGTCGCCGCCATGCAGTGCATACTCCAGACTCGCACCTGGATGGATCGGTAGTAGCAAAGGATCAATCTCGGCAGCGACGCGCGATTCCTCGCAAATGTGAGCAATATCGGAAGAAAGGCCGTCGCTCATATCCATTGCAGCCGAGGCCAGGCCCTGGCGCCGCAGCTGCAATCCCTGAGCAATGCGCGGCTGTGGGTAAAGATGCCGTGCCAACAACGGCTTCAATTCATCTGGGATTGCCGCAGGCATCAACCCGTTCATATCGTTAGGCTTGCCTTTATTCAGCTTAGCCAGCCGATCCAGATGCGGAAGCGAAGCGGCACCCCCCCCCAATGTTCCGGTGACATAAATCAGGTCTCCGGGCCGCGCAGTCGACCGCAAAAGCGCTTTTCCTCGTGGTACCGACCCAATCAGGACGATATCGGCCAAAGATGCAGCCGTCTCGGAGAGGTCCCCTCCCGCCAGCGGAGTCTTGCAGGCATCTGCAAGCGCCATCAGGCCATCAAAGAATCTTGTGACCCAGGAGCCGGCTTTAGTTTGCCGTCCCTTGGGTGTTGCCAGATCGCGCGGCAATCCCAGGGAAAGAAAAGCAGCTACGGGCGTGGCCCCCATCGCTGCCAGGTCGCTCAATCCCCGGGCCAGAGCGCGGTGGCCAACCGACTCAGGCGAATGCCAGTCGAGCCGGAAATGTCTGCCGCAGACAGTGAGATCGGTAGTTATTGCCAATTCGTGGCCAAGCCGCGGACGCAACAGCGCGCAGTCATCTCCAATCCCAAGCCTGAGGGCGCCGGAGCCAGGTTTACCGGCACGACTGCGAATTTGACGGATAAGAGCAAGTTCACCGCGCTTGGGTCCGGTGACGGAATCTGCCGGAGATCGAGACATTCTTTGAGGATAGGCCAAACAAATGGTCATGAAACAGCGGCCGAAGGCCGAAATGAGTGCAAAAAAGAACTGATCCTTGAGTGGATTCTTGCCGATAACACTATTGTCTGGCCGGAATAGCACCAAATAGGGGTCAAAACGGGAATTTTAGAAGGATTTTCCACTGCGATTTCGTTGACCTGACGCAGTGCGTGTTGGTAACCTTGACGAACGTTACGAATTGATGCCCTATGGGCGTTAACTTTCCGGGACTGTAAAGTCCCGTGCCATGCGCTTTTTTTAAGTACACGGCGAATTGCGGCCCTGACGGTTGCAGAGATGAGGGGCAATGATGCTGCGCAAACGCTATTACATTCTTTTTGTAGCTCGTGATGAGGACGGCCGGGTCCGCAAGATCCCGCTTCCCCTTCACTACGCATATGGCTTTGTGGCTGCTGCGCTGGTGGGAGCATTTACCATCGTAGGTCTGGCCGGCTCCTATACCCGGATGCTGCTGAAAACAGAGAGCTTCAACCAGGTTCGGCAAGACCGCGAAAATCTCCGCAAAGACTATAAGCAGATGGCTCAGATTGCGCATGATCGCGATGTCCAGGTTGCATCGCTGGGCGCACTGGCCAATGAAGTCGCATCCCTCTACGGGTTGAAGCAGAACAAACTCGGCGTGACGAAAGCGGCGGCAGCGGCCAGCATTGCGGCGGCGCCAACTCCTTCCACCCTGGCGCTCAACGATGACGTTAACCAGCAGGATGTTAAGCTCTCCATCGACCAGTTCTACAAGTTACGTGCCCAGGCCCTTAGCGGTCAGGTGTCGCGAGCGCTTGAGGGTGGTCTGACACCAAGCTTTGAAGGCGATTGGACCCAACTAGCAGATGCGCCTTCCATTTGGCCGGTCGAGGGTAAAGTCGGCTCCAGCTTTGGCGAACGAGAAGATCCATTCAACGGCGAAGGAAAATTCCACTCCGGCCTCGACATTGAAGCCCCCTACGGCACGCCTGTTCGCGCTGCCGCAGACGGTGAAGCTACCGGTCAGGAGATGGGCGCGGGTTACGGACGCCAGGTGGTTCTTAACCACGGCCACGACGTCTTGACCGTGTATGGCCACCTATCTTCGGTCGCGGTGCTGCCCGGACAGCATGTTACGCGGGGTCAGGTGATTGGTTACGTTGGTCAGTCTGGCCGCGCTACCGGACCGCACCTTCACTATGAAGTGCGCGTCCACAATGTTCCGGTAAATCCCCACAAATATCTGCGCTCGACTTTTGAGCAAGTCGCAAAGCTCGACGGAGACTCCGGCACGACATCCGTGCAGTAAACGGATTTGCAATCCCAAACACGAGCGGCTCCCCAAGATGGGAGTCGTTCGTGTTTTTGGATTCAGCTATTTTGGGTTGATGGTGCACCCATCCAGCTTGAAGTTCATCTGCACCACTTTCGGCATTTCGATGGTCAGCCTGGTGGGAATTTCAGCGCCTTCGACCTTCTGGTATTCAAGGCCCACATGCATCTCCTGCACACTCCCCAGCGGTGCTCCTGCGGGATGGATACGAGCCACAAAGCTAGCGAGCAATAGACCACGGCCCGTCTGTTCGAACCTGGGCTCAATATCCACTGTAGATCCCGAATCGACCGCAATGTAGCGGACCAACAGAAGATTACGATCGAACTCCTCAGTAAGCGATTTGTCCTTCGAGCGTAGCGTGTACCCACTCTCGGTCTCAGAAGTCTCTACATCCTCTTCGCCGAGCGACTCCGCCACCGAACCATCCACGAGCGGAATCCACAGTTTGAGCACACCGACCAGCGTGTTTTGAATGCCTCGATGTGCCTGGTCAAGCATCGCCATTTCAGCCTTGTCGACCGGTTTTTCCGATCCATCCTGAATCTGCCAGTCCAGACTCGATCCCCCCTTAAGTCGAGCATGAAGAACAATCTTCGCCGTTCCAAGCAGGGCGAGTTTCGCATTATCTCCGACCGCGGGGACGCCTTTTCTGCTGCTGGTCATGATCAGGTTCCAGTCCGGATGAACCTGGCAGTCGAAGCCTTGCAGGCCGTCCTTCGCTGTCGAGTCGTAAAGGGCCGCAGCCTTCGCCAGCAGCGCGTCGTTGAGTGTGCCAGCGTTGGCCCGCTGCAGCGGCGCGACAGGCGGCACCGGCACTCCCGGCGGATTCTGCGCATTGGCCAGATTGCACGAAAGCGTCAGAACGCATGCCGGAACTGACCTTGCGATGGAACGGATGACGCCGAATATCTTCATTAGATGAGCCTGCCGCCAACTGCATTGTCGCCATTCGGTATGCGATTGGGCAAGGTCGCATCGGCGCGCACCTTATCCGAGCCCGCACCGTGGTATGGTTGGCACGGGAAATTCTTGCAGGATTCAGGGAGGGTAGTTCGTGTTCAAACGCCTAAGTTGCCTTGCAGTTTTGATGTTTCTAGCACTTTCAGCCATTGCACAGGACCAAACGGCACCAGATCGCGCCGCCGGCTTACGAACGGCCATCGCCCGCGCCCAGCATTTAAAGCGAGGCATCAACGCATCCGAGTGGTTTGCGCAAAGTGCAAGTGACTACTCGGCTGAGCGCACTAATAGATACACTGACGCCGAGGATATCGCGCTAATTGCCAAACTCGGCTTCGACAACGTGCGCCTGAGTATTGACGCCACGCCTCTCGAAGGATGGCCGAAGGGGGCCGACGGCTTGAACGCCGAGTTCATCGGCCGCCTGGATAAAGCGGTCGACACCATGCTTGCCGATGGTCTGGCTGTCACCATCGATCTGCATCCTGAGAGCAGTTACAAGGAAAGGGTTCGAACGACCGGCGAAGGCGTGGAGCGTCTGACCATGCTGTGGCGTCGCTTGGCTGTGCACTATGCCTCGCGCGACCCCGAGCGTGTGTTTTTCGAGATCATGAACGAGCCGGAGGTGAACGACCCATATCGTTGGGCAGGAATCCAGACACGTGTAGCCGCCGCCATCCACGATTCCGCGCCGCGCAACACGATCATTGCCACCGGCCCAAATTACTCCGGCATTGCTGATCTGCTCACCCAGCAACCTCTGGCCGATGGCAACATCATCTACAACTTCCATTTCTACGAGCCGCACGAGTTTACCCACCAGGGCGCAGGCTGGGGCGCGGCGTGGTGGAGCTACACGCATGGGATTCCATACCCGGCCACGGAAAATTCCATGCCTGATTTGCTGAAGGAGGTTCCAGATGCAGCGAATCGCTATGCGCTTGAGCATTATTGGCTCGACCACTGGGATGCCCATCGGATCCAACTCCAGATCGACGCAGCAGCAGCTTGGGGTCGCACCAACGGAGTGCCGCTTATCTGCAATGAGTTTGGAGTCTATCGCGAACACTCCGATGAGCAGTCACGCATGACTTGGATTCACGATGTGCGGACCGCGCTTGAGGCCGACAGAATAGGCTGGGCCATGTGGGATTATCGCGGCAGCTTCGGAGTCGTGTGGAAGCAAGATGGCCAACCCGCCAAGGTCGACCAAAAGGTGGTTGATGCGTTGGGTTTGGGCAAGTAGCAAGTCAGGGAAAATGGGTGGTTCGATAATATTCTTGGCTAAGGACTTCGCCGCATGATCGAAGTGGAGAAAATCTCGAAGGATGCAGTCAACACAGTGGATACCGAATTTCCGCCCGACGCCGGCCACCTGAAGATCCCTTATCTGTACATGTATTGGCAGCGCTGGTGGCACAAAACCAGGCAGCCGGTAACAACGTCAAGCGAAGAAAACAACGAACTGGATCTGGACAGCACGTTGCTCTCCGGCCTCGGTCTCAACACTTTGGAAACCAGCCGGTTTCTTTTCAGTCCGAGTCACACAGGGTTCGACTCCTTCGAAGCCTGGATCATTCAAACCAATGGTGGCACGCTGGAGGAGGCGAGTCTCATACGTCTGCGTGATGCTCTTGAGGGCAAACCTGTTGGTTCCGCTGCCGGTTGCCTGGACAATATACCAGGATTAACTTCCGAAGAACTGGCGTTCTGGGATGAACACGGCTACGTTGTAGTTCATGACGCGGTAGCGGCAGAGGATCGAGACGCAGCAGCGGCGGGAATCTACGAATTCCTTGGCGTTGATCCGGAAAATTCAAACACCTGGTACAAAGACAAATTTGGCAGAACCATCTGGGTTCCGTTGTTGCGGCATCCGGCGTTTATTGCAAATCGCAAGTCACCGCGCCTGGTAAAGGCCTTTACGCAATTGTGGGGCAGGGAAGACCTGTGGCCGACGGTGGACCAGGGCGGATTCAACCCGCCTGAGCGTCCTGGCTGGGCTTTTCCCGGACCTCACATTCACTGGGACATGACCCTCGCGCCACCGCACTGTTTTAGCGTGCAAGGCATTCTCTATCTCACCGACACTCCCGCGAATCAGGGAGCTTTCAGCTGTATTCCTGGCTTTCATCGCACTCTGGAAGAGTGGTTGAAGAGTCTTTCGCCGTCGGAGGATCCTCGAAAAGCAATTCTTCGTCATCCAGGATTCACACCCATTACCGGCAAAGCGGGCGACCTTGTGATTTGGCACCAGTTTCTGCCGCATGGCAGCAGCCCGAATCGTTCCAACCGCCCGCGTGTGGCGCAATACATTTCATTGCGGCCTACGCGGTGGCCTTACACGCAAGAATGGAGGTAACCTGGGACATCTGGATTCACTCGCTCACCGAACGAGACCTTGACCGTTCGCCACCCGTCTCCAATAAAGCACGAGGAAACAAAATGAGCACAGTTCTGGTCACCGGCGGGTCCGGCTTCATTGGCAGCCATTGCATTCTGCAGCTTTTCGCAGCTGGCCATCAGGTCCGCACCACGGTCCGCAACCTGAACCGCGAAGGTGACGTGCGCGATATGCTGCAAGAGGGCGGCGCTGACCCGGGTGCTGATTTGTCATTCTTCGCCGCCGATCTCGAAAGCGACGCTGGCTGGCCTGAAGCGGTCGCTGGTTGCGATTACGTGCTGCATGTCGCCTCACCGTTTCCCGCCAACATTCCTAAACACGAAGATGATTTGATCAGGCCGGCGCGCGAGGGAGCGCTGCGTGTTCTGCGTGCTTCGCGCGATGCCGGCGTCAAGCGCGTCGTGCTGACATCATCCTTTGCTGCCATCGGCTACGGCCATATGCCGCAAGGTGCTCCTTTTACTGAGTCTGATTGGACCGATCCCGAGGGTGATGACGTTGCCCCTTACCCCAAGTCGAAGACTCTTGCAGAACGCGCCGCCTGGGACTTTATGGCGCGCGAAGGTGGCAGCCTTGAGCTCTCCGTCGTCAACCCAGTGCTCGTCCTCGGCCCCGCCCTTGGCGCCGACAACTCTACGTCCATCCTGATCGTCGAGAAGCTCATGGACGGTTCCATGCCTGGTTGCCCACGCCTCCAATTCGGCGTCGTGGATGTGCGCGATGTGGCCGATCTGCACCTTCGCGCCATGACTCATCCCGCAGCCAGGGGCGAGCGGTTCCTTGCTGTCGCCGGCGACTTCATGTCCATGCTCGAAATCGCCAAAGTTCTCAAGCAAAATTTAGGGGATGCGGCCAGGCGCGTCCCAACCAGGGAACTGCCAGACTGGCTGCTGCGCGTGCTGTCGATATTCGATCCAAGGATCAAGCAGGTTCTGCCCGAGCTGGGCAAGACTAAGAATGCAACCAACGAGAAGGCAAAGCGGCTCCTAGGCTGGGCACCCCGTTCCAACGAGGAATCCATCATCGCCGCCGGCGAAAGCCTCGTGCGCCTCGGCCAGCTCAAAAGCAAACCAAGAAGGTCCACCTAATGTCCTCTTGCGGATGTTCACAACAAAATCGTGGCCGTCATCCGGAGCAGTACGACTTGTGTTGGCAAGTTAGGCGACTTCAATGAACGTTGCAGCACAAATGCCCCATGCCCCGTTCGTCAGGAGCAAATAGGGTTACGATGTCTTTCAAGGAGTCAAAATCAATATGATTTTGAAATCCGGTTTGCAGAGAAAAATAACAGTTCCGCTTGCCTTTCGTTTGAGCCTTGCAGCGGCCCTGCTCTCACCCTTTGCCGGCCAATCCGCCCTCGCGCAACCAGCGCCCGATTTCCCCGGCAAAGACTGGCAGCTTGTCTCGCCAGAATCGGAGGGCTACTCCTCAAAGAAGCTCGAAGCACTGCGCGCATGGCTTGCCGCAGGACCCACTACGTCAATGGTGATCATTGTCCACGGGCACATGATCTTCAGTTACGGCGATACGGCGCTCGTCAGCAAAATCGCGTCCGTCCGTAAGAGCATACTGTCTATTCTGTATGGCAAATACGTAGACAACAAAACCATCGATCTATACAAGACTGTAGAGCAACTTGACTTGGAAGAACCGGGCAAGCCGTTCCTTCCGATTGAGAAAAATGCCACGCTGGAACAGCTTCTTGCAGGCCGCTCCGGCATCTACCTGTTGCCCAACGACGGTCCTCCGGAAAAAGATCTCATCATAGCCTCGCAACCGCGCCGCGGGTCGGAGTTTCCCGGCATGTATTTCCATTACAACGACTGGGACTTCAATGCCGCCGGTACCGCCTTTGAAAAGCTCACCGGCAAGAACATATACGACGCTCTTGAAACCGACCTCGCCCAGCCTATCGGCATGCAGGACTTCGATCGCAGCAAGCAGAACAAAATCACCCATGAAGGTCAAGTGCACCCAGAGTATGCGATGTATCTTTCAACACGCGACATGGCCCGGATCGGTCTGCTCATGCTGCGCGGGGGCAACTGGGCCGGCAAGCAAGTAGTCCCCAATAACTGGTGTGGACAGTCGCTCACGCCCACGACTCCATTTGAGGAGATGAACCCACCGTATCTGCGCTCACTCGGAGCACCTGAAAGATGGGGCTTCGGTGACATGTGGTGGGCCTGGGACGCGGGCGAGTTCCCGGGCAATATCTACATCACCCCTTTTCAAGGCGCAGACGAAGCCCGCGGTACCGCTGGCCAATACATAACCATTCTCCCGGCAAAGGATATGGTTCTTGTCCACAAGGTCTTAATAGACGTATACCCGCAACCTGCAATCAACCAGGAAGAATGGGACACCATCACAAACATGGCCATCTCTGCGACCTGCTCTGGATCTTGCCGCTAAGGTCGCCGCCCCACCCCGGGCTGCAATTGGGAAAACGCACTCGGAGTGGGCCATGGCTCTTTCATTCCACGATTGCCTTGTTACTTCTTATCATCGACTGCAACGTTATGCGTCTGCGCGATTTGTTCGATTGCCTGCAGATGCTGCGCGATCACGCTAGTATCTTGTTTCGCGGCCTGCTGCAGGTTCGGGTCTTGCGCCGACTCGGAAGCAGACTTGAACTCCTTCACGTCCTGCCGCTGATCCTTCACGACCGCCTTGATGTATTCCTCATCGAACTGAGGCCCTGAAAGTGTCTCCATCTTTGCGATGAGTTGCCGTTCCTTCTTGGACGGTTCCTTCGGCTCGCGGATGTCGAGCTTATCAGCGATCGGCTTCAACTGATCGTTGAGGCGCGTGCGATTCTCCACCATCTTTTGCCCGAATTGCTTCACATCCTCGCTCTGAGATTTCTGTTGAGCCAATTGTCCCAGTTGCACTTCAGCCGCATCGCTTTCCATCACTGTTTGCACGAATGCCTGATCGGTTGGAGAGGCGGCATTGTTCATGCCGACTGTCCCCATGCCATTGCCTGGAGTTGGTTGCTGTCCAGGCGCTTGTGTCGGCATGGACTGTTGCTGTCCCGCTCCGCTGCCAGGTTGCATCTGTGCTAATGCTGTTGTCCCTGCGAGCAGTGCGGTCGCGGAAAACATCAAGATCCTGTTGCGTGTTCGATTTGTATTCATGCGAATGTCCTCATTTCTGCTGAGTACGGGAGTTAGTGCCGTTGTGCCATGATGAGCTATTTTGATCTTAGTTTCATCATGTATTGAAGACTAACTCGTCAACTAACATTGGATGCCGCCGTTTCGAAAGCGAGTTGTCTTGGACCCCTCTTGACTGGGCTGGTAGCTGTAACCTCCTGAAACATAACCCCAACATAAATCGCCACGCAGGTGCCCGTTTCGAGGTATTGGTAAGTTTCCCATATGTTGCGCCGATACGTAAAATAAGCTGTTTCTGACTAATAGAAACAAACGACAATAGTTAATTGAAATAAGTGAACAGAGTTTGGTCAAATGAACTAAGTCAGCAGGTGTTGACGCAATATCGACTTATTGCCCGAATCGTTCTATTGCATTTTTCCGGCCCTTGTAACTCTGTAAATGACAAAATGCCCGTTCTCCTTTTTATGGTAATAGAGAGATTGTTCATCTGGAGAAAGAGTAGGGCCTTCAACGAACCCTGCAATGGCCACCAAACGAACCGGCTTGCCAAATGGCTTTGTCTTATCAGCTCTCGCCGCCATGTAAACAGCAGGCCCGCTTGGCCCGACGCGCGTAAAGAAAATCTCGCACTCGGATGCCGACGTTGCGGGCGCATAATTCAATGCATTGCTATTCACTGACTGCAGAATTGCCACGCTCGCGTTATCCCGAACGAAACCATTGCCGACCCTTCGAGCGAACAGGATGCGAGCATTTTTCGGCTGGCCCAGAAAACTGAATTCGCTCTCCACAAAGTAAAGCGTATTCCCATCCGCACTTATCTCTGCATCGAAATTCACAATTCCCGGCTTCGCCAGCGAGACACCCGGAACCAACTCAACACCGGTGATAACGCCTCCGCTAAACCTGCCCCTATAGAGCGTAGACGCGGTCTTGTCATAACTGCGGTTTGAAACAAAATAAAAATTGTCATCGCGGTCCATCGATGGGACGCCTTCAAGTGCCGATGTATTTACACCCTGCAATTCGCCGCGATATTTGAAATGCAGGTCGTCAACCCGCTCCGCCCAATGCAGATTGGTATTCACCTTAGGCTCATTGAGATTGTTGAAGAATAGATATTTCCCATCGCGGCTGACAAAAGGTTCCATCGCGTCGTCGTTGTAGCCCTCAATGATGACGCGCTCCGGAATCTGGAAAGCATTCGATGTGTAGTCGGAAACGTCTTCGATGGGATGATGCCCGCAGCCCGCGATTACCGCAAAGGTGACGACCGAAAAGAACATATTCACCAAACGCGACACAGGTGCTCCTATCTCCGATTACACTACGCCCGCTGACTAGCCGCAGGCTATATTCTTCTCCGCTCAAATCAACCCCGGCACAAGCGCCCAAGTGTCGCGTCGATAGGAGTCGTACTCCGCGCCGAAGAATTCGCGCAGCCTCGCTTCTTCGAGTCTGAGTTTGCGGAAATATGCGAATAGCGCGAGAGCAAAGCCAGCAACCGCAAGCCAGGTGCCGGAGACAACTGCCGTGCCTGCGTACATGGCTAGGAGGCCGGTGTAAATCGGATGCCTCACGAATCTATAAGGCCCGGACCGGATCAACTGATGTTCCACTTTGATGGAGACTTCCCCGCTCCAGTTGCGGCCGAGGCTGCGCCGTGCCCAGATTGCGATAGACAAGCCGATCAACTCCACAGCCAGGCCCGCGGCGATGGTCAGATACGAGACCGGGAGAAATCTTCCCAGCGCACGAATCTGGACGATCTCCAGGACCAGGGCGAGGTTCCCCAGCAGAACATGAATCCCGCGCGATGACTTGGACTCCGAACTGCTAGCCGCAGCCACGTTCTTCGCCGCTGCCTCCCAATAGAAACTGAACAGCAACCACGGAATTACGGCGCAGATCAATTGCACACGGCCCAGAGGCGTGTTGATCATGCCAAAATTGCGGACGCTGGCGGCTGTGGTTTCGTTAAAGTGCACGACCAAAGCGGCGGCCATCGCCGCACCCAAAGCTGACCAGAGTATCAATTTCTTTCGCTGCATTTTACGTTTCTCACCGACTCCGCTTCTACTAATCGCTAATCACTGTCTCACCCTACTTATCAAAGAACTCCCCATGCCCGCCATTCGCCCACGGATCGTATTTAGCGGCGAAGTTGGCGCGGGTCTTTACAGAAGGATGGTTATATTCCCAAAACTCAATCAGCGGACTCGGATTCGGATCTTCCAGCCATGCCTCGCCCAGGGCCTGAAACCCAGCAACGGCGGTCTTCTGTGGATCGGGCACGAGACCGTGGATCGCCTCCTGCCCATACACATCGGCCTCGTGCTCGAAGTGACGGCTGAAAGTGTTGCCCACCGGTTCAAGAACAAATCCCGCAAGAGTGATTGCAAAAATGAGAATCACGAATCCAGCGCGCGTTGAGAGCGGAGCCGTAGCAACATCGTGTCCCTGGAGCAGCCAGCTATCCCCAAAGCGGCGCGCAAGCCACGCGGAAAAAGCAGCGCACCCCCAGTAAACGAAGAACAGCGCAATGGCCAATCCAGCCAGCTGTTTCGGAATGTGATTGAGGATGTAGTGGCCGCTCTCATGTCCGAAGATAAACATTACCTCGTCGTCTGGAATCCTCCCCGCGGTCGTGTCCCACACAACGATGCGCTTCGTGGCGCCGATGCCGTTCACATACGCGTTCAAGCCGTTAGTCTTCAAACTTGCCTTCATGAGAAACATACGGTCCGGCGGAATTTCGGTGCCAGTGCGCGCGACTACCGTCTCCAGTTTGTCCACCAGTGCAGCGTGATTCAGAGTTAGCGGCTCGTATTTGTTGAAGATGGGTTCGAAGAGCGGAGCGACCAGCAGCGAGACAATCAGCAGCGGCAGCGTCACCAGCCAGATCCCAAGCCAATACCGGCGCGGCCAGCGGCGAACGATCCAGTTAAAGAGCAGCAGAACCGGAGTGGCAAGCAGAACCGTAACTCCGAGGGCTTTCGCCTGATCGCCCAGCCAGCCTCCCCAGCCTTGAATGCTGATGCCGTAAGAACGGCTGACGCTATGGCCGTACAAGTCAAGCGGCAAGTTAGCCAGCGTGATCAAAATGAGTAGCACCGCAAAGAAAATGAACCCCTGCAGCCAGCGGTGCGGAGAGACGCGGTGCGTCCATGCTTCGATCCGGGCGGCGGTGCGGGTAGCCAATAAGAGCCATATGACGCCAATACCCCACAGCCCGTAAACAATGTCCATGATGTTGCGGATTCGATTGATGGCAATTGCCTTGGCCAGCTTGTCCGGCGGCAGCGAATAGGCCTGCGTAGTGGCCGGAGCAGCCTGGGCAGTGGCTGTCTGTGCCGGCGTTTCCTGGGCCCGGCAAAAGGCAGGCGCCAGGCAGACGAGAAGCGCTGCGAAGCAAAATGACATCAATCCGTGACGTCTAAAAGTCATGCGGTTTCCTCGTGAAGGCAGCCGACTCTGAGAGAATCGAATCTACAGATGCTTAATCCAGAGATTTCCCAGTCTATGACAAATCATCCCCTAGCCGCCACAGGGCGGTTTGTACCCGGTTCTGTCCGGGCGGCTTGTTTATCCACGGCTCTCGCTTTCACCGCAGTTATTCCTGCATTCTCCGCCAAGCCGAGCGCCCAGCCGCAAACCACCCCCGTCCTCCTCGATGCGATGACGACCGAGTTGCACCGGGCCTTTACGTCGCTGGGAAAAGGCGGAGATGAAAAGCAGCTTCCGCCTTATTTCCTCAGCTACTCCGTCAGCGACGCTAGTTATGTCGGCATTCGCGCACAATACGGTGCGGTGGTAGACAACGCCGCTAACCATGTTCGCGTGGCAGACGTTCAAGTGCGTCTGGGCGATGCGAAGCTCGACAACACGCATGGCAATCACCGCGGGTCGGCCGTCAATAGCGCGGAACTGCCGTTGACAGACGACCGTGAGGCATTGCAGCGGACTCTATGGCTGGCCACGAACACGGGCTACGGCACGGCGCTCGACAACTATCTCCGCGTCAAAACTGAGTCGCAGGTCCGGGCCAAGGAAGAAGACTCATCGCCCGACTTCAGCCAGCAGTCGCCGCAGACCTATATCGGCAAGCCTGCTCCGCCGGTAGTGGTTGACCGTGCCGCCTGGGCCAGCCGCGTCGCCAACCTGTCAAAGATCTTCCGCGACTACCCGGACGTCTACCAGAACGCAGTCATGCTCACCGTCCAGAATGAGACCGACTACTTCGCCTCCTCCGAAGGTTCGCAGTTGGTCACGCCTCATCTCGCAGCGCGCCTGGTCGTTTTCGCCGTAACGCGCGCCGATGATGGAATGGACCTCTTCCGCGCGCAGACGTTCGAAGCCGAGACAGTTGATGGTTTGCCCGCGCAGCCAGAGCTGGAATCAGCGATTCGCGAACTAGGCAAGAGCCTCGAAGCCTTGCGCAAGGCCCCCCTGACTGAGCCGTTCGATGGACCGGTAATTCTCAGCGGTCGCGCAGCTGCCGTCTTCTTCCATGAGGTGCTGGGCCACAGGCTTGAAGGTCAGCGCCAGCGCGGCGATGAAGAGGGTCAGACATTTACCAAGGAAGTAGGCCAGGAAGTGCTCCCCAAGTTTCTGTCAGTAGCCGACGATCCCACGCGCACCACCTTCGGTACAACCTGGCTAAGCGGCAGCTACGAATATGACGATGAAGGCCAGAAAGCCAAGCGCGTAGACCTCATCGACAACGGCGTGCTGAAGACATTTCTCATGTCGCGCTTGCCCATTGCCAATTTCGCCGAATCAAATGGCCATGGCCGCGCGCAAACAGGACGCGTGCCTACAGGTCGTCAAGGCAACCTCATTGTCACTTCAACAAAAACCGAACCAGAGACCGAACTCCGTAAACAACTAATCGATGAAGCAAAGAAGCAAGGCAAACCCTACGGCCTCTTCTTCGAAGACATTTCTTCCGGGTTTGCAGTAACAACGCGCAGCTCACCCCAGGCTTTTCAGGTGATTCCGCTGGTTGTTTACCGCGTCTATGTCGATGGCCGCCCCGATGAATTAGTACGCGGCGTAAGCATTGTTGGCACGCCGCTGGCTGCGATGAAACGCATTGTGGCCACAGGCGACAAGAGCGAAGTCTTCAACGGCGAATGCGGTGCCGAGTCGGGCACAGTCCCTGTAAGCGCCGTAGCCCCCGCAATGTTATTAAGCGAAATGGAAACCCAGAAGCAAGCGCAAGGTACAGCCAGGCCGCCAATCTTGGCGATTCCAAGTGCAGATAAGTAGCCCGTGTTTCAAAAGTCTGTTTTGTGTCAGGGCACGATTTTAGTCCTGCCAAAAGCGCTGCCAATTGAACTTGGGCTTTAGCCCCTGAGGGAATGCACAATGAAGTTGATTCATCCAATCGCGATGTTAACCGGAGCAGCATTCCTCAGCCTTGCTTCTCTCACAGTTTCCGCGCAGCAAACCCGCGCCGATGCCGAAAAAGATCCGCTCCTGAAAGCCATGCTTACCGAGCTCGACCGCAGCATGAGCCAACTCCAGTTAAAAGGTTTTGAAAAACCATTCTTCATCCAATACCGCGTTGAAGACGTCGATGACTTCGAGACTAAGGCCGAATTCGGCGCCAGCGAAGGCAACTCGCATACCCATCAGCGCGTTGCTCGCATCACCGTCCGCGTGGGCGACTACAAGACCGACAGCTCCGGCGGCCGCGGTGACGGCGCTCTTCAACTCACCGGCCTCGACGACGATCCCATCGCAGTGCGCAGCGCGCTCTGGGCCGCGACGGACCAGGCGTACAAGAGCGCGCTTGCTGCTTACGCGCAGAAGCAGGCAGAGTTGAAGCAGGTGCAGACACCACCGCAGGCCGATGACTTCAGCAAGGAATCTCCGGTAATTTCACTCGCGGATCCTGAGACATTGAAGCTCGACGAGACGGCTTGGACCGATCGCGTCGCAAAGGCGAGCGGTCTCTACCGAACCGATCCCACCGTCAAAGCGAACCAGCACGAAGTACAGTACTCCTCATCAAATTTCCATGCGCGCGTTTCGACGACTTGGCTCGTCAACAGCGAAGGCACCATTGTCCGCAAGTCAGCGTCCGAATATCAGCAAGGCTTTGGAATAGGCACGCAAGCCGCCGACGGTATGCGCCTCGACCGCTCGTTTGCTTCGGTTGGTGTTTCCCTCAAGGATCTCGATTCGCAGGAAGCCTTCGAGAAGCGCGCAGTAGGACAGATCGCGTCTCTGAGTGATCTGCGCAAAGCTCCGCTGGTTGAGGAGGAGTATCACGGCCCGGTCCTGCTGAGTTCCGACGCAAGTGCTGACACCATGCGCTCACTTGTAGCAAATGGTGTAACTGCAACGCGTCCCAAACTCGGCACCGAAGCCCGCACCAATGGCCCATTTGCGTCGAGTCTTCATGCCCGCGTCCTGCCTGATTCTCTCGATGTAGTCGACGACCCCAGCCTGAAAACCTATGACGGCAAGAGCCTGGTAGGCGCATATACAGTGGACGACGAGGGCGTGCCCGCACAAGCAGTAAAGCTGGTGACCGCGGGCAAACTCGACAGCTATCTAATCGGTCGCGAACCCGTGCGTGATTTTCCGCGGTCGAATGGACACGGCCGTGCGGGAATCACCGGTGCTCCTCGCCCCGCCATCGGCGTACTCAAAGTAACCGCGAACGACGGCCTCTCAGACGACGAACTGAATAAGAAGTTGCTGGATCTTGGCAAGGATCGCGGCCTCAAGAGCGTCTATTTTGTCCAGACGCTGGGCGGAGATGCGCCTCGCCTGCTCTACCGGATTACTCCGGACGGTAAACGCGAACTGGTGCGCGGCGCCGAACTCGACGATCTTGATCAGCGCGCCCTCAGGTCAAGTGTGCAGGCCGCCGGCAAGGATTTGTACACCGCAAACTTCTTTGGCGATGTGCCGGAGACAGTGCTCGCACCCGCGCTACTGCTCGACGATGTAACACTTCGCCGCGCCAACGAGAAGAACGACAAGCTCCCGTTCTATCCGCCACCGGATTAGTTTGCGGCGTCTCTCATTCAGACCGCAGCGCAGCAACCGGATCGAGCCTCGATGCCTTGCGCGCAGGCCGCCAACTCGCCAGCACGGCAATCCCTGCAAGCAGCAAGAATGCAAATACCATCGTAGCCAGGTCATAAGCCTCTAGCCCAAACAGCATAGTACTCGCGGCTCTTCCAGCAAGCAGCGCAAGCACAGTGCCAAGCACCACGCCCACCAGCAACATGGCAGCAGTATCGCGCATGACGAGCCCGATCACCTGCCAGCGCCTTGCTCCCAGCGCGATGCGAATGCCAATCTCATTACGCCGCTGCGTAATGAAAAACGAAAGCACACCGTAAAGCCCCACCACCACAAGCATCGCGGCCAAAACGCCGAAGAAGCCGGAAAGCATCGCCATCATCCGGTCGCGCACAAGATTGTCGCGAATCCCCTGTTGGAAGTCGAAGAACTGCAAAATCATGCTCGGATATTTTGTTTCAAGTACTCGACGAACTGATGCAATTGCCGCGGGCCCCTCGGTAGATGCGATCATCATTGCCATACCAGGCCCTTGTGCGGTCACTGGAAATTGTGCGGCAGGCACGAAGGCCATTGGCGGAGTATCGTCGCGGAGACTGCTGTACTTGGTGTCCGGGATAGTGCCGATGATCTGGTAAGTTCGCTCAGGATATTGAGGCTCAGGCATCACGCGCACCGATTGCCCAATCGGTGGAGCGTTCCCGAGATATTGCCGGATGAATGTCTGGTTGGCGATCAGCACCAGCGGTGAATCGTTAGTGTCGGCGTCCGTAAAATTCCGCCCCGTGAGAAGTGGAATACCCATCGTTGCAAAGTAAGTGGGGCTGGAATACGTAAACTTGCTATCGCCCTCCTTGTCGCCAACGTGGATGTGGTGGGTCCAACTCCCGCCACCGAGTGGGGTTTGGGTTGTGGAGGCTGCATTCTGAATACCTGGAACGCTGCGCACATCTTCCACGATTTGTCTTTTATACTCCGCCTCGTTTTCCGGCTTGATGTTGGCAAACGGAAATCCGATATAGGCAACAGTGATGCCGCTTTCGCGCATGCCGGGGTCAAGCGTCACAAGGTTTCGATAGCTGCGAACAAACAGCAGTGCACCAACCAGCAACACCATCGACACAGCGATCTGCGTCACCACCATGAGCCGCTGCATTGAGAATCGTTCGCGGCTGCCTGCCACTCCCCGCGCGCCTGATTTGAGAGAGGTGATGGGATCAGCCTTTGTCCCGCGCAATGCAGGAATGGTGCCGAAGAGCATCGCGGTAAGCGCAGCCACTCCTGCTGCAAAAAGCAACACACGCCAGTCGGTAGCAATCTCGAGCTCAATCCTCCCGTTGCTGGTGTTGAGCGAGGACATAAGCAGCCTGCTCAGCGGGTTCGCCAAAGCCAGACCGCATGCCGCTCCGGCGAATGCAAGCAGACCGCTTTCGATCAACAA